>ERZ791802.1562-NODE-1562-length-16924-cov-4.092181_pt1 | contig 16924 bp, 10 predicted proteins | sample MGYA00510308_ERZ791802 | MGnify/ENA primary metagenome ERZ791802 (study PRJEB30046, sample SAMN00792028) | human gut metagenome | study: EMG produced TPA metagenomics assembly of the A metagenome-wide association study of gut microbiota in type 2...
ATGTCCTCTGTCGGATTTGAAAGTTCGAAATTAAAATATCTTAGTGCAAAGATAAATAGAATCTTGCAGAACAGAGCATACTCGCCTGTAATATCCTGCACAGCTTCATAAGGATTAACCTCCTGCCTGTTAAGCATCAATTCTGACAGTTCGTAGGCATATTTGTAGTATTTATCCATCATGAAGATATTTGTCTTTTTCAGTTTTCCCTTTATTGGTCTCTGCCGTTTAAGCATTCTATACAAAGGAGTCGATCTGCACTTTGATAATTTCTCCAGAATACTTGTGATATGCTCACGTTGTTCCTCCAATAGCATCTGGTTATATGCAACACTTTCATCATCCATACCTTTTAAGAGAAGATCTCGCGCGTGAAAATATGTTTTCTGCTCACCGCTAACCGCATGTCCATCGTCTATATCCATCTGCATAGAGCAATCTATATTTTCCTCACTTAGCGCCTTCATCTCTTTATAGAGCTGATCAACGATTGATTTAACGGCAACATTTTCGTATATTGCAAAATCATCCTCAAGTGTTCTAGCCAAAAGTCTTTCAGGAACAAGCCCACTTGCTTTGATACCCTTCCAATGCTCACTATGGGAGGCGAGATGCCGGATTGATTCTTGTCCTATCCTGGATACAACCGCTGCAGGACGAATTTCATTTATTTGTTTTAAATGCTGCTTGGGCTTCTGAAAAATATGCGGTAATTGATTTGTGCATTCTTCCATGGCCACCACATCATAATCCTTCGTGATGGATTCAAATTTACGATTAAAGGTACACAAAGGTATCTTCAGTGCATCCAGTTCCTCTGATATGGCAGAAAAAAGAATATCTTCATCCATTCTCTCCTGTACCAAATTGTTTAAAAACGCTGTCCGCAAGGTGTTGTAATCAAACTTCGTCTCTTCCCTGCACTGACCACACAAAACTCTGACTCTATACAAGCTTCCATCAACCTCAATTTCAAGAGGGTAATCCTTAATCTCTATATCCCGTGTCCTATTTTCAACCTCATAAGAATCGCCGTTGATATAAATATGAGAGGAAGCTATTTCCCGGATCATAAGCTTACCCGAATCCGGCAAAACATAACTGGTAAGCTCTGGTAACAGAATTTTTCTATTCTTTTGTCTGTCAACATAGGTTACCGTCATAGCCATCAACCTTCAACCCCTCCGGTCTTCCAATCAATAAAATCCTTTGCACGAACAAGCCCATGCTTCTCAAATAATGTTCTCAGCTTTTGTGCCGCTTCCTTGCTTAATTCCTCATATTCCAGTTTTCTTAACACTTTATTTGTAAGCTGGAAGTCAATTGCTTCGTTAATCAAGATAGCCTTTGCTTTTTCATCTATCCGTCCTTTGGTAGCAGATATTCCGGCCGCTATATAGACAGGAACAAAAATATTCATTTGATCCTGAATACGGTTACCGTATGATATCCTGAAGTTTGAACGTAATATGCTCTCAATCTCCTTCAAAAGCTCGCATTCCTCCGCTTTGAAGGCACAGGTTTTGCTGTTAACGGCGTTCATGAACATTTTGCTCAATTCCCCATATGTAAGGAATATCCTCGGCACATCCTCATTAAGCCGGGACCCAGTAGCTCTATTATTAAAATTCAAAACCTGTGCACGGTCATAGACTTTATCTGTAATCTCGAATGTCGATTCATCCCTGTTTGCGGTTCCAATAAACCACACATTTCTAGGTATACGGATAGTATTACCATCAATCAGATGCTGGGGACCACCAACAAGGCATCTTGTCCTGGTTTTATTCTTAAAGTTCTTGTCAGCAAGATACTTGATAAGTTTAAGCTTATCGCTTCCCGATACTGTGGAATTAGCATCATCAGACAACGTATTATTTTCCGAATAAAGCTTTGACACTATTTCCTCCAACTCCCTAGCTTCATCAGACTTGTCCTTTTCGATAGCCTTGATTACCTCTTCCGTAATCTCTGTCGGCAGCTGTCTCATATCGGTATCTACAAGACGGATAATCCAATTCTCCTTTTTATCCTCAAGTACAGAAAGGAAATCAGCAAAATAGTATTCCACGCGGGAAAGGTTCATCTCATCAAGCACAATAAAATAGATGGTATTCTCGTACCTCTCACAGCCTGCGCGGTACAAATCGCAAGTAAACTCTTTTGCTGTGAATTTTTTGCTAAAGTCATTATAGTAGCCCAGCAATTCATTTCTGTCTCTCCAGGATGATTCAACCGGTACAACACAGATTTCACCCATAATAGCCTCACAGAAAATCTTTGGCAGGCTGGTTTTTCCAGTTCCAGACATTCCCTGAAGAATCGATAAAGGTGAAGCCGCCAGCCCCGCAATAAATGCACGCAAATCTTGATCTGAATAATAGAGTGGCTTTGACTGAGCAGCCGCATATCTTTTAACATGATCCACAAGTTCCTTTATGGTTGTTATGCTTTCATTTTTACTGCTCTGACGCTCTCCGTAACGTACATAGCTATCCCCGGTATTAGCCGATTCATCAACATCTATCGCGGTCAACGCCGGACATATTTCTCCCACATTGCTTTCCAGCATACGTTTAGTGTTGTTCAATTCCGCTCTTAAATGCTCATTCAGCGTCCTAAGAAGATCCAGCTGTGCCTTAAGCTGCTCATATTCGCGGATAGAATTATTGAGTCGTGTTAATTCAAGTCCCTTCGCAGCATTATCATTCTGAAGATTCCTTATCTGTGTCAGCCATGCATCCTTCGATTCATATGCCGCAAGCATTTCATTCAACTGCTGCTCTGTAAAACGACTGCATTTATCCTCTAGCTCCTCAACTCTCTTACGCAGGGCGTTGTTTTCTTGCTGCAGTTCCTCCTGCGAGACACCCTCCGAGCGAATCATACGTATTCTTATTTTGTTAAGTTCCATCTGAGCTTCTTCAAATTCGTGCTGTACAGATTCAAGCTGAGCAGCCCGAAGTTCAAGAGCCCTTTCAAGAGACGCTACCGCATCAGGATTAGCGGTCTCATATATAGAAGCCTGCTGTTGAATTCTCTTTTCTTTAATTTTCAGGGCACTGTCTTTTCCATCCAGTTCAATCTCCCTGTCCTCAACTATCTCTTCTCTCTCGGCAAGTTCCTTCTTTTTTTCCTCAATAACTTTCAAGGCTTCTTCATTCTGCTTTTCTGCTTCCTTCTTTGCCTCTTCAATTATTCTTTCAGCCTCTTTTTTGGCATCGTCTAGGATTTTCTGTTGCTCTCCCTCGATCTTACCGGCACTCTTTTCAAGAGAAGAAATCTTTTTTTCAAGCTCTCCAGTTTCCTTTTGAAGACGCTCATTCTCCGCAATAGCTTCCTGATGCTCTTTTTTCAGCGATTCTTCAAATTCCTTTTTCCGAACCTCCTTCTCCGCTTCCAGCTCCTGATCCATATTTGCTTTTTTCTCATCATATTCCTTTGAATACTCATCCATCAGCATGGATTTAAACTCATCCAGCTCTGATTCCGAAACCAATTTCGCTTTTTGGGCCAGCTCAAGCAATTTCTGATCATCTTCCGAGAGGCTGTTAGTTTTAGCTGAAGAATTAGGAGTGCTTGCAGCCATCTTTTGCGCCACATGTTGCGCTGCTTTTGTATTCCTGTTGTTTCCTCTTTTTTTTGCCATTTCAAACCTCCCTTAATCGACATAATCAAGTAAAATCTTTGTGGACCTTACAAAATACTCATAGAATTGTTGATAATTACTATCTGAAACTTCTACCACTCTCGTACCGTCATTATGCCCGCCATATGAGTTTCTCATCTGATTGATAAAATCTATATAACCAATGATATCAATACCCTCCTTGATCAGGAGCCTTCTGAATCTTGAGTTTTCATTAAAGGTTGCTTCGACAATGAGATAATAGTATTTTTCTATTACTGTTGACCCCATCCTGTAACCTCTAAAATTTGACATAATAGAACGATTCATGTTCACCCTGCCATAATCTAAATTACGCTTTTCTTTTCGGAGCCCAGTACAATCTGTTATACCAAAATGATCCAGCATATCCTCTATTTCAGTTTCAGTCTGAATATTATCCCTATACTTTCGTATGACCTCATCCTTGCGTGTTTTGGCTACATAATTATTTAATATCAACTCCAGCGCCTTGGTTCCCTCTGTTACGATTACATTACGCTTTACCTGATGCTCATCGCATAGATTTCTCAGATTAAATATCTCACGATATTTATCCATGCATTCTGCAGATATGGAGCATGACAGCATTTTCGGAAACTGCGCTTTGATATAATGCTCAAAATCCTTTGACTGCATCTCCGGGAAATCAACATAGAACTGATTTGTTATCTCCTCGCAGAAGTATTCAAGCCCAATCTCATCATCTGCAGTATATATCAATTCATTGTTCGTAATCATCCTATGAAAGCATTCGGAATACCAGGATGTATTGTTCTTAGGAAAAGGTGAATCAATAATAAACTTCTCCGGATTAGCTTTTGATACACAAAGTCTACATCTTATGTACAGTTCTGTCGGCTGTGTATTTAACAGCTTTATTCTTGCATTGCTAAGATTCTTTTCCTCTTCAATATCCGCAAGAGTCTCTTCCTCATGAAAAGATCTGTCATGAAGCTCTTCCTTGATAAAATCAATGGTTGTTGCGTCAGATCCTGTTCTCTCAAATTCTTTCGAAGCCTTTGAAATCCTTCCGTACCTGTGAAAGGATCGGTTCACACGGTCAAGCAGTTGCGCGCGGTCACTAAACAGGGTACTCTGGCTTTCTTCATCAAAAGAAAGATATAGGATTTCATTCTGTCTTAACGGCCATGGTAGTTTACCCTCCATAAAATAAGGAAAGACCTCACCATCTATACGGCTAACAAACATGTACCCGAATACCTTTTCCTCTAGAAACTCTCCAGCATCCTTCTTTTCTATATAGTCGATACCTTCCTTTGTAACACACTTTTCATTCTCGTTATATAATGGATATTCTGACTTTGCCAGATCCTTTATGATTTTATTCACAATCTCATCGCTTACATCAAGAAGCTTAGCTATTCTGCCGGGTGTCATTTCCTTGACATTCAGTAGTTCCAGCACTGTTTCAGCCAGAACATCTAGCATTCCCTCTGCCACTTTATTTGCATAGCACTCTATCGCCTCAACCGGCCATGCAAGATCGTAGGTAGTATAAATATCTCCGTCCAGCCTGTCGAATTTGCGAAAGGACATTACTCTCTGATTGTTTTTAAATTTACTCATAATAAGAGCCTCCTTCTCTGCATCTTCCTATGAAATCGGCAAGTGCCGGAATGCACTCAACGGTTTCACGATCTCCGACCGCCACCATCAGCTGTCTTGCTCTGGTAAAGGACACACACAAACGGCTAAGATCATCAATATGTCCGATTCTATGTCTCCTATCTTCCAGATCAATAACATTTGCTCTTACACAGGAAAGGAATACAACATCAAATTCTTTACCCTGGAAAGCATCAACAGTTCCAATCTCAACCCTGTCATTCTGAGCATCAGTCAATTCCGTCTTAGCAATATCCTTCAGATAATCGCTTTGACTCTTATAAAAAGAGATAATACCTATGCTCTTTTTGGGGGCTATCGCCAATACCTTTTTTACTTCCTTTATGATCCGTGCAGCTTCCTTTTCACGTTTTTTACTGCGACGTCCTATTTCCATTCCGTAATTGTTCTTATCAAGATTTATCCATGCAATCGGACGATCATTATAAAGTCCGTTCAGATGAGCCGTTTTATCCTCAACCTTTACCTCCGATGAATCCAGCTTATATTCACTATAGAAATTATCGCTTGCAAATTCTCCGATAACAGGATGCATCCTGTATTGCTTGGATAATCTGGCTGTTCTCTTCACCCGACCTTCAGATCGAGAGAACATATTAAACAAGCGCTCAAACAGGCTTTCCTGAAGGACTCCAAGCTCCTGCATCTTTTCGTCAGTTTCAAACTGCTTCACAACGTCCGGATCAAGCATATGAGGCAACTGTTTATGGTCTCCAACAAGAATCACCTGTTTTCCCATCGAAACCGGTATCAGAAGATCCAAAGGATTTGCTCTTGCGGCTTCATCGACAATCACCAAATCATAGGTCGTATTCATCGCAAACCGACCTACCCCCATAGATTGCTGACATGTTGCGGCAGTAACATTTGCGTACTTTTCGATAATCCTTTCAATTTCTTTTTCGTCCTGTATACACTCCAAAAAATTCTGAAGAATGTATGCCGTCGCCTCATTCCTGTTCTCAAGTCTTTCCAGGCGAACTCTTTCCAGCTCGGAATCAACTTCCTTTAAGCATTGCTCTACCGAATCCACACTGGAAATAGCGGTATCAACCTTCTTAACAGTTACATATTTTTTCTTCAACCCGTCAACAAACTGCTCATATGTCTTAAGCACCTTCGGATCTTGTCCTTTTGTCCTCAAAACCTCATCTATTGCAGCAGTATCCCCTCCATTATCAATGATCTCCTGCAGGATCAGCTGCTTAAGGGCGTATGCCTGCTTTTTCCCATCATCAGCATAGGATTCCGGTGTTGTCCGCTGTGCCAAAAGAACCTTCTTGATTTCTTCCCGTTCTTCATCTTCTACCGCCTGAAGCTCCATGCTCTGCCCGGTAGACCGCACCATAGCGCGTCCCAATATCTCATTTATTGACTCGTTTAGTTTATTGGAAAGCTTAAGCCGATTAGCTTCTGCTACTGTTCTTAGGAGCTCCAAGCCTTCTGCGGCATCCATCCCCTTAGATTTCCACGCATAAATCTGATCCCTAAGAGTCTGATGCGCCATATCCTGCTCCGGAACCAACTCTGCAATTTCCCCACCTATATAGTCTCCAATTTTGTCACGCCAAGCCCGGATGCTTATACTCTTTTTGTCCGTGCCATCCCGTCTTCCGCCCTTTCTTTCCGGTGGTAATCCATTCCCCTCCATATCCACAATGACGTTTTCTACTGCCTCATGTTGGAAGCTGGTTACCAGAATTTTGGGAACATTCTTGTCATTATGTTTTTTATAATACTCTTCAAAACGCGCAATAATGGCCTTGATAACCGTTGTTTTACCGGTTCCGGGAGGTCCAAGTATCAAAGCAATATCCGGTGTGTTGATAGCTACTTCTATAGCCTTTCTCTGGTCCTCGTTGAACTCTCTTCCCTCAAATTTTCTCGAAAGCATACCTGTGATCGGTGCTTCATGCCTTGACTGAAGATCAGTGCCTACCCCCTTATCGATAATCATTGCAAGATTATTGATCGGCGACTGCTTGGTAATAATATCTGCTTTGGCCTTCTCACGCCTTGATAATCTGACAGCATCACCGACCACCGACACAAAAAGATACCCCTGTGACGGAAGATTCTTCTTGCTGTCGTATTCACGGTCAATAATATAGCACTTCCCATTCTCAATCCTGTCAAACACACCAACAGAAGTAGACCGTAGGTCACCAAGCTGGTCTACCTTAGTAAAAGTGTCAATTTTTAATATGTCATCATTATCAGTACAATCAATCTGAGTCCCTTCAGGAAATGCTTCTATATCATCTCCCTCTATCGTAAAACAGTATTCAAAAGCATCCGTCAAAACGCTGGTACACGTTGAATACTTCAGTACTCCATTTTCTGTAGCCTGCCTAAATGCAAATATCCTGTCCAGATCGTTGTATGCATCCCATATATCAAAGTATTCTCCACCGGATGTAATAACCTCCATCTTCTGCGCCACTTCACCAGAAACAAACGCACTCCTAGATGAATCCACAAAAGAAAGATCACCTTTTAAGATGAATACCGCTTCCATATCAGCCCGTGATTTATCGTACCTGACAAGTTTTGTTGCAATATACTCATTCCCAACCTGACGGACATTTAATGTCTTGTCTGCTGACAGGATTGTAAAGCTTGCACCTTTTCTGCCATAGCCTCTTACAAAAACTCTGTCTCCATATTTAAAAGCATTATCCAAATACGCAATCGGATTTTCCTTATCCCTTATGCGCATTTTATCGATAACCTCATCACCGATTTTTATCTCAATCGCATTAAGCTTCCCGAAAGTAATCTCTTCGCGGAAAACCTTGATCTCAATGATGTAATTGAGATTTTCTTCCTTATCTACGACCCATACCATTGTGGTTGGCGCTGTTCCAGTCAGGTAGATATTGTTCAGCATCTCTATTACATTCTCAGCCGCAGAAATATCCACTCTTTCAACATCTCTGTTTAAATAATAGACCTCTTTTATATAGTCATACTCAATGTTGACAAGTGTACCAGGCTCAAGCCCTATATCGTTTTTTAACCGAATGACACCTTTATTATTGCCACCCCAGATTATATCCTCTGCTTTCATTGATCTCTCCTACATTACTACAGCATATCTAAAAAGAACGCCCCTGCTATGTTCATCAATATCGATTTTTATATACTTCTGCGGATCCTCGAAGAATATAAGATCGTGCCGTTCAAGCTCAACCGGATCAGCTTCCTTAATCACCGGCATGTATTTTTCTGTTTTATTCTTCCGAATGTACAATTCGTTGTTCCCTGGATTGATCAGGTAAAACTTTCCGTCCTTTGCTTTTCTAATCGTAAAATATACATCTATCGGTTTAGAGAACTTATCCCGCTTTATATACATATTTGAGATATAATTATTCGTGATATCGTTTTTTTCATTCCTAAGGACAAAGGAATATACCGGCTTATCGCTAAAGACCTCGTTTTCCTTCTTCTGAATCTTGGATACATAGTATCTGTCCTTGAATTGCAGAAAGTGAGGTCTGTCATTTATATTGTCGCACCAAGGGCATACATACTGTTTCTTTGCATTTGCCTTTGCTATGAACCAGCATTTGCACTCAGGATTAGAACATTTCATTACCCTGTTTGAGGCTTCCAGACAGGCGAGAGCAAATTCCTTTGCGGTTGTACGCATCATACGGTCATCCTTACCTTGAATGAAAGTCCTTGCAAACAACTCCCTTAATGCATTTGTAGCAACAACATCCATTGGAAGCATCTGCGAGGATCTGTTAACATCAGTGTCCGGATCATCCTCATACGGATATAATCCTAAATATGCCTGCGTCTGCTGCTCAGGCGTTCCATCCTCCACCATATCTCCGACATAAGGATGTCCAACACGCAATAATTCAAACAGGATTACCGCCAGTGAATATGCGTCTGTAAAAATATCCGGTGAAACCTGCTTGTTCATTATCTCCGGAGCCATATATCTGGAAGTACCCAGAACATTACCAGAATCCCCGCCAGGAATATAGATATTATCAATATCTATCATGCATATTGAGGCGATGGATGGATCGGTATTCACGAGGATATTATTACCCGATATATCACAATATGCCCTGTTCGTATCATGCAGCAGGGAGAACTGCATGGCTATTTTATATGCTAAGAACAGCCTTCTTCTGAGACCACCGGTCTGCTTGTTGTACCATTCGCTGAAGGACACATCTCTCGCCGGAACAAGTAACTTGTTCAGCGAACTATGCCCCTTAACCTTCTCCATAACATACCCAACATATGGTGATTCGATTAATGCTAGGGGTCTTATGAACTGATCCGGATAATCCTGCTGTATCAACCATTTGAGTTTGTCAAAACGGTTTTTATTCTGGATCGGATTGCTCCTGTTATATAATTTTATCAGGAACTTATCACTTGCCTCATTATAGACCACTCCCTGCGCACCTTCGCCGGCTATCTCAGTAAGCACATATTTAGTTCCTTCAGTGGTCTGTATGATCTTGCCCTCTAAATCCTGCACAAGCTATTCCTCCCAACTAACAAAACCAATGGTTTTATCGTCACCATTCTTCTTTCCCAGTCCGATAACCCAAGTGTCAAGCTCATCCTCTATGACAGCATCCTCATTCATCATCATATTGCCAAGGTATTCTATCAGTTCAATTCTTGATGCTTCGTTAATCTCTTTTCCTATCCCATCTGATGCCATATATACACGGATCCTATTTCTCACTTCAACAACCCTTATAGTGAACGTACTTTTTTTCACAGCCGCACCCAAAGCATAGGTTTCTGTTGAATAAAACTCATCACTTTCAGTCAACACCAATGAATTGCCATCGACCTCTGCCACTATAAGGCCATCTCCGATCTGTCCTGTAAGTAGCGTATGATCAACATATATTGCAAAGTTTACTGTTGTCGCATATTCGTCCCAGTCAGATTCAATCTGCTCTTTCCAGCGTTTAACCACATAAACCTTAATAGTATCAATATCATTTAGCAGATGTCTGTCATTCATGATTCTTTCACAAAGCTTCCGAATAACATCAACCGCTGCCTGTGCTCCTTCTCCTGAACAAGCCGCCGATGAAACACCATCTGCGATTACCATATACCACGAATCTCCCAGCTTCTCAAAAACCACGTTATCCTGGTTATCCTGCCCAACCAATGTATGATTTTCACCAATGTGGGAATATGTAAATGCTCGACATTTTTCTTTTCTGTAAAAAGCTATCATTCTATCACATCTTCATCTTCGTCATCATCAAACTTAAGGAAGCTCTTAACATCATCTGGGTTCACGCTTGACATCCTGCTGATTGTTGACATCGTTACCCACTTAAAGAGCTTAGCTATGTCATCAGCGTCCGTTGCCATCATTGGTTCCGTTCCATTGTTCAGGAAAGCCCTAAGCATTGTCAGATCAGTTTCAGCTCCAACACTCATTGCTACTCTCATGCACTTCTTACTGCGCTCTCCCTCATGCATAAGCTTTATCGGTCCCCATTCAAGGTACTGTTCCAGAGATGCATCCTTGATACCCGAATAATCTGTAGGATATCCATCACTAAGTAAAACTACCGTTGGAAGGTAATCACTTGATTTCACAATCTCCCTGTCCTCAATCAACTTGGTAACCTTAGTAATAGCCTCGCCCATTGGTGTCCGTCCGACCGCGGTAAGCTCACTGAACTGTACAGTGTGAACATCTGTCGGAAGCTGCTGAACTACAACCTCATCACCACCAAACGTAACAATACTTACCTTAAAAACTCCCCTGATATCATCAACATTCCTCAATGTAGTGATCATGTCGCTGATTGCTTTGTTTACAGCCTGGATTTTTTCCCCGCTCATGCTTCCACTGGTATCAGCAAGAATAAAAATTGGCAGTGCCCTTTCCTTCGTGATTGTAAAGTTATTTAATCCCATATCTCGTTTCCTCCGTAATAATGTTGACTCAGTAAGCCATTTGCCTTTCTGTAAACAAATATTATCAACTATCCCCAACCTTCACGATAAAAAAACTGTGCGAACTTGAAATTCCTAGGAGTACAGCTTACTTGCCGCTAAAATCCGGCGATATACCTCCTTTTGGATTGTTCTAGGTTCCATTACAACAACATGGCTTCCCATAGAAAGGATATTTTTGATAACCTCGTTCTCGTCTGCCTTCAGGTATGATATCTCTAATCTGTAAACATGCTCTTCTTTATCATAACGCGCCTTCCTGTCGTAATACGAAAACACCCGAAAGCAGCGTTCAATTATATGATCCACAGGCTCCACATCCAAAACAACCTTTTTTGTGTTGAGTTTAATGAACTCAGCATATTCCGTTTCCAAATCTACATCTGTGACCTCATCCGACACCTCAATATTCACCATGGTATCAAGATTCATCTTTATAAATCGCATTTCAACTGGTTCATATGCATTTATACGAAATCTGTCATTTACTACCGAATACTCTATCCTCACAGGAAATGCCAATGCACCTTTCTTTTCAACACGTCCCGGGCGAACATTGTCATACCTGATTGCACATTTTTCATATATAGCTTTTGCAATAACCGAAATCTCTTGATCAAATAATCTGCCCGAGGAACGAATACCATTGTCAAATACATTTTTCACCGTTATATCGTCCGGATTCCAATCTTCTGGAACCATATCTGTAGCCTTCTTCAGTTTTTCCATGGTATCCTTCCGCAGAAAATTACCCGCATAAGGACTCTGTACCAAGGATTTCGCAGCCTGATTTTCCAAAATACTGCTCCTAACAGGAAAATCTCCTTCCATAACGGGTCCTATTAGCCCTTCGGTTCCCGTAAAAAGAAGCTCCTCCCCTTCATCAATCGAAAATAAAGCCTCTGTGACCTCAAAGTCTTCTTCTCCTGATAAGTATTTCTCCAGCATGTCACGAATGCCTTTTTGTGAGTATTCCGTTCCACCTTGGAGCATATGAACCATAAGACCATAGTATTTATTTTCTGTTTCGTCAAAGAGAATCATATTTCGCCAACGCCTTCTTCCATTCTACAGCTATCTTTTCCTCTGTCTTCTTCTCGCTTGAAATCACCTTAGCTCTTTCCCCAAAGCTTCTAATCCACGGAATCATCTCATCGGGATCTCTGAGCTTTATCCTGTATTCATATAATCCTTCGTCCAGTCTCTTTATGGCTCCACCATGTCCCTCTGCCTGAATTCGTCCCAAAATGTATTTTTCATTTTGTTCATCAAAGCGGAATTCTACTACAATTTCCGAAAGATTATCATCTGCTCCTGACGTACACCAGCAAGAATCTGAATACCCTGCCAGGGATGTCTTTTTATTCTTCTCATCCTTTGTCAATTCCCGTAAATCCAATGCTTTGCTTATCCGATCGAGTCGTATAACAGTTGGATGCGCTCTCTCTATATCAAAGCAATACAAATACTGCCTGCCATATATACTGTCATGAATAATCTCAATCGGTATAGCCTTCACACCTTTTTCGTTACCATATAGAATCACTTCGAGAATATGATCAGCTTTCATCGCTCTAAGGATTTCCAGTAATATATCGTTATCGAGCGAATTGAACAAATGGTTATGCTTAAAATGGAAAATATCCTTCTCCGCAACACTTCTCCCTCTTTCCGCGCTCAGATAAAGTATCAATTTCTCATGCAGAAAATAGTATGGCATCTCTATAGGAGATACATTTTTCAAAAATTCCAGGAATAAACATATATCTAAAAGTTCATCATCGGAAAAGCCTTGCCATATATCCTCTGCAAGACTATAAAGGATATTTCTCCCCTTTTTTCTGATCCGGACAAACCCCTTTTCCACAAGTTCATCAAGCTTGACCCTTAGATTATCCTTTGTGAAAACTACACTATCATTATTTGCTGGAAGCGCATCCAGTATCTCAGCCGCTGTCATTTCTTCATTCTCATTTAAAAGTTGTTGAACAAAGAAAAATGACATGATATCAAGCGCAGTAAAGGATTTGTTCCTATAGGTTTCAGCCAAATGGTTACTGCCACCATCCATTATGTTATAGGAACAGTACAGTTGAACCTTTTTATCCACTCGTCTTTTCTGAATAAATCCCTCTGGAAGATATGAGCTTATTCTTTGTTGTTCTTTATCATACTTGCGTCCGCTGATTCCTTTTTTCTCAATAAAATCGTCACGAGAAAAGCATCCGAATATGTATATATCCCGGAGAATCTGCCGGATGTTTTCATAATCCCTGATTAACAGGGAAGATTTATTCAGCGCCATTTACTTATCCTCGCTTTTCTGCTATGCGGCTATCCAACCATAACCCTGTACAGCCATGTCAATGAAATGATTCATTAATAAATCAATTTTTGAATGGAATGAATCTGCATCATAACTATCCGGCAGATCCTCATTCAGAGAAACTTCAATCGCCGATTTAACCTTTATATATAACAGCGAAATGATTGCATGTCAAGAACACAGGTCTGTTTCCCTGTGTTTCATGGTATTATTCCGGAAGACGTCCCTCGTACATGATACTCAGTTCTCCATATACCTGCGCCCAGTTTCGAATCGTTGTAGTCCATTTCTTGGTAGCTTCAAAGGTGGACAGATACAATGCCTTTAGCAGTGCAGTATCACTCGGAAATACGCTCCTCTGGCGGTTCAGTTTGCGGTATGTTGCATTCAACGATTCAATGGAATTCGTCGTGTAAATGACCTTTCGGACCGCTGCTGAAAACTTAAAAATAGGCGAAACAGCATCCCAGTTGTCGTACCAGCGTTTCATGGAGTTGGGGTATTTCGGAGACCATTTTTCATTGACTCTCTCCAGTGCCTCTCTGGCTTTCGATTCATCTGAAGCATGATAGATGGTTTTTAGGTCTGTGGCAAAAGCCTTCCTGTCTTTGTCAGGAACGTATTTCAGAGTGTTTCTTACCTGATGGACAATACACCGCTGGTATTCTGTCTTGGGGAATGCAGCAGCAATTGCTTCCTTGATTCCTGTAAGTCCATCAGCACAGAGAATAAGGATATCCCTTACTCCGCGATTTTTTAACTCATTTAAAACAGAAAGCCAGTACTTTGCACTTTCGTTATCGCCTACATTGATGGAAAGTACTTCCTTTTTTCCTTCTGTATTGATACCAAGAATGACATATGCAGCAAGTTTCCGAATCACCCCATTATCACGTACAGAATAATGGATTGCATCAATGTAGACGATCGGATAGATTTCATCCAGAGGGCGGTTCTGCCAGTCTTCAATCTGAGGCAACAGCTTGTCTGTCACGTCGGAAATAAACCCTTCTGACACGTCAAAACCATAGATATCTTCAATCGTTTCAGATATCTGTCCGGTAGTCATTCCTTTGGCATACATGGATATGATCTTACTGTCAATATCGGAAATATCTTTCTGACGCTTTTGAACAACCTTAGGCTCAAAAGAGGATCTGCGATCCTGTGGCACCTCGATCTCCATAGTGCCATAACTGCTGTTGACACGTTTGGTTTTGTAACCATTCCGGTAATCATCACTATCGGAACGCTGGGATTTTTCATATCCAAGGTGATCATCCATTTCGGCTTCCATCATTTCTTTGATTGTGCCACCCAGGAGATCTTTGAGAGCTTCCTGAATATCTTCAGCAGACTGGATATCGTATTCGTCCAAAAGCTGATGAATGATATTCCGTTTTCCTTCGGTCATTTGTACTTTGTGAACAGGTTTCTTTTCTCTTGCCATAATAATAGGCCTCCTATGATTTAGATTTTATCATAGAAGACCTATTAGCTAATACTTATTTACAGAAAAACTTTCACAGACCCCTGTATTTTAATCGCTTGTTTTTATAGCTTTATAACATATTAAAATGCTTGAATGCAGACAATATCATCTGCTCTTTTTCTGGTGTGCAATTTGGAACTCTATGTTCTTCCGTACCTTTATTATAATTCTCTCTTTTTTCAAATCCACATTTATCCTTGACTTGAGCTATATTTAAGTTTGTTACATGCGCACCATATGTTTCCTGTATCCACTCCGTAATCTCCTTGTATGAAGCCTTTCCGCCCTGTATTACATGATGATCCTGGGCATAATCGACATACATGAAATCATCTACGCTTTTCCAACTCAACAAGACAACCGTCTCGACATTTGCGGTCCAGGGGAACTGGTCCACGGCCACGGCCTTGTCCACGCGGTAACCGTTCTCCAGAAACACTTCCAGATCCCGCACAAGGCTGGTGGGTTTGCAGGAGATGTAGACAATATGATCCACACCGTAAGCAATGATCTTCGGCAGTGCCTTGGGGTGGATGCCGTCTCTGGGGGGATCCAGGATGATCATATCCGGCTTCTCTTCCACTTCGTCCAGAACCTTCAGTACATCTCCGGCGATGAATTCGCAGTTATCCAGTCCGTTGGCAGCGGCATTTTTCTTTGCTGCCTCTACGGCTTCCTCCACGATTTCCACGCCGATAACCTTTCCGGCCGCCGGTGCCATGAGCTGTGCGATGGTACCGGTGCCGCTGTAGAGGTCGAACACAGTCTTGTCACTGCCGCCCAGGTCGCCCACATAATCTCTTGCCGTCTGGTACAGTACCTCCGCACTGTAGGAGTTGGTCTGGAAAAAGGAGAATGTGGAGATCTTGAATTTCAACCCCAGCAGTTCCTCATAAAAATACTCCTGTCCGTATAACAGCTCCGTACGATCACTCTGCACCACATCTGCAATGGAATCATTGGTAATATGTAAGATTCCTGCGAATTTTCCGGCTAGCTTCCTATCCTGTTCCAGGGAAAGCAACAGATCCTTAAATCCTGTGATCAGCGCATCCACATCCAAGCTTCCTTCCACCGCCGTCTCTCCCTGCCAGGGATCCTGGGAGGTCGTCACCAGTGCCACCAGAATCTCTCCGGTGCGGGATGCCTTACGTACCAGCAGGTGACGTAAGTACCCCTCATGGCTCATTCTGTGGAAAAAGCTTACCTTCTCCCGGGCAAAGTAATCTCTCACTGTCTGTAAGATCAGGCGGTAATCCGCATCCACGATCTCACAGTCCGCTACAGTCACTATATCGTAGAAGCTGCCTCTCTTATGCATGCCCAAAGCCAACGGTCCATCCTTATACTCGTCTCCGAAGGAAAATTCCATCTTATTACGGTATTCATAAGCCTTCGGGCTGCCCTTGATGCCCTCAAAAGCCCAGGCTTCCTCCTGCTTGTTTAACACACTGTCCAGCAGTCGTTTTACCTGTTCCTCCTTGACTTTCAGCTGTTCTTCGTAAGGAAGAGACAGATAGGTACATCCGCCGCACAACCCAAAAAGGGAACACGTCCGGCCGGTTTCCAGAGGTGACTTTTCCGTCACCTCCAAAAGCCTTCCTTCCGCCTTCCCTTTGCGCACTTTATTCACCGAGAACTTGACTTTCTGTCCGGGCAGGCTGTTCTTGACTACAGCAGTCTCATCTCCCACACAGACGATCCCTTTGTTGGGAAAATCGACCCTTACAACAGATCCTTCATATACCTGTCCTTTTTTCATGGGTTAGTTCTCTCCTTCATCCTCGAAGAAGTCGTCATCCTCTTCCACGTCATCTGCTTC
>ERZ791802.1579-NODE-1579-length-16730-cov-37.806297_pt1 | contig 16730 bp, 14 predicted proteins | sample MGYA00510308_ERZ791802 | MGnify/ENA primary metagenome ERZ791802 (study PRJEB30046, sample SAMN00792028) | human gut metagenome | study: EMG produced TPA metagenomics assembly of the A metagenome-wide association study of gut microbiota in type 2...
TTGTTCTTGAGTTTTTGGACTACTATATTGATCCGCCGCGTTATACTATTGATGAGTGTATAGAGCGAGGGCTTACATATAGCGTGCCTTTAAAGGCTAAATTGAAATTATATTGTACCGACCCCGATCATGAAGATTTTGACACGGTTATTCAGGATGTGTTCCTGGGACCTATCCCATATATGACGGATAAGGCGACATTCGTCATCAATGGTGCAGAGCGTGTTGTTGTGTCACAACTCCATCGTTCGCCAGGTGTATTCTTCGGGCAAAGTGTACATGCCAACGGTACTAAGTTATACTCAGCCCGTATTATTCCTTTCAAGGGATCTTGGATTGAGTTTGCTACTGACATTAATAATGTCATGTATGCTTACATCGATCGTAAAAAGAAACTGCCGGTAACCACATTGCTGAGAGCTATTGGTTTTGAGAATGACAAGGATATTCTTGAAATCTTTAATTTGGCAGAAGACGTGAAGGTAAACAAAACGAACCTCAAGAAAATTGTGGGTCGTAAGTTGGCAGCGCGTGTTTTGAAAACATGGATTGAGGATTTTGTAGACGAAGATACCGGTGAAGTGGTTTCTATTGAACGTAACGAGGTTGTTATCGATCGTGAAACTGTAATTGAACCGGAACATGTCGATATTATTTTAGAGTCAGGTGTTCAGAATATTCTTGTGCATAAGGAAGAACCGAATCAATCTGACTATTCTATTATATATAATACTTTGCAGAAGGATCCGAGTAATTCGGAAAAAGAGGCTGTACTTTATATTTATCGTCAGTTGCGTAATGCAGATCCTGCCGATGATGCCAGTGCACGTGAAGTTATTAACAATCTGTTCTTCTCAGAAAAGAGATATGATTTAGGTGATGTAGGTCGTTATCGTATCAACAAGAAGTTGAATTTGACGACTGATATGGATGTACGTGTCCTTACCAAAGAAGATATTATTGAGATTATTAAATATCTGATTGAGTTAATAAACTCAAAAGCGGATGTTGATGATATCGACCATTTGAGTAATCGTCGTGTACGTACGGTAGGTGAACAGTTATCCAACCAGTTTGCTATTGGTTTGGCACGTATGTCGCGTACTATTCGTGAACGTATGAATGTTCGTGATAATGAGGTGTTTACTCCGATTGATTTGATTAACGCCAAGACGATTTCTTCTGTTATCAATTCTTTCTTCGGAACGAATGCTTTATCACAGTTTATGGATCAGACTAACCCGTTGGCTGAAATTACTCATAAGCGCCGTATGTCTGCCCTTGGCCCTGGTGGTTTGTCACGCGAACGTGCAGGTTTTGAGGTTCGTGATGTGCATTATACTCATTATGGTCGCCTTTGCCCGATTGAGACTCCTGAAGGTCCGAATATTGGTTTGATTTCCTCACTTTGTGTGTTTGCTAAGATTAATGATCTTGGTTTTATTGAAACTCCTTATCGTAAAGTTGCGAATGGTAAAGTAGACCTTTCTGATAATGGTTTGGTTTATTTGACGGCAGAGGAAGAAGAAGAAAAAATTATTGCACAGGGTAATGCGCCTTTGAATGAGGATGGTACTTTTGTTCGTGATAAAGTAAAATCTCGCCAGGATGCAGATTATCCGGTTGTTACTCCGGATGAGGTAGAATTGATGGATGTGTCTCCTCAGCAGATTGCTTCTATCGCAGCTTCTTTGATCCCGTTCTTGGAGCATGATGACGCTAATCGTGCATTGATGGGTTCAAACATGATGCGCCAGGCTGTTCCTTTGTTGAAAAGTGAAGCTCCAATTGTAGGTACTGGTATTGAACGCCAGTTGGCGCGCGATTCTCGTACGCAGATTACTGCGGAAGGGGATGGTGTAGTTGATTTTGTAGATGCTACCACAATTCGTATTCTGTATGATCGTACGGAAGAAGAGGAGTTTGTAAGCTTTGAGCCTGCGTTGAAAGAATATAATATTCCTAAATGGCGTCGTACTAACCAGAATATGACCATTGATCTTCGTCCTATTTGTGAGAAAGGCCAACGTGTAACTTTAGGACAAATTTTGACTGAAGGTTATTCAACTGAAGCCGGTGAATTGGCTTTAGGTAAGAATCTTTTGGTTGCTTATATGCCGTGGAAGGGTTATAACTATGAGGACGCTATCGTATTGAACGAACGTGTTGTTCGTGAAGATCTTTTGACTTCTGTACATGTGGAGGAATATTCTTTGGAAGTTCGCGAAACGAAACGTGGTATGGAAGAGTTGACTTCTGATATTCCTAATGTAAGTGAGGAAGCAACAAAAGATCTCGATGAAAATGGAATTGTTCGTGTAGGTGCGCGTATTGAACCGGGTGATATCCTTATTGGTAAGATTACCCCGAAGGGAGAATCTGATCCTTCTCCTGAAGAAAAGTTGCTTCGTGCTATTTTCGGTGACAAAGCAGGTGATGTGAAAGACGCTTCACTGAAAGCTTCTCCTTCTTTGAAAGGGGTTGTTATCGGCAAGCGTTTGTTCTCTCGCGTTATCAAAACTCGTAGTTCTAAGTTGGCTGATAAGGCGTTGTTGCCTAAAATTGACGATGAGTTTGATGGTAAGGTAGCGGACCTGAAAAAGATATTGGTAAATAAGTTACTGAAACTTACTGAAAACTATACATCTGAAGGTGTAAAAGACTATATGGGTGCTGAAGTTATTTCAAAGGGGGCAAAATTCTCTGTGTCTGACTTCAGTGATATGGATTTTACAGCTATTCAGTTAAGTAATTGGACGAAAGATGAACATACCAATGGGTTGATTCGTGCATTGGTAATGAATTTTATCAAGAAATATAAAGAACTTGATGCTGAGCTGAAGCGTAAAAAATTTGCTATAACCATTGGTGATGAGTTACCAGCGGGTATTATACAGATGGCTAAAGTTTATATTGCCAAGAAACGTAAGATTGGTGTTGGTGATAAAATGGCAGGTCGTCATGGAAATAAGGGTATTGTTTCTCGTGTAGTGCGTCAGGAAGATATGCCATTTTTGGCGGATGGTACTCCGGTAGATATTGTATTGAATCCATTGGGTGTGCCTTCACGTATGAATATTGGACAGATATTTGAAGCTGTTCTTGGACGTGCTGGGAAAAAATTGGGTGTAAAGTTTGCTACTCCTATTTTTGACGGCGCTTCTTTGGATGATTTAAATGAATGGACTGATAAAGCTGGTTTGCCTCGTTATGGTAAAACAACTTTGTATGATGGTGGTACAGGTGAAGCATTTGAACAGCAGGCAACGGTGGGTGTAACCTATATGTTGAAACTTGGTCACATGGTTGAAGACAAGATGCATGCGCGTTCCATTGGTCCGTATTCACTTATTACTCAACAACCGTTAGGTGGTAAAGCGCAGTTCGGTGGTCAACGTTTCGGAGAAATGGAGGTTTGGGCACTCGAAGCATTTGGTGCCGCACACATTTTGCAGGAAATTTTGACTATCAAATCTGATGATGTTGTTGGACGTTCTAAAGCTTATGAAGCAATTGTGAAGGGTGAACCGATGCCTACTCCGGGTATTCCTGAATCTTTGAACGTATTGTTGCATGAACTTAGAGGTTTGGGCTTGAGCATCAACCTTGAATAATTTGAAAATTGGGAATTGAGAATTATTGAATAATATTTCTCAATCCTTAATTTCTCAACATCCATTTTTCAATTTTTAATTGTCAATTATCAATTATATAAAAGTATGGCTTTTAGAAAAGATAACAAGATAAAGAGTAATTTCTCGAAAATCTCTATTGGTTTGGCTTCTCCCGAAGAAATCTTAGAGAATTCGAGTGGTGAAGTTTTAAAGCCTGAAACCATCAACTATCGTACATATAAGCCTGAACGTGACGGTTTGTTCTGCGAACGTATTTTCGGTCCTATCAAGGATTATGAATGTCACTGTGGTAAATATAAACGTATCCGTTATAAAGGCATTGTTTGTGACCGTTGTGGTGTGGAAGTGACTGAAAAGAAGGTACGTCGTGAGCGTATGGGACATATTCAGTTGGTTGTTCCAGTAGCACATATTTGGTATTTCCGTTCACTTCCTAATAAAATTGGTTACTTGTTAGGATTGCCTACCAAGAAACTTGATGCTATTATTTATTACGAGCGTTACGTCGTTATTCAGCCGGGTGTGTTGGTTGATGAGGTAGCACAGTTTGATTTGCTCGAAGAAGGAGAATATTTGGATCTTCTGGAGAAGTTGCCGAAAGACAATCAGTTCCTCGAAGATTCTGATCCTAATAAGTTTATAGCCAAAATGGGTGCAGAAGCTATTTATGACTTGCTGTCCCGTTTGGATCTTGATGCTCTGTCATACGAACTGCGTCACCGTGCAGGGAGTGATGCTTCACAGCAACGTAAGAGTGAAGCTTTGAAACGTCTTCAGGTTGTCGAATCGTTCCGTGCATCGCGTGGACGTAATAAACCAGAATGGATGATTGTACGTATTGTACCGGTTATTCCACCGGAACTTCGTCCCTTGGTTCCATTGGATGGTGGACGTTTTGCCACTTCCGACTTGAATGATCTTTATCGTCGTGTTATTATTCGTAATAATCGTTTGAAGAGATTGATTGAGATAAAGGCTCCTGAAGTCATTTTGCGTAATGAAAAACGTATGTTGCAGGAAGCAGTTGATTCATTGTTTGATAACTCGCGTAAGTCTAGTGCGGTAAAAACGGATGCTAATCGTCCGTTGAAATCTCTTTCTGATAGTTTGAAAGGTAAACAAGGACGTTTCCGCCAAAACCTGTTGGGTAAGCGTGTCGACTATTCTGCTCGTTCTGTAATTGTTGTAGGTCCGGAACTGAAGATGGGTGAGTGTGGTATTCCAAAACTGATGGCAGCTGAGTTGTATAAACCGTTTATCATCCGTAAACTTATTGAGCGTGGTATCGTGAAAACGGTAAAGAGCGCCAAGAAGATTGTGGATCGTAAGGAACCTGTTATTTGGGATATTTTGGAGCATGTGATGAAAGGTCATCCGGTATTGTTGAACCGTGCGCCGACTCTTCACCGTCTGGGTATACAGGCGTTCCAACCTAAAATGATTGAAGGTAAGGCTATTCAGCTTCATCCTCTGGCTTGTACGGCATTTAATGCTGACTTCGACGGTGATCAAATGGCTGTTCACTTGCCGTTAAGTAATGAGGCTGTTTTGGAAGCTCAAATGTTGATGTTGCAGTCACACAATATTCTTAACCCTGCTAATGGTGCACCTATTACTGTGCCTGCACAAGATATGGTACTTGGGTTGTATTATATTACCAAGTTGCGTAAGGGTGCAAAAGGGGAAGGTTTGACTTTCTATGGTCCGGAGGAAGCTCTTATTGCTTACAATGAAGGCAAGTGCGATATTCACGCTCCTATTAGTGTCATTGTGAAAGATGTTGACGAGAACGGAAATATTGTGGATAAAATGATGCATGATACTTCTGTAGGCCGTGTTATTGTGAATGAGATAGTTCCGGCAGAAGCAGGTTATATCAATACGATTATATCTAAAAAATCACTTCGTGATATCATTAGCCATGTAATTAAGGTATGTGGTGTTGCTAAGGCGGCAGATTTTCTCGATGGAATTAAGAACCTTGGTTATTATATGGCATTTAAAGGTGGATTGTCGTTCAATTTGGGTGATATTATTATTCCTGAAGAGAAGGAAGCGCTGGTACAGAAGGGATATGAAGAAGTGGAACAGGTTATCAATAACTATAATATGGGTTTCATCACTAACAATGAACGTTACAATCAGGTTATTGATATATGGACACATGTAAATTCTGAGTTGTCTAATATCTTGATGAAAACAATTTCGAGTGATGATCAAGGTTTCAACTCTGTATATATGATGTTGGATTCTGGCGCTCGTGGTTCTAAAGAACAGATCCGTCAGCTTTCTGGTATGCGTGGTTTGATGGCAAAGCCTCAAAAAGCGGGTGCCGAAGGTGGTCAGATTATTGAGAACCCGATTCTTTCTAACTTTAAAGAAGGTTTGTCTGTGTTAGAATATTTTATCTCTACACACGGTGCTCGTAAAGGTTTGGCTGATACTGCATTGAAAACTGCTGATGCCGGATATCTGACTCGTCGTTTGGTTGACGTGTCGCATGATGTGATTATTAATGAAGAAGATTGTGGTACACTCCGTGGATTGGTCTGTACAGCTCTGAAGAATAACGATGAAACTATCGCTACTCTGTATGAACGTATTCTCGGTCGTGTATCTGTACATGATATTGTTCATCCTACGACAGGCGAACTTTTAGTTGCAGGGGGTGAAGAAATCACCGAAGAAATAGCCCAGAAGATTGAGGATTCTCCGATAGAGAGTGTTGAAATCCGTTCTGTATTGACTTGTGAATCCAAGAAAGGAGTTTGTGCTAAATGTTACGGACGTAACTTGGCTACAAGTCGTATGGTTCAAAAGGGTGAAGCTGTAGGCGTTATCGCGGCGCAATCTATTGGTGAGCCGGGTACACAGTTGACGTTGCGTACATTCCATGCTGGTGGTACGGCTGCTAATATTGCTGCTAATGCAAGTATTGTTGCTAAAAATCCTGCTCGTTTAGAATTTGAGGAACTTCGTACTGTAGATGTTATTGATGAAGCCGGTGAGCCTGCTAAAGTAGTGGTTGGACGTTTGGCCGAAGTACGTTTTGTAGATGTAAACACGGGTATTGTGCTTTCTACACATAATGTTCCTTATGGTTCTACACTTTATGCTGCTGATGGTGAAATGGTAGAAAAGGGTAAGCTTATTGCTCGTTGGGATCCGTTTAATGCAGTTATTATAACTGAAGCTACGGGTAAGATTGAGTTTGAAGGAGTGATTGAAAACGTAACTTATAAAGTAGAATCTGATGAATCAACAGGTTTACGTGAAATCATTATTATTGAGTCTAAGGATAAGACAAAAGTGCCTACTGCACATATCATGACAGAAGATGGAGAGCTTATTCGCACTTATAATTTACCGGTAGGAGGTCATGTAGTAGTAGAAGATGGACAGAAGGTAAAGGCTGGTGAAGTTATCGTAAAAATTCCGCGTGCTGTTGGTAAAGCGGGTGATATTACGGGTGGACTTCCTCGTGTTACTGAATTGTTTGAAGCTCGTAATCCGTCTAATCCTGCTGTTGTTTCTGAAATTGATGGTGAAATAACAATGGGTAAGGTAAAACGTGGTAATCGCGAGATTATTGTAACTTCTAAGACTGGTGAAGTTAAGAAATATCTCGTGCCATTGTCTAAGCAAATCCTTGTACAAGAGAATGATTATGTACGTGCAGGTACTCCGTTGTCGGATGGTGCTATTACTCCTGCCGATATTCTTGCTATTAAAGGTCCTACTGCTGTCCAGGAATATATCGTGAATGAGGTACAAGACGTATACCGTTTGCAAGGTGTGAAGATCAACGATAAACATTTTGAAATTATAGTTCGTCAAATGATGCGTAAGGTTGAGATTGATGAACCGGGTGATACTCGTTTCTTGGAACAACAGGTTGTGGATAAACTGGAGTTCATGGAAGAAAATGATCGTATATGGGGTAAGAAAGTGGTAATAGATGCTGGAGACTCACAAAATCTGCAACCGGGTCAGATTGTAACAGCACGTAAGTTGCGTGATGAAAATTCAATGCTGAAACGTCGTGACTTGAAACCTGTGGAAGTACGTGATGCTGTTCCTGCTACTTCTACTCAAATACTTCAAGGTATTACGCGTGCTGCTTTGCAGACCTCAAGTTTTATGTCTGCTGCTTCCTTCCAGGAAACTACGAAGGTGCTCAATGAAGCTGCTATCAATGGTAAGGTAGATAAGTTGGAAGGTATGAAGGAGAACGTTATTTGCGGTCACTTGATTCCTGCCGGTACCGGTCAACGGGAGTTTGAAAAGATTATTGTTGGCTCCAAAGAGGAATATGATCGTATGCTTGCCAATAAGAAGACTGTTCTTGACTATGCTGTTGATGAGAAGGTTGAAGAATAAATAGTGCTAATACAATCGTTTATTTTATAACTGAAAGAGGGTAGTTCGATGATTTATCGAATTGCCCTCTTTGATTATTTTTGTGATTCATATTAAGAATATTGAATAAGTCTAATAATTATAAGAATGACATACTCTTTTCTGAATAATAATACACTGACTTTTGTAGATTTGAATGAAAAAAGGTATATTTGCTCTTTATATAAATGAATGTAAAGTATGGAAAAACTAGAAAATAATAATGGTCAATTACAAATTGAGTTAAAAGAGGATGTGGCTCAGGGCACATATGTTAATCTTGCTATAATTACACATTCCAGTTCAGAATTTATTCTTGATTTCGTGCGTGTGATGCCTGGTATCCCTAAAGCAGGAGTGAAATCACGTATAGTTTTGGCGCCTGAACATGCTAAACGATTACTTCGTGCACTTGAAGAAAACATTGGTAAATATGAACGTTCTTTTGGTGCTATTCGTATGGTGGATGAACAACCTCTTCCACCATTGCCTAATATCAAGGGTGAAGCATAAAATCAAAAAAAAACTTGTAGTGCATTGATTATTCAAAACTTATTAGTATCTTTGCAGCCCAAAAGTGTATAGTTTTGAATTAATATAAACAATAATATATAACTAAAAACAATTAAAATGCCTACAATTCAGCAATTAGTAAGAAAAGGACGCGAGGTGTTGGTGGAGAAAAGTAAATCACCGGCTCTTGATTCATGTCCTCAAAGACGTGGCGTTTGCGTGAGAGTGTATACAACCACTCCGAAAAAACCGAATTCAGCTATGCGTAAAGTAGCTCGTGTACGTTTGACTAACGGTAAAGAGGTGAACTCTTATATTCCGGGAGAAGGTCATAATTTGCAGGAACACTCAATCGTGTTGGTACGTGGTGGCCGTGTAAAAGATCTCCCGGGTGTGCGTTATCATATCGTTCGTGGAACTTTGGATACTGCGGGTGTTGCGGGGCGTACTCAAAGACGTTCTAAATATGGTGCTAAGCGTCCAAAACCAGGACAAACTGCTCCTGCAAAGAAAAAATAATTTGTAGTTGAGTGTAAAATATAAAAAATTAAAAGTAATAACTTACGTTTTAGTTTGTTGGAAATGCTAAAGGTTGAGTAAATTCTCCGGTGGGGGAGTTGAAGAAGACAGAAGTAACAGCCAAGAACGAAAAACATTATTTTTTCAGACAAATGAGAAAAGCAAAACCTAAAAAACGCGTTATCCTTCCGGATCCTGTGTTTAGTGATGTTAAAGTTTCTAAGTTCGTTAATCATTTGATGTACGATGGAAAGAAGAATACTTCTTATGAGATTTTCTATGCAGCTTTAGAAACGGTGAAGAATAAAATGCAGAATGAAGAAAAATCTGCTCTTGAAATCTGGAAGAAGGCTCTGGATAATGTAACTCCTCAGGTGGAAGTAAAGTCTCGCCGTGTAGGTGGTGCAACGTTTCAAGTTCCGACGGAAATCCGTCCTGATCGTAAAGAATCCATTTCTATGAAGAATTTGATCATCTTCGCTCGTAAGCGTGGTGGTAAATCAATGGCTGATAAATTGGCAGCTGAAATTATGGATGCGTTTAACGAGCAAGGTGGTGCTTACAAACGTAAAGAAGATATGCATAGAATGGCAGAAGCTAACCGTGCATTTGCTCATTTCAGATTCTAATACTGTTAAGAGATAACCAATTGAAGATTAAAAACTTAATGTAAAAGGAATTAGAAAATGGCAAAGAGTGATTTACATTTGACGCGTAATATCGGTATCATGGCTCATATTGATGCCGGCAAAACAACAACTTCTGAACGTATCCTATTTTATACGGGGTTGACCCACAAAATTGGAGAAGTACATGATGGCGCTGCTACAATGGACTGGATGGAGCAAGAACAAGAACGTGGTATTACTATCACTTCTGCTGCTACTACTACTCGTTGGAAATATGCAGGTAATACTTATAAAATCAATCTGATTGATACTCCGGGGCACGTGGACTTCACTGCTGAGGTAGAACGTTCTTTACGTATTCTTGATGGGGCTGTTGCTGCTTATTGTGCAGTAGGTGGTGTTGAACCGCAATCTGAAACGGTTTGGCGTCAAGCTGATAAGTATAATGTACCCCGTATTGCGTACGTTAATAAGATGGACCGCTCTGGTGCAGATTTCTTTGAGGTTGTTCGTCAGATGAAGGATGTCTTGGGTGCTAATCCTTGTCCTATTGTTGTGCCTATTGGTGCTGAAGAGTCTTTTAAGGGCTTGGTTGACCTTATTAAGATGAAAGCAATTTATTGGCATGACGAGACAATGGGGGCTGATTATACGGTAGAAGAAATTCCTGCAAATTTAATTGATGAGGCTACCGAGTGGAGAGATAAAATGCTTGAGAAAGTAGCTGAGTTTGATGATGCTTTAATGGAAAAATATTTCGATGATCCTTCTACTATTACAGAAGAAGAAGTGCTAAGAGCTCTTCGTAATGCAACAGTACAAATGGCTGTTGTTCCGATGTTGTGTGGCTCTTCCTTTAAAAATAAAGGTGTACAGACTTTGCTTGATTATGTTTGTGCATTTTTACCTTCTCCGTTGGATACTGAGAATGTAATTGGAACAAATCCGGAAACAGGTGCAGAAGAAGATCGTAAACCAAGTGAAGATGAAAAAACATCTGCTTTAGCATTTAAGATTGCTACAGACCCTTATGTTGGTCGTTTAACATTCTTTCGTGTATATTCTGGTAAAATTGAGGCAGGCTCTTATATTTATAACTCTCGTTCTGGTAAGAAGGAACGTGTTTCTCGTCTGTTCCAGATGCATTCAAATAAGCAAAATCCCGTTGAGGTGATTGGTGCTGGTGATATTGGTGCTGGTGTCGGTTTTAAGGATATTCATACTGGTGATACATTATGTGATGAAACAGCTCCAATCGTATTGGAATCTATGGACTTCCCGGAACCGGTAATTGGTATTGCTGTGGAACCGAAAACTCAGAAGGATATGGATAAGTTGTCCAATGGTTTGGCTAAATTGGCCGAAGAAGATCCGACGTTTACAGTGAAGACTGATGAACAGACTGGTCAGACTGTTATTTCCGGTATGGGTGAGTTGCACTTGGATATTATTATTGATCGTTTGAAACGTGAGTTTAAAGTTGAATGTAATCAAGGTAAACCTCAAGTTAACTATAAAGAGGCGATTACTAAGACTGTCAACTTGCGTGAGGTTTATAAGAAACAATCGGGTGGGCGTGGTAAGTTTGCAGATATTATTGTAAATATTGGTCCGGTTGATGACGACTTTACTCAAGGTGGTTTGCAGTTTGTTGACGAAGTGAAAGGAGGTAATATTCCTAAAGAATTTATTCCGTCTGTACAGAAGGGTTTCACTACTGCAATGAAGAATGGTGTGTTGGCTGGTTATCCGCTGGATTCACTGAAAGTAACTTTGCTTGATGGCTCTTTCCATCCGGTCGATTCTGACCAGTTGTCTTTTGAAATTTGTGCTATTCAGGCATATAAGAATGCTTGCGCTAAGGCAGGTCCTGTTTTGATGGAGCCTATTATGAAGTTGGAAGTTGTAACTCCGGAAGAAAATATGGGTGATGTTATTGGTGACTTGAACAAGCGTCGTGGACAGGTAGAAGGTATGGAATCTAGTCGTTCTGGTGCCCGTATTGTAAAAGCAATGGTTCCATTGGCAGAAATGTTCGGTTATGTAACTGCTTTGCGTACTATTACTTCAGGTCGTGCTACTTCTTCAATGGTGTATTCTCATCATGCTCAGGTCTCTAACTCTATTGCTAAGGCAGTATTGGAAGAAGTAAAAGGACGTGCTGATTTACTCTAAAATTCTTGAAGCTCGTAAGCTAGCGAATGACTCTTAGCTTACAGGGCTTCATCTTATATAACTATTTAATAATTAGAAACAGTAATGAGTCAGAAAATTAGAATTAAACTGAAATCTTACGACCACAACTTGGTTGACAAGTCGGCTGAGAAGATTGTAAGAACGGTGAAGACAACTGGTGCCATTGTTAGTGGTCCAATTCCTCTTCCTACGCATAAGCGTATCTTTACCGTAAATCGTTCGACTTTCGTTAATAAAAAGTCGCGTGAACAATTTGAACTTTCTTCTTATAAGAGATTGATCGACATCTATAGCTCAACGGCTAAGACAGTAGATGCTCTAATGAAGTTGGAGTTGCCGAGTGGTGTGGAAGTAGAAATCAAAGTGTAAGTATTAAAAATTAAGTGAAATGCCAGGATTATTAGGAAAAAAAATCGGAATGACATCCGTTTTCAGTGCCGAGGGTAAGAATGTACCATGCACTGTTATCGAAGCAGGTCCTTGTGTTGTTACTCAAGTGAAAACTGTAGAAAAGGACGGTTATGAAGCTGTTCAGTTGGGTTTCCAAGAAAAAAAAGAGAAGCACACTACAAAGCCTTTAATGGGGCACTTTAAAAAAGCTGGAGTAACTCCCAAGAAACACTTGGCTGAGTTCAAGGAATTTGAAACAGAGTTGAATCTGGGTGATACTGTTACTGTAGAGATGTTCAACGATGCGACTTTTGTTGATGTTGTAGGTACTTCTAAGGGTAAAGGCTTCCAAGGTGTAGTAAAACGTCATGGTTTCGGTGGTGTAGGTCAGACTACTCATGGTCAGCATAACCGTGCTCGTAAACCGGGTTCTATTGGTGCATGTTCTTATCCAGCAAAAGTGTTCAAGGGAATGCGCATGGGTGGACAATTAGGTGGTGACAGAGTAACTGTTCAAAATTTGCAAGTATTAAAAGTAATCGCGGAACATAATCTGCTTTTGATTAAGGGTTCTGTTCCTGGTTGCAAAGGTTCAATCGTAATAATTGAAAAATAATGGAAGTTAACGTATATAATATTAAAGGTGAAGACACTGGGAGAAAGATTACGTTAAACGAGTCTATCTTCGGAATTGAGCCCAACGACCACGCTATCTACTTGGATGTTAAACAGTTTATGGCTAACCAGCGTCAGGGTACACACAAGTCAAAGGAAAGAAGCGAAATCAGTGGTTCTACTCGTAAAATCGGTCGCCAGAAAGGTGGTGGTGGTGCACGTCGTGGTGACATGAACTCACCGGTACTTGTTGGTGGTGGACGCGTATTCGGTCCGAAACCGAGAGATTACTACTTCAAATTAAACAAAAAAGTAAAGGCTCTGGCTCGTAAGTCAGCTTTGTCATACAAGGCTCAGAACAACGCAGTTGTAGTAGTAGAAGACTTCTCTTTTGAAGCTCCGAAGACTAAAGATTTTGTTGCAATGACAAAAAATCTTAAAGTTTCTGACAAAAAGCTGCTTGTGATTTTACCAGAAGCAAATAAAAACGTATATTTGTCGGCTCGTAATGTGAAGGGTGCTAATGTGCAGACTATCTCAGGGTTAAATACTTACAGAGTATTGGACGCTGGGGTCGTTGTGTTTGCTGAAAGTGCACTTTCTGCTATCGACAATATCTTAATGTAAAAAGGAGGCTTAAATAATGGGAATTATTATTAAACCGTTAGTGACAGAGAAGATGACTGCAATTACTGATAAGTCGAACAATCGTTTCGGCTTTATCGTGCGTCCTGAAGCTAATAAACTGGAAATTAAGAACGAAGTTGAAGCCCTTTACAACGTTACCGTGGTTGATGTGAATACTATTCGTTATGCTGGCAAAAATAAAAGCCGTTATACGAGGGCTGGTATCATCAATGGACGTACTAATGCATATAAGAAAGCTATTGTTACGTTGAAAGAAGGAGATACTATTGATTTTTATAGTAATATTTAAAAAAAAATGGCAGTACGTAAATTTAAGCCCACAACACCGGGGCAAAGACATAAAATTATTGGTACTTTCGAAGAAATTACTGCACGAGTACCAGAAAAGTCTCTTGTATTTGGTAAGAAATCTTCCGGCGGTCGTAACAACACTGGTAAAATGACCATGCGCTACATCGGTGGCGGTAGTAAGAAGATTATCCGTATCGTAGACTTCAAGAGAAATAAAGACGGTGTACCTGCAGTGGTTAAAACAATTGAATACGATCCGAACCGTTCGGCTCGTATCGCTCTGTTGTTTTATGCAGATGGTGAAAAAAGATATATTATTGCTCCCAATGGATTGCAAGTTGGTGCGACTTTGATGTCAGGTGAAAATGCTGCTCCAGAGATTGGAAATGCTCTTCCTCTTCAGAATATACCGGTTGGTACTGTAATTCACAATATTGAATTACGTCCGGGACAAGGCGCTGCTTTGGTTCGTTCAGCTGGTAATTTTGCTCAGTTGACTTCAAGAGAAGGTAAATATTGTGTTATTAAATTACCTTCAGGTGAAGTTAGACAAATACTTAGCACTTGTAAAGCTACTATCGGTAGTGTTGGTAACTCAGATCATGGGTTGGAAAGTTCAGGTAAAGCTGGACGTTCTCGTTGGTTAGGACGTCGTCCGCGTAACCGTGGTGTTGTTATGAACCCGGTTGATCACCCGATGGGTGGTGGTGAAGGACGTGCTTCAGGAGGACACCCGAGATCTCGTAAGGGATTGTATGCTAAGGGTCTTAAGACAAGAGCTCCGAAGAAACAATCGTCTAAGTATATTATTGAGAGAAGAAAGAAGTAATCTGATTAATTGAGTAAATTATGAGTCGTTCATTAAAAAAAGGTCCGTATATTAACGTTAAGCTTGAGAAGAAAGTGCTTGCCATGAATGAATCGGGCAAGAAAGTGGTAGTTAAGACCTGGGCCAGAGCTTCAATGATTTCGCCTGATTTCGTAGGCCATACTGTTGCAGTTCACAACGGAAATAAATTTATTCCTGTTTATGTTACCGAAAATATGGTAGGACACAAGTTGGGCGAATTTGCTCCAACTCGTACTTTCAGAGGACACGCTGGTAACAAGAAAAAATAAAACAGGATTTATCTGAAATAATAAAGTAATAATATAATGGGAGCAAGAAAAAAAATATCGGCTGAAAAAAGAAAAGAAGCCCTTAAGACCATGTATTTTGCGAAATTGCAAAATGTTCCTACTTCCCCCCGTAAAATGCGTCTCGTGGCTGACATGATTCGTGGGATGGAAGTGAACAGAGCACTCGGCGTTTTGAAGTTCTCTTCAAAAGAGGCTGCCGCCAGAGTGGAAAAATTGCTGCGCTCTGCAATTGCTAACTGGGAGCAGAAAAACGAACGTAAAGCTGAAAGTGGCGAGCTGTTCGTAACCAAGATTTTTGTTGATGGTGGTGCTACACTCAAAAGAATGAGACCGGCTCCGCAGGGTAGAGGTTACAGAATTCGCAAGCGTTCAAACCACGTAACGTTGTTCGTTGGTTCTAAAAGTAATAACGAAGATCAAAATTAAGGTAAATGGGACAAAAAGTTAATCCAATAAGCAACCGTTTAGGAATTATCAGAGGATGGGATTCCAATTGGTATGGTGGAAAGAATTACGGCGACTCTTTGCTGGAAGATAGTAAGATTCGTAAATATTTGAATGCTCGTCTTGCAAAAGCCAGCGTTTCAAGAATTGTAATTGAACGTACACTGAAACTCGTGACTATTACCGTTTGTACAGCACGTCCGGGTATTATTATCGGTAAAGGTGGCCAAGAAGTAGATAAGTTGAAGGAAGAGTTAAAGAAGGTCACAGATAAAGATATCCAGATTAACATCTTCGAAGTTAAAAGACCTGAGTTGGACGCTGTTATCGTGGCTAATAACATTGCTCGTCAGGTGGAAGGTAAAATTGCCTATCGTCGTGCCATCAAGATGGCTATTGCCAATACCATGCGTATGGGTGCGGAAGGTATCAAAATTCAGATTTCAGGACGTTTGAATGGTGCAGAAATGGCCCGTTCTGAAATGTATAAGGAAGGAAGAACTCCGTTGCACACTTTCAGAGCAGATATCGACTATTGTCATGCAGAAGCATTGACTAAGGTTGGTCTTCTCGGCATTAAAGTTTGGATTTGTAGAGGTGAAGTTTATGGTAAGAAGGAGTTGGCTCCGAACTTTACGCAAAGCAAGGAAAGTGGTCGTGGAAGCAATAGCGGAAACAATGGCGGAAAGAACTTCAAAAGAAAGAAAAATAATCGCTAACGAATTTGATTTTTAGGAATTATGTTACAACCGAAAAAGACAAAATTCAGAAGACAACAAAAAGGCCGTCAAAAAGGTAATGCCCAAAGAGGAAACCAGTTGGCTTTCGGATCTTTTGGTATTAAGGCTTTGGAAACAAAATGGATTACAGGCCGTCAGATTGAAGCTGCACGTATTGCAGTGACAAGATATATGCAACGTCAAGGACAGATTTGGATTCGTATTTTCCCGGATAAACCTATTACTAGAAAACCTGCTGATGTACGTATGGGTAAAGGTAAGGGTAGTCCTGAGGGATTTGTTGCTCCTGTTACACCAGGTAGAATTATTATCGAAGCTGAAGGAGTATCTTATGAAATCGCAAAAGAGGCTTTGCGCTTGGCAGCACAGAAGCTTCCTATCACAACTAAGTTTGTGGTGAGACGTGATTATGATATTCAAAATCAAAATGCGTAAGGAGTATGAAAATAGCAGAAATTAAAGAAATGCCTACCAATGATTTGGTGGAAAGAGTAGAAACAGAAGTAGCTAATTACAACCAAATGGTTTTAAATCATTCTATTTCTCCTTTGGATAATCCTGCTCAGATCAAA
>ERZ791802.1588-NODE-1588-length-16669-cov-3.897737_pt1 | contig 16669 bp, 10 predicted proteins | sample MGYA00510308_ERZ791802 | MGnify/ENA primary metagenome ERZ791802 (study PRJEB30046, sample SAMN00792028) | human gut metagenome | study: EMG produced TPA metagenomics assembly of the A metagenome-wide association study of gut microbiota in type 2...
ATGCTTTTATCGAAAGACAAAGCAATTCCACAATATTTCTCAGGATTTTGGAAAATAGCATAAATATACAATTCTGAATCATTTGTATATAGGCGTTTTAATAATCCTACTTCGCTCGACTGTTCAATACTTGACCATATTTCTAGTATGTTATTATTCATTATCTTCCAAATTATCATTGTTATCGTCAAAATCAATTTCCGCTTGGTAGTATTCGTTTGCTAAAGCAGTGTTTATTGCAAATTCTACAGTGTGCTCTGTATTACTTTTTGGAAATACAATTGCAAAACCAATTATTGGATCATCATCCGCTTGAAAAATTATCGGGTTACCATTTTCTTCTTTAGAATTTGCACCCAAAGGATCAAGTGGATAAATAATTAGTAATGGATTATTTACACTTCGAAATGATTCACGAACAAGTTTGGGCTTGGGATATGTTTTTTTCCAATCCTTATCTTGTTTTGATATTTGTAACGCTTTGTCTAGTTCTGTGCTGTCCAAATCTATGAATTCATCTGTTGGATTTCCAACTATATGATTTTTCTTGATTATGTAAGTATCGGTGTCACCAGCAGTGTTTCGGATAAAACAGCCCGAACTAATCTGACTTGATAATGTAAATTTTGTTCTGGCATTGGCCTTATTCATCAGAGCAACGCGCCATGAATCCAGTTCGCCCGCTTGATTAAGCTTGCGAATAAAGTTACTTATTAATGTTAAATCAACTTTTGTTAGCTGCGGTGCAACAGTAAATTCTGAAAAGAATTTTAGAACATCTGTAGGTAAAACATTAGACCAGAGATAATCGTTACTACCTTTAGTCACTGGATTTCCTAATTTGGAAAGAAAGCTTCTAGTCACATCTAAATTCTTACGGATAATCTCTTTACTAGTTAATAATTGGTAAGTTTCAACTAAGCGGCCAGACCATGATACTTGTATTTTGTCCACATTACGCATTTTTGTAATAGCCGTAATTTGGAGTTGACCAGGATGAGTACGTACTTTTAATGCATATTTTTCGGGTGTAGCTTTAGCATTCCACATTGCGTCAAATTCTTCTCGTAAATCCTCGCTTGCCATTGTAATGTGTCTAAACCACTCATTAAGTTCACTGCTTGTGAACAAACGGCATAAATCCACATAGCCAGGGCGATAGCCAAACCAACGTCCCATTTGCATAAGTGTATCGTACATTCTTGAAGCACGCAAAAAGTAACTAACTGACAGCCCTTCCAAAGTTAAGCCTCGTGAAAGTTTGTCGCCACCAATAGCAATGACTGAAATTCCTGTTTTTTCGTTTTCGTAATACTCTAAAGCGTCAGTGGATTTTCCATTGATTGACATAACTTTGATTTTTTGAACGGCTTTATACAAGCAAGGTTTAATTTCTTCCCATTTGTGTACTTCTATTTTATTGTCAATGTCTTTAAATGAAGAGTTTAAGATGTTTTGCGTTGTAGTACAGTATGAAGTGTAACTGTCAGAGTCAACTTCAAAAATAGCCCGAAACTGTTCCATGATGCTCTGATCATTCTGTTCAATACCTCGTTTGTAGAAAAGAAATTGATTCTCTATTACTTCTTTTAATAGGTTCTGCCAAATTAAATAACGCGAAATATGTATCAACATTGAATTGTGTTTGTTTTCTTGGCCACGTACAATGCGGATAGCGCAAGTAACAATGAAACATTTAATCGCTGTCTGCAGTGACTCTGGTAATGAAGTAGGAGGTACATCGTCTCTTTTGTGACTGTCAGGGAAAAAATCCCGATAATCATCTATTTTGCGAACAATAGGCAACAAATCATCGTTTGTGTTGTCTACTTCCAAAGAAGTACCAAAAATTTTTTCAGCACCAATATAATTGCTTGGTGCTGGCAAGTTTATGATAAAATCACGTGGAAATAAATCGTCTTTATCAAGAGGAATAAAGATATTGGCAAATGGCGTAGCCGTGTAACCAACATAACCGAAACGGTAGAAGTGCCCTGCTATTTTTCGTATCCAGCTATTTATTGCAGTTGGAGTTTCATCTGCTTTTTTTGTATTAATTGAGGCGTTATCTGCTTCATCATCGATTATTAGCAAAGATTTACTTGTAATTTTCTTTTCTCCGTTAATATCTTCTGCTTGTGAAAGCAACCATGTATTAAGACGTTTTAGTACAGTTGAATTTTTCTTAACGACTAGCAGGATAGGGTTTGAGACATCAAAACTAACTCCGCCTGCACTATCTGTTAATGATTTTTTAAAATCAGAATCTATTGTCGTAATTGAAATTGCAGTGTTGTTTCTATCCAAAATTCCAACTCCAATTCTATTACTTTCATCTTGTCGCCACGCTCTGTCATGTTTCGTGTCGAAACCTAAAAAGTCCTCATCCAACCGGTGTTGCGTCTGGCTACATAAATTATTATGTAATCCTGCCAAAACAATAATCAGATTAAAACCAGCATCGGCTGCTTTGCAAATCAACCCTGTGTAATTAGCTGTTTTACCAGACTGTACCTGTCCGACGACTAGACCTTTTTTGTCAATACCTTTTACGTCACGAATTGTGGGGTTATAAAGCTTATCCAAAATATCATCTGTAAGACGGTCTATTTCATTAATTACTTTCGGAGCAAAATTTTTTGTGTTTTGCAAATAGGTCGTGTATCTGTTCCAGAATTTCCAATCGCTTTTCTGATGGTTTGCCTTAAACTCCATTAGCCAAGGAGTATTCCTCTCATTGTCAAAAAGTATTTTGTATTCCTCCTGCCTGACATTGTATAAACGCAGCAATTCGATATGAAGCTGCTTTTTGTCTATAGAAGAAAATAATGGTATTAATAAACATTGCTCAATAGCATTGTTTATTTCACTGTCGGTTACGCTTAACTTTTCACCTATTATAGCTCTGCAAATATTTAGTGCCTTATTAATCATAAGTATCAATTATTTCTATTAGTTCGGGGAAATTATTAAATGGTTCCATATTGGCAAGTAGTAATTTTACTTGTTCAATAGTTTTACCTGCTAAGATTTGAGTGTTGTAAATTTGCCTAAGCATTGTTTTCACAATCTCTAAATTAGTTTCTTCAAAAGGTTCTGCAGTTTCACCTTGTTCTGATTCACGAATAAAAACGGATTTTGTTGGTATGGTTTCTTCTACAAAACGGAGGAGATATTCTATAGCTTTGCTTGGTTCGGTTTCTGCTAACCGTTTAAGCTCAGTAATCATTAAATGGTTACGATTAATAATGAATGAATATCTTTTTCCTTGTTTCTTTTCAAGCCATAGTGGTTGAAATTCCTGCTGCTTTCGAGTTGTCAAGATTTTGCCTCTGTGTCGAAAAACTTCTACGCCACGATTGCGAACTGCAAGAGCGTATTTTTTAATTTGTTCCCGAGAAACAAGCGGTGGGCGAGCTGTTGATTTTTTTATGTCAATTTGCCAGTCAGTATCTAATTTATTAGGCAAATCAATCTGTATGCGTACTAATTTGTAATGTTCTTCTTTTCGAAAAAGTCCCAACCAGTCACCTGCCAACATTAAACGTTTGCCACGATATATGTAAAAACCTTGCTGATTAGTCCAACCATTTACACCTTCTGCCATTTTATAAATATTTTCCGTAAGGTGGCATTTGTGTGGCAAAACATATCCTTTCATCATAGCTGAACCGATGTATTCTTCTGGAAATGGCTGTGTGGCTGTTTCTGTTAGTAAAAAAGGATTCCAAGGTTTAATTTCATGTTCCCAACAAAAAAATCTTACATTTTTCTCTTCGATAAATCTATGAAAAGTCATTGCAATATGTTGTTTTACTTTATCCATTTGGAGTAAAAATTTATCCTTTGCAAATTCATTGGAACTTGGAGTATCTGGTGGAATAATACGATCTAAATCAGTCCATATTACAAGCGTTCCCGATTCATGTTTGTCAAGTGCGTGTAAGAAAACATCAGGAATAGGATGACGAATGAGTTCCCATTTATTGGTCTTGTTTACATAATTCAAATCCCAAATCCAGTAGATTGGAGCAAAGCCAACTTTTTTGCTGACCACAATCAATTTTTGACACTGTGAGAATGAGGCCGTTTTCAAACCCAAACCAAAGCGCCCCAAATCTTTTTCGGATCGCTCTTCCATTGGATTTTTTGCACCTGGTTTCATCGCTTGTATAAGTTCCTCATTATTCATTCCATCTCCGTCATCTAATATTGTAATGATGGAGTTACCGCCCTGCCATTCAGAATTAAACCATATATTTTTTGCGTTTGCAGAAATAGAATTATCTATAATATCGGCAACCGCTGTTTCCAAATTATAACCGATTGCCCGAAATGTGAGTATCATCGAGGAAGCACACGGCTCTGCAGCAGTAGTTTCTATCTTATTGTAATCCATAGGTAAATTGTTCTTTGATTTTATTAGCGATTTTTTCAGCTAAAACCACAGGTACTGCATTCCCTATTTGTTTGAAGGCTGCTGAGCGACTACCCTCGAAATAGTAATCATCGGGGAAGGATTGTATCCGTGCTGCTTCACGAATGGTAATTGAACGAATTTGTTTTAATGATGGATAAATATAATAATGTCCATCCATTGCAATGTGGGCAACAACAGTATGGCTATAACCATCGTGGTTAACTACCTGAAAGCGGTTAAGGAATGATTGCTTATTATTGTGTTTTTGTAATTCAGGCGGCAAGTTTGCATAATTAAGCCGTACTTTTTTTTCCAGCCACAATATTATTGCCCGTCTGTAGATTTCTAAATCAATAGGATTGTGAGGTCTGGCAATATGTTGCGTGGTAAAATCTAAGTCATTACGAATTTTTGATTGTTCTAAATACTTTGTTGCTGGTGCTTCGTAATGAACAATCCCTGTTAAGCTACCTTCACCTTGCTGTCTTTCCGGTAAATCAGAAAATAAATCTGACAAAATTTTATATGGATTTTCTTCTTTCTTTAACTCTGGATATTTTAAGTTAAGTTCCTTTTTCCAGCCCACAATAATCACTCTTTCACGATTTTGAAGGACTCCATAATCAGAAGCTTTCAACTTTTTTAATTCGATTTCATAACCTGCCTTATCTATTCCCTTTTTTATGTTTTCTAAATGAATTCCATTTTTTGCAGACAAAATTCCCGGAACATTCTCAAAGACGAACATTTTAGGTTCATATCGTTTTAAAAACTGTAAATAGTATTTATATAAAAAGTTGCGTGGATCTTTTTTCATGCTTTCAGGGTCACGAGCACGTCCTACGAGGGAATATGCTTGACAAGGAGGACCACCAATAATAAAATCCACTGGTTTATTCCCTTTCAACTCATCAACCTTTATAAATATTTCGGGTAATGATTCGTCAGATATTTCTTTATTAATTACTGAATTTATTATTTCTTTTGGGACTGTGTCCCATAACTTTTGTCCATTTTCTCCTTCTTTTTTTTCTTTCAGGTATTTGATGTATTCATCAAGTCTATTGTGTTGCGCCAAGTAATGGTAAGCCATTCTTGATCGCAATGTGTCACAAGCATATTTATTCATTTCGATATGAGCAATGGGAGTAAACCCTGCCCGAATAAAGCCCTCGGACAAACCACCTGCACCTGCAAACAAATCTATAAAATTTAAAGAATACGTCATATCTAATTTTTTATGAGTGTATTATCCTAAATCAGTTTATAATATTTTCGTTTTGCAAATATTTTGTTTGTAATAATTTGTTGCATGTTATAATATAAACGATATTAGCATTAGTCACTTAATGTCGCAAAGTTATAAGATTATCTTCAAATGAGCGAATAAACTTCAAGTAAAGTTTGTGATTGTACTTATTAAATTGTATGGTTTTGAGGAATTCGATGCACTAAAAAGAAAGAGGAGCTATATTTCTCTACTCAATAACGTTGAGCCTCTTGTTCTTGCTTATGGAGGCTTTTGGATATATGACTCTTATTGGTGCTTGTTTTGAAACATCCATGCTCTCAGTAAATGAAAAATTTCTGTCGATTCAAAACCAACTTCGAAAACTTCTCCATATTGTACTCCACTTTCTTTGTTATGGTCTTGAAAATATTTATTTTGTTCAGTTACTCTTATATTTCAATATTTAGGGCAATGGCTAATGATCGATTTGCCGTATAAGTGTGGTAGTACATTCTCGTGCTATTTTTTCCGATACTGTATTTCTTCACAATAACTTTGATGCTATTTTGTAGGCTGCATAAACATGATACAGCAATAATTTGCGCCTGAAATCGAACAATCTGATAGGCAACGAACAGTTTCCGCTTAAAACGGGGAAGAAATTAGGATTGAAACAGTCGAAAAAAAGCCCTACGCCACCATTTAGTCCTCTTTGTGGTGTCGCAAATAACGGCTGAATATAGATAAGTGGGACAGCCCGGCAATAAAAGTGCTGTGCCACTCGCAGCCACAAGCGACCAGCGACCGTTAAACCGATACAAGCTGAATATTAATGCTTTATATTTGTCCTCCCCGTGATAATTACGAATAAAAAAAGAATGATATGGAAATAGTAAGCATTGAGAAGAATGCTTTTGAGCAGATGTTAATCCGCTTCGAGCAGTTTACGAAGAAAGTCGATACGCTTTGCGATCAAGGCGAGGAAAAGGAAATGAGACAATGGCTGGACAGCCAGGATGTTTGTATGATACTGAATATAGGGAAAAGGAAGTTGCAGTATTTAAGGAACTCCCGCAAGATACCTTATTCGATGATTAACGGCAAGATATTCTATAAGCCGGAAGATGTGAGAAGATTAATAACGGATGTTGTAGGAGGTTAAGCGATGGAAAGATTAAACGCGGAGGGACTGAATACCCTCCTTACGAGGTCAACCCCTCAAATAGCGGCCTTTTTTGATTCCATAGACCGGATGCTTGACCAGATCGAGAAACTTTCGAAGAAGGGCCGTCCGCCCCTTAACGGGGAGAGATATTTAACCGACCGGGAGTTATCCGAACGGTTGAAGATAAGCAGGCGGGCCTTGCAGGATTATCGGAGCGAAGGGAAAATACCCTATTATCAGATAGGGACCAAGGTCTTGTATAAGGAATCCGATATAGAGAAAATGCTGAAAGACAATTACCGGAAGGCATTTAAGTGAATGAAAAAGGCTATCTGAACTCCAACAGATAGCCTTTTCATTATTCCGATACCCGTAACCCCCGGAATCAATAAGTACCGGTCAAACTTATTTTGCTTTGAACCTTCTTCATGTCGGAGCAGATGTTTTGGTTGAGTACCCTCGCGTAATGCTCTGTCATTCGGGTGCTTGAATGGCCGAGCATCCGGGCTACGTTTGTCAGGGCCACACCATTGGCCAGCGTAACGGTCGTGGCGAACGTATGGCGGGCGGTGTGCGTGGTTATGTCCTTGTCAATGCCGCAGAAATCGGCTATTTCTTTTAAGTACGAGTTCATTTTTTGATTGCACATGACCGGTAGCAGAATACCCTTCGACTTGCAGATTCTATGGTTTTCATACCGGCGAATAATCTCCAGAGGAACATCGAGCAAGGGAATATCGCACATATTTTCCGTTTTCTCCCTGGTCTTACGAATCCAGTAAGTCCCTTCGTTATCCATTACGATATGTTCCTTTTTCAAGGTGCTTACGTCCACGAAAGCTAACCCGGTGAAACAACAGAACACGAACACGTCCCGGACGATGGCTATTCGGGGCAAGGTAAACTCTTTCTGCATGATAATCTCCAGTTCCTCTTTGGTAAGGAAAACGGGGTGGGTTTTAGGCTGTCTGAATTTTATCCCTACAAACGGGTCATTTTTCAGCAACCCCGCTCTTATGGCCAAGGTGCAGACTTTCTTAACCACTTTCATATACCGGACAAGCGTATTGAGGCTTATTCCCTTATCAACCGTCAGATAAAGTTCGTATTTGCGGATAAGCTGGGAGGTAAACTCGGAAAATGTAATATCGGATTTTCCGCACTCTTTTTCTATCACGGCTTGCAGCGACTTGTAACAGTTGTCGTACCTGTTGACCGTGGAATAGGCGTAATCCAAACCGATGCGTAACCGACAGTCCTCGTTATGTTCTTTGAAGAATTGCAGGACTGTTTTCATCGTTTCCCTATTAAAGAGTTTTTTCAAGAGCAGTTCCGGGGTGAATAGCTCGTCCTGTAATACCATATTCCGATGTATTTCATACAGGCGGGTATGCAGGCTTCGGATATATTCGTTCAGTTCGTTAGCCTCCCGGCTCTTTCCCCGACACATCCCTAACTTGGTATCCCAAATTTCTTCTTTTACACTGCGGTTGATGCGGATGTCGCTCCAAACCCCGTCAATCGTAACCCGGAGTAATACCGGGCATTCTCCGTTTCTCAGTTTCCTGGTCTTGATAATGTAGACCAAAACATTCATCATTTCTTGTTTCATAACACCTCATTTTTTAAGTTTCAAAATTAAGGAAATGAAACCAGTTTGTCGATATGCAAAATACAGCAGTTCAGTACATTAGATGCCATTTCGTTTGCTTTTTTTGCGCCGAAAAAAAAGCATATGAATGAACAAAGAGAAATGTTCTATAAACTGCCGTTTTTTGCGCTTTTAAGGGGGGTGGCCTTAAAAAGAAAATCCCCGAAATACACTGTATTTCAGGGATTTGCTGTGTTTTGCTACTCTTGTTAAGTGGTGCCACCAGGAATCGAACCGGGGACACAAGGATTTTCAGTCCTTTGCTCTACCAACTGAGCTATGGCACCATTGTTTCTCGTTTGCGGTTGCAAAGGTAGGCATATTTTTTGAATCTACAAATTTTTTGCAAATTTTCTGCCAAATTCTTTTTGGTTTCAAAAAAATGATTTACCTTTGCACTCGCAAAACAGAAACGGAATGTAGCGCAGTTGGTAGCGCACTACGTTCGGGACGTAGGGGTCGGGCGTTCGAGTCGCCTCATTCCGACAAAAAGGTTTGACTTTTAATAAGTTAAACCTTTTTTGTTTAATAGTAGCTGCTCTGTTAATTCAAGTCTTGCTTTATTATCAAATAACCCATTTACATGCATGATATGAAGATCTCTCAGGTTTTTATATTAATTCCTGAAAAACCACTGAATGGGAAATTTACAGTTGCTCAAAGCTTTTAGAGTACAATTCAGGAAAGTAAGGAATAAAGCTTTCTTCTTGTATAGACTTACTAAACTATATGCATAAGATGAAAATCTCTCAGGTTTTTACGCAGATCCGTTATTTTGCCAAAAACATGCGGATCAGGAGAAAAAGAAAATCCCTGAAATGTTTAATTTTCAGGGATTTACCAAATTTGAAGTCTTTTAAAAGTGGTGCCACCAGAAAGTGAACGCTTTACGTATCACCATTGACAATCATCGACTTATCTTTTCTTCTATTGGAAAATCCACACGATTTAGCACACGATTATTTCTCATCGTTCTACCCGTGATTTAACACGATTGTTAGTGCAAAGGTAAGAAAGAATATTAAATCAATCCATTATTTGCCCGAAAAGTTGAAACAATCAGTCATTCTATTTCTGTTATTCAGTAAAAATAATACACAATAGAAATAGAAATGGAATTTTTATGGCGGTAAAATTTACGGCTGTTTAATTTGCTTTTTCTTTGTTTCGAAACCGTCAGTTCCGAAATGCCCATTTCGGAACTGAATTATTCTGTAAGCGAATCTACAAACTCACCAAACCTTAAAATCTTCTCACTATTTGCTTTATTGAAAAGCAAGTGTTCAAAATCCTTTTGCTTCTTCTTCAAATCAATTGTTTTCAGCAATTCGGCTGTCGCTTGCTTGAACTCTTGCAAATTATGCACTTCGCAACGCTTTGAAAGAAAATCGTAATCGGGTTTTGCTTGTGATAGTAGAAACATCAGGTCGTAAAAATCACGGCCTTTGGCACGGGCTAACATAGCGGCAATTTTCATGCTGCATAATACACCATCGGAAGGAACGGGAAACGGGAAAAAGAATCCGCAGCCTTTAATATTTGTGATAACTGGAGGATAAACGATTCCTTGGTCTTGGCTTTCGACCTTTATCAAAAAACGTTCTTCCTTGTGTCCACTCAACCCCAAATCGAATAATAGTTCAGGAAAATGGATATTGCGCCGGAAAGCTGTTAGTTTCGGATTTTCTTTGTCCTTTGCTTCCACTCGTAACCCAGAACGTTCCAAAAACTGAATTACTCCGTTTGTTATTTCAATAAATTCTTCTTTCGAGAGGTCTTTGCAGTCAAAATCCAAATCTTCTGAGAATCGGTCTATCCCTTTTACCAAACGCAGATTTGTCCCACCGATAAAAGCCATCTTTTGGATGCTTGGCGTAGAAGAAAGGTAATCCAGAATCATCAACTGTAAATACTCTTTCAGTATGTGTTTATCGAAACCCGAATTTCCACGGATTTGAGCCGGAAAATAACTTCTTATTTGTTCAATCTGTATCATAAATCGTAAGTCTTAAAAAGTAACTTTACCCGATGGTCAAGCGCCTTGCTTTGAAACTTGGCACAGTAGTCCATTAGTAAATCCTTGTTTAAATCATCTTGCAGGTAATTTTCATCCAACCGCAGTTCTTCCAATTCCTGCTTGCTATCATAGAACGGATAAAGATACAGCAAATCAAGTAATGCCTTTTCAGGTGTGGCAAACTGTATGGTGCGATTGTCTGCCATTAGCTTTAACTCGTATCCGAACATCAGGTTTTCTTTGACGTTCTTATAAGAGTATTCGCCAAAGTCATTGGCGAATGATGCCGTTTTTAATGACGTCACACTGGTAATCTGTATCACTGCTTCCGGTATTATCCCATAAAACGCCAATGCCGTGTGCAGGCTGATATAGGACGGACGGTAAATCCGATTGGCAAAATAAAGGGAATAATCCGGCTTGCTCTTATATTCCGAGAAAGCGAAATACCTCTGACGTAACCGGATAAGATATCCTTTCTTCGCCCAACGTGTAAGGTTGTTGCGGTCAAAATCCGGTTGCCATGCATATACCTGATAGATATTGAAGCATGCCAAATCAAATAGCTGTTCCTTAAATTCCAGAAATTTCATTTCTTTATTTTGTTTCCATTATGCTGCAAATATAGTGCATTTTAGAAACAAAATAAAATATTTGGGATGAATTGAAGATATTCTTGTTCTGTTGACGAGACGAAAATAGACTATTTTTGTCTTGTCGATAGTACAGAAATATAGTGTCTTAGATTACTTTTTCGTATTCAGTTTCAATTTGTTGAGAAAAAGAATATATCGTGCTATAATCTTTATTGTATTGATAATCTCTCTCCAATTTGCCTATTTCGTTTATTATTTGAATTTCATCAGAGCAATCGGTTGTTTCTCGTGTATATAAAACGGCTATCATTAGAACCGTTTTAATCAATAAAATCCTTTCAAATGATGTACTCCATTCTTTTGTTTCTTTTCTAAAAGGTTTTCTGATTTCATTTATTTCTTTTTTTAATAATCTTCTCAATTTCTCAACAAACTTATCTTTATTTTCTTTGTCAATAATTTGAAAAGACCAACCTGTCATATCGATAATTCCCGAATAATTCCGAACAGAATCGAAATTGCCGATTAATGCTAAAAATTCATCACTCCATAATTGAAATATAGCTTTAGCATCAATTAAATTTTCTGCCTCTAATTTCAACAAAACTTCTTCTGCAAATTTTTTCTCAATCGATGGATAGTGAGAATACAATATCTGCCTAAACATATTTTCAAGTCGGTCTTTGCTATAATTTTCAACTAAAACAGATGAAATAGAAGATAAAACACTAGATTCAAGAGGGGTATCAATATGTCGATTCCTGAATTTATGGTTAAGCAAGCAGATAACAAAAGCGCACAGTGATTCATCAATAGATAAATTACTAAATAGCAATCTTTTAAATTTATCAAATGTTATACTTGGAGTTTCTTTCAGAATATTAGAAATAAGTGCAGATGTTGCCACTGCTTTCATAAAAGGGATATTGCTGTGAAGTATTTTTTCTGTTAAAACACCTGAGTCATCTCGCCAAAATAGAGATTCTAATAAGTTGGCAAATAAAATCGTTGACAACTTGGACAATGGAGCATTTTTCAAATCTTTATTTTTGTTTCTGGCATATTGATTTTTAATGAATTCTATGAGTGTAATGTATTCATTAAAATTAATATTTAAAAGTAAGCTACAACCATAATAGACGCCATAATTACCATAACCATAAGTTTCCGATATATAGTCACCCAATCGTACAATCTTTTCGACAATATCTTTAAATTCTTCAATGAATAAAAAATGAAAATCATGTTCTCGGTAACGTCTTCTTTGAGAAAATCCAAGCGGAAATTTTGCAGAGATAGTTGATTCCATATATTTTCTTAATTCAACAGCAAACATTGGATTATCTACTGTTTCTAATATAGATATGATTTTATCATCATGGGTCGTTGTTGCTAATAGATATCCGAAAGTTGCCCAAAATTCAGGAAATGTTTTTTTCGATAAAGCCTTAGATATAAAATTTTCAATGACATTTTTCGATACATTTTCATCTTTTGTAATTTCTAGTTTCAATTGCTCATACAATTTTGCATTAGCTATTTTTTCCTCATCATTGATTTCTAATTTCGTTTTTGTGTCTTTATAATTATACAATGGGATTATTTTAATAACACTATTTTCGATTTCTGTTTTACTGATTAAATCATTGATATGGTTATTAACTTTTTGAAGTACATCCTCTGGAATGGGCGTGATAAGCAATGGTTGCTTTTTCGTTGCTCCTTGTATTGAATTTGATAAATGGAACCCCTTTTGCAATATATTTCCGTTAAAAATTAGAATATACCGGTCATGCAAAAGATTTATATCTCCACCTCCTGTGCTCCTCATATCATAAATACTTAACTTCAGTGAATCACATAATGAAGGATTTGAAAAAATAAATGACTTTATTCTAGTTGCTCTATTAGGCTCTATATCCTTTTTAGGTTTTTTTCTCTTTCGAAATATGCTAAAAATTTGAGAGTATAAATTAAATTTAGAACTATCAGTTGTTTCTTTTTTATCGTCATCTGTTGATGTTACTTGCGTGCAAGTAAGGATGATATAATTTGTATCCGCATTCGTTGTTCGGACAAGAAATTCTAATCCTAAAATATCGTAAAAAGGGTCTTGAATAACTACTTGTTTAGCATTTTTTGTTTGTTCCTTAAACCATTCTAAAAAAGAAATAGAGCCATGTTCCTCCGTTTTCGCATCCCAACCTTGTGGGAAGAATTCAGCATCAGACTTTTTTGGATTTATTCGATTAACATATTTGGAAAAAGTTCTATCTATTTCCACCCAAGGGTCTTGAGTATATTGACCAATGGTTGAGGATTGATATGATGTTTTCGATATTTTTTTAGCCTCTGATATTTTTTCTTTCGTCTTCTTATTACTATTTTCAATGGCGTCCAACCAAGGAGATTGCACAATTCCATGCAAACCAACCATTCCCATATTAAATTGAATTTGCCGGCACAATGTTACAGAATATTTATACCATATTTGAAATACATTATTTTCTTCTTTCCAAATACTTATAGAAATACTCCCTATTTGTTCTTGGCTCTCAAAAATGATTGAGAGATTTTGTTCCTTTTCGTGAAATATTTCCTTGCATTCATCTAATATCACTTGTTCCCCATTTTTCAAGAAACAATTAATTAACAGTTTTTTAGAGCAAGTATAAATATTGGGTTTTATTGAAATAGAAATCTTCTTACAAATGGATTCTTCTTTGCAATCAATTGTGATAGTTTCTTTAATAGTTCCAGAATTTACATACCCGACTTCAAATTCATCGGCGCATTGAGTATTGATAAATTCAATATTACCAAATCGGACACAACCCGTTGTCAGAAAAGGCAAGTTGGTTTCTTCTTGTAAATATTTTAGCACTGATAATAAAGCAGAGTTCTTTATCTTCTCATCTATAAAAAGAACATTCATTTTATCTAAATTGTAGATAATTAAAGTAAAAGAAGGAATATCTTTAAATGGACTAATCAATGCGTTTTTTTCATACGGATTGCGAGAAATGAAAGTATTTGTTTCGTTGAAAATGACAGGACGTATACTGAAGTTTTTCGCATAAAATACATCAAATTTTAATTTATTAGCATTTAATTTGTCACTTGCATTTTTTAGGCTTTTTCCTAATAATAACTCATTAACTAAGTCAATAATTATTGAAGGATAATTGTAGATGCTGATTTTGGAAATAGAATACGTATTATTAATGGAAGTATAAACCTTGTTGAAATCACTACAAAAGTATTCATCACTTACATCTTCTCGAGTAGTTCTTATACACAAACCATATACAATCTTATATATTTTTTCATTGGTGTCATTATTCTTAATTTCTAATACAAATAATTGAAATAATAATTTTGTTGTATCACAGAACAGGGGAAATAATCTTGAATCTTTCATCATTTCCTCTGTTATTTCATTATTTCTTGTTGTTTTATTCATATAAGTCATTTTTAAACCATAATATTTATACCTTTAACTACACTCTGCGTTTATCAGCCGCAAAATGGAACATTAACGTTTTATGTTTTTAATATTCCAAGATTGTTAACAAACTCTGTTGGCTTAAGTGCTTTTGTCATAATCCCTAACTTATGATAAGTTTCTGCCGCTTTATAATGACACTTATCATCTATGGTTAGAAAGTAGTCACAATGAGCTCCATAAAACACATGTAAAGCATCATCAATCATATTTGAAAATCGAGCATCCGATTTGTATCCTTTAAAATCAATTCTAAAATAAGTATCAGTAATTTTTTGATATGCAGGATTGTCACTTGTTTTATTCTTCGGAGCATATTCTTCCCAAAATTTGTCAGATTCCAAATATGAAGGGAGGTCTTTATTAATTCCTTTAAACAAATCTTTTTGTTGTTTAAGTTTCGTTTTACTTTGATTTATATACGTCTTCAGTGATTTGTAAAGCGAATAATCTTTCTTTGCATTATTTGAAAAATTATAAATATCTTCCATCAGTGCAAGCATATTCATTTCCGATTTTGTTTGTGGAAACATTAAATTGAAAATTGGAGCAGCCTTGTATATCTCTTTAAAATTTGATGGCACATGGATAAAACGATACATTTCCATAGCTTTTCTCATCAAGCCTGTGTCATCGCAGTCCATAAGTCCAAGAAATGAATCAGAAGTTCTGTCTTTTTCATTTAATGCCGAATTGAAAAATTCATCAACATCTCGATAATGCCATGTTGATTGAGTATTTCCCCAATATTGAACAATACAAAGGTTATTCGTTAGACGCTTGATAGTATTGAGGTGCTGTGGAATGTAAACAGGATTATTAGCATATCCTCGTAGCAAATCATTAATATGAGCATTAGAGTAAGGAGTTGTAATCTTCTCACTAACTATTAATCCTTCAATTGTTGAATAAACTTGTTTCTCTTCTTCATCCAAGTCATCCATTTTTTCTATCTTATTAAAAATATTCCAGTCTAAATAGATATAATTGCTCATTTTCTAAAATTTTGAGTAAAGATGCTAATTTCTATTGGTATTTTGATGATTTTCAGCACATAATAATCTTCTGAACCACGCTATTATGAAGCTGCATAAAATCGCCATTACACTGCCAAAAGTAATTCTCGGACTATCGGTTATTCTCGTGGGGCTTCCGCCCTTCAGAACGGGCTGGGAAGCCATGAACGGGAAATAACCGAAGTTGGACGGGAGATAACTTTTGGCACAATATAAATCTAATTTTTTCAACTAAATCTTGGTCTTCGTTTCTTCTTTTTCTTGGGTTTCGATGCTTGTTGTTCATCCACTGGATTGACATCCGCAGCCGATGGAAGTATCGAAAACAAAGAAGACAAACCATTTCCATCGTTTGATTGACCTACCGAATTATTAGTTGATTGATTTACTGACGTACTGATTTGCTGTTGTATTGAAGTATCTGAAATCGTTTTTTATATTTTTATTTGTGTTTTTATATTTTCATCTGTTTGTATATCAACAATCTTTTTCTTTTCACCAGCAAAATTTTGTTCGGGGGCTTTCAGTTCCCGTTCCTGCATCCGTAGTTTATCTGTCATACTGCCATTTTTCATGGTGTTGCAAAACTCGAACGTTTCGGATAGTTGCTGATTATAGCCGAACAGTTTATCAAAACCTTTTTCTACATTCTCAAATAAGGTTGTACGGTCAAAACCGCCTGTGATAACGCCTTTCTTGGTGTTGCGGTTGTTGGTAAGCGGACTTATCTTGATTTTGTTCGATTGGTCTTTACGGCTTACAATCAAATGGCAGTGCATGTTCAGTTTATTGTCGGAACGGTCGCGATTGAAATGGATTTTGCCATAGAATTTTATGTCCTCTGCCGATAGTCCTTTATTGAAATTCTTGGCGTATTCGGGAATGAGCACTTCTCGGATATACCGTTTCATGGCTTCGGCTTGTTCCTGTTTCGTGCTGCCCATCGCTTGCAGTTCCTTTTCCGATGGGCTGACATGGACGGCGTAAAACTTGGCATCCGTTTTTAGCAGTTGCCCGATGTTCCCCTCAATGTCTTTTACAACTTGGGATTTATAGACATTATCATCC
>ERZ791802.1605-NODE-1605-length-16532-cov-10.158585_pt1 | contig 16532 bp, 17 predicted proteins | sample MGYA00510308_ERZ791802 | MGnify/ENA primary metagenome ERZ791802 (study PRJEB30046, sample SAMN00792028) | human gut metagenome | study: EMG produced TPA metagenomics assembly of the A metagenome-wide association study of gut microbiota in type 2...
AGCTGGCACGAAGTATCGTCAGTCCCAATGCAGTGACCATCCAAAAGTAAAGCAGTACAAAAGGCCAGGACGAAATCATCTGCGAGAATCCTAGCAAATCCGTTGAAGCATTTGAAGCATGACCGGAAGGAACTTGCCGGATAAGCCCCATTATCACCGTCATGCCGACTACCCACAGCAGGACGGAGACGGCAGCGGAGTAATGGCTCAACCATCCGAATAAATACACACGTTTACGAAGAAGATGCATGACTATCAGGGCAATGATATAAACCACTAATACAATCACATTGACCGGACAGGCAAACAAGTCCCAGTTGATAGCACCCACCGTCATTTGCAGCAACATGCCTATTACCAGTAATCCTGCGCCAATCGTCAGCCCTTCCTTATAACTCCACGGTTTGCTCCACATATATATATTCTTATACTTATCTTATATCTATCCTATATTTGTCCTATACCTTATTTTATATTTGTTTTATATCTGTGCCAGACGTCCGTTTTCTTTCGCTTTCTCCAACCAGGCAGGAACAGTTGTTTTCAAGAACTTCTCTTTCGCAGCTCTTTCAGCGTCCATATCCAGCCCGATATATTCCTGTGCCTTTGCCTTCGTCGAGATGTCCGGCATCGGAACGTTATCTGTATATCCGTTCTTTGCCAGGACTTTGGATACGGCGAGACGAGCCTGCATAGCACGGTCGAGTCCGTGAGAAAGGATTCTCTGAATCTCCTGCGGTGCATGGAAAGAGCCGCCGTGTGGAGCCACTCCGAAGTCCCAACGCCACTGCGCCTGACGAATCAATGCAAGAACATCTTTCATCTGGTCTTCTGTAGCCCCTTTGTCCCAGGCAAACTTGGCTTCGATATGCGCTTTCGCCAATTCCTGTTCCAGACGGTTGCGGATTTCGTTCGCTTTACGCTGGCGTTCGTAAACGTTATTGCGCAAAGTCTCTTCGCTCTCACGATGACAAACCTGGCAAGTGCGGTCGATCATAGCCAACGGGCTTTGGATATGGTGGTCACTGAATTTCACGCCGCCTTCACTCTTATAAGGCATGTGGCAATCGGCACAAGAGACACCTCTCTGACCGTGAATACCCATCTGACAAATTTCATAATCGGGATGCTGCGCTTTCAGAATCGGCGTGCGGCTCAGTTTATGGATATAATCGTAAAAACCGGCCTCATCATAATAGGCTTCCATGTCTTCTACCGTGAAACCTTTGTCCCAAGGGAAAGTCAGATATTTGCCGTCGCCTTTGAAGTAATATTCTACATGGCATTGCGCGCATACCAGTGAGCGCATCTCCTGCGGAGTAGCTTTGGTGATGTCCTTTCCCTGACGTTGGAAAGCTTCTATCAATGCCGGACGGCTGATATGAAGATTCATTGTTTCCGGGTCGTGGCAGTCGGAACAACCAATCGGGTTCACTATTTCGGCACCCATGGCTCCCCACTTGTTATTATAGAAAGAGTCTACGCCGATGGCTTCCATCATACGGGGGACATCCGGACTCTTGCAAGTCCAGCAAGTGGACGGCTGCGGGCCGTCAGTCGGATTTACGGGTGCTCCGGTACGCAGTGAAGCGGTAATGTCTTCAATGGCATGCATATGTCCGCGCGGAGTGGAATAGTCTTTAGAGAAAGCGTATCCTGCCCAAAGGACAACCATTTCGGGACGTTTTTCCAGTGCGTCGACTGCAATATTTCCATTAAATTCGCTTTCAAAATCAGTCTTTGCCGTTTCTGTCCAAGTCTGATATTCACGAGGGAAATCATCCTTGAATAGTTCATTCCGTGCTTCAATCCCCTTGATGACGTTCTTACGGTTATTGAAGATGCTGGCAACTTCCGCCCTGCGCTCCATCAACGCAGAAACGCATAATCCCAAAACAAACACAACGACCATTGAACCTCCGAACAACAGCCATCCTTGCCATGATTTTAATTTCTTTTCCATTGTATATCGGTTTTATTATTTTATTACGTATTTCATTTCCTGTTAATCTTTATTATTCACCATTTTCCGCAGCCATTCGGGAACAGGGGATTCGGGAAGCGGGACAATAGCTCCCGGTGTGCCTGACAAGGAGTTCTTTCCGCCATGAGGTACATCGCGGTGGCAATCCCAACAAGCCTTTCCCTCTCCTACCTGCGACAACATATAATCAATCTTCCCTGTCTTCACGAACTCGGTATTAAGCTGCGTGTGACAGCGGATACAATTATTCATTATCACTTCGGAACTGGCTGCATGAGCCTGAATGACCTGTGGTTCGCTTTTCGTGAGAAAGGCGGCGACGTGCTTCATACCGTCTATACCTTTAAAAGTCCATTTCTTCACGGCATTTTCATGCGGCACATGACAGTCATTGCAAGTGGCGTCGCGTGCATGAGAGCTATGAAACCATGTCGCATAGTAAGGAGTCATGATGTGGCAGTTCACACATGCGGCCGGGTCGTCTCCCAAATAGGTATGCGCACGGAGCATATACATGAATAGTGCTCCACCGCCCACAATAATTCCGCCGATGATGACAGCCGCTACCTTCCATTTATAAGAAGGAAAGAGTCGATTTATTATTGGTAACTTCATCATATGAAAAAGTATTTTTTACAAAAGTAAAGGTTTGGAAACAAAAAAGGTGTAATAGATATTACACCTTTTGAAAGAAAAAAGACTCTTTGTTAAAAAAAAGAAGAATCTGTCGTTTCCGCAAACTGGAAACAGTTTGTTTTTCCTTATAATACGCAACGGGGCATCTTATTCGTCGTGATGATGCTCCTCATCTTCCACTTCGTTGCTCAGTTTGATGTTGCGGGCGACATAAGACTCATTGCCTGCGGCATCCGTGCAATAAACCATCAAGTGATAGTCTCCCGGAGTCGCATCGGCGGGTATCACAATATCGTGATGATGAATATGCGCCGTTTTCTGTCCCGAAATATCATAGGATTTGTTGAAACTGAAATCCACGGTTGCCGCGGCAGCCCTGCTATTGCCGCCATGCGAATGGTGGTCGAAGTTGCTGTGTATCTCAATCTTATAGGATTTCAGCATAACATCGTCCGACAAGTCCATTTCCAAATGAACCCCGTGTTCATTTCCGATTTCAAGGGCTTGCCCCTCTTCCGGTTCGTGAAGTTCAATCAGCGGTTTGGTGGTATCACTAGAGTCATCGTTATCACAAGAGACAAATACAAAAGTGGACATAGCCATAAAGGCAATCATCGGGAGATAAAATTTATTTTTCATTTTAGGATTTTTTTAAATGGGATTTTGATTAATAACTGGAAGTTGCGTCCCGGTTCGGGGATTTCAACTTTCCTGTAAAAGCTAAGATGATTGTAATATCGGGTATTGAAGATATTACGGACGGTCAGGGTGATTTCTATTTCACTGTTTCCACCTGTCGGAATGTTTAATGAGCCGCCCAGATGGAACAGGTTTGCCCCGGACGTACGGTCTTCGTTGCGGTCGACACGGTTCTGACGGGCGATACTTTGCCATTCGGCATAAAGCATATAGCGTTTATGCTGCCAGGTCAATGTATTCCGCATACCGGGCGGCGGAGAGAAACTCAACGGGATATGTTCGTCACAATTATAGGTGTAGACATACTCGGCGGAGATACGATAATTGAAGTTGCGCAGAAAGCGGACATCTATCGTAGCTTCCGTTCCCGCGAATAATGCCTCTGCTCCGGTGTAGCGATAGATTTGCCCGGCATGGGGCAATACAGACCATTCGCCGGTAGGACGCAGGAAGATATAATTGCTGAACCAACTGACAAAGGGGGAAACGGAAAAAGAGATTCTCCGGTAGTTCAGGTTATAAGAAGCGTCCAGTTGCCAGCCTTGTTCGGACTTCAAAGTCGCGTCTCCCTGCTCATGGCGGAAAGTGCCGTGATGCACACCGTTGGCGGCAAGCTCGTTCGCGCCGGGCAGGCGGAAACTGCGTCCGACATTCAGCTTTATCATATGAGCGACCGAGGGTGTCCACACAAGTCCTAAAGAAAAGGAGTAATCACCGAAATGTTTCTTCACTGCGTGGCTGTTCCACTTATAGAAGTCTATCTGTTCCTGTTCATATCCTTGTTTTTGCAGATAATCGGCAAGATAGGCGTCTTCATGGGCAGAGATGTTGATATGTCCGTAGTCATATCGTACTCCCCCGCTAATGGAGAGGACATTGTTAGGTCGATAGGTGCTGAGCCAAAGCAATCCGGTGGTGGAACGGTGGTATTCGGGCAGTAAGAACGAATAGCCGGAGATGCCGTTTCGTTGATGTTGCCCGTCCCACCCCAGCGTATGTTCCCACGAGGAAGAACCGACAAAGCGGGCTTTTACCGAAGCACTGTAAGTATTCAGGTTAAAAGCCAGTTCTTTGTCCGGGTCTTTCTCCGGTGCGGGTTGCGAACCGTAGTGGGTATGGAAGGCGCTCCATTCTTCACGATGATTGTTTTGGAAGCCCAAATCACCTGACAGGATTAGTTTCTCCCACGCATATTGCTGATGGGTAGTCACTTTCAGATGATTTACTTTGCTATATGGCAACTCAATATTGCGGCTGTCTCCGTCATCCTCTACGCGGGACGCGTCAGGCACACCGTGCGCTCCCGGAAAGAAACCGGTCTTTTGATATACATTGCTTACGGAGTAGTTCGCCTTATATCCTTTTCTTTGATATTGGGTGAAGAATCCGACGTTGCGTTCGATACCTGCCGTGTTCTTTAACTTACGTCCGTAGACGGGCATTTTCTGCGTGAGATAAACGATGGTATCCGTAGGGATACGATAATCTCCGAAATGCTGTTCCGAGTAGCGGATATGGGAGTACCAGGTATTCTTCTTTATTCCCAGCATCAGTGAGCCGCCAATCGTTCCATTGACAGATTTGCCCAAGAGTGTAACGTCTCCAAAGACACTGTTGCCAGTAGGGACGGGTGGCGGGGTTATATCAATCACTCCGCCCATCGCGTCGCTGCCGTACAGCAAGGAAGCAGGGCCTTTGAGGACATTGACCGCTTCGATATTGAAAGCATCGAGTTCCAGTCCGTGGTCGGCTCCCCATTGTTGCCCTTCCTGCTTGACGCCATTCTCCAATACAGCAATCCGGTTGAATCCCATTCCGCGAATCATCGGTTTGGAGAAGCCGGAGCCTATATCCATTGCTTGCACGCCGGGGATGTTCTCCATCGCCTGCATGAAGTTTCCTGTAAAATGTTTGCGCAGAAAATCCTGATTTATCACTTCAACCGTGAGCGCAGACTTCTTGGCTTGACGTTGTTGGTACGTTTCCGTCACCACAACATCAGGCAAAAGCATGCTCTTGATTGAATCGGACTTCTGTGCATGGACGGGTAAGGCTACAATCAACCCCAGTACGCCCGAAATAATTCCGATACGCATCAATTACAATCTTTATTTAATGTGTAAAATGAATGTGAGGACAGGTTACAGTGAATCTGTCTTCTTCGTAAATTTGAGTATGTAATTATGCGACAGGGGGTGCACGCAGTTGATGCGAATAAGTCCGTTTGCAAACGACCTTATCCTGATAAATGATTGGCTCGTAAGGCACGAGCGTTAATGTACAATGAAATTCTACCGGTTGGGGTTCAGTAAAGAAAGAAAGGGAGTATTGGCATATCGCACAATCATCGGATGATTTGTGAGAGTGCCCGGCATGAGAACATGACTCTTCATCCTCGCTTCCATGGTAGTGAAAGGTCTTCACTACAAAGAAAGGAATGAATGTCATGAACAACACCCACGCTATGTATGCTCTTATTTTCCTATTGTGATACATTCTCCCTCTATTGGTTATATAGAATAGCGGGAACAAATATAGGGGTATGAAAGAGAACTGACAAATTATCAGGCTTAATATGTGTTATCAGACAATATTCCTTTTCTGAAATTACCTCTGAAAAATCAACTGTAAATTATCTCATTCTTCCTGTTTCCATACATAAAACACATTCCTTCCCGCCCCTCTCTTACGCAGTTTCCCCTCTTGAATAAAAGTATTCAAATCATCTACAGCTTTCAATCGGGCTACTCCTGTCAGTCTGCTATATTCTATGCGGGTGATTCCACCATTTTTCTTCAGGAACTCCTGTAACATTTGAAGACGTTGTTCGATAGGTATCTCTGTTTTGGAAGTAGTCCGGCCGGAATTCTCCACCCGTTCGAGTTCTATCTCCCGATGTACTTTCTTTTTAAATTCTTTAGAAGTACGTAAATGAACATTATCGAAGCGAATAGACTCGGCACGAATTTCCTTCTTATTCATTACTTTATGAGTACATTTCAATGAAATACTGAAATGCCCAAGTTCGCCCAGTTCTACAATGTATCCGTCTGCCAACGCTTCGGCAAGTTCGTCAACGACGGCCCCAAGCACTCCTTCAATAATATTATGGGGAAAAGGCTGGTGGCGGGATACACGTTCTATAAATTCTTTCTTCGAATAAGTTCCATTCGGAACAATACGGGCATGAAGCGGTTGTTTCTCTCCCGTACTATTAGGGTCAGGCGTTTCATACAAATCATAATATGCACTCATAAGGATATTTTTTATTGGTTGTTTATACATTTAATAGCTTATTCGCTGACATTTACCTCTTCCTTCCCTAAACCTTATTCTCCGTTTAGTATAAAAATAATCGTCTGACAACTGTTCTCTTTTCGTCTAACAGCTGTCAGACGAAAAAGAAACAGTTGTCAGACGAAAGTTCAACAGCTGTCAGACGAATAGCTTATCGCATACAAAGGTACAACTTTATACGATGCGACCTTTAAATCTAAAGAGAAAAAAATTTATTCCTCTTTAGAAATTAATCGCCCAACAGTAACTTAGTCACGGCAGCAGTATTCAATGCCCATTCACGGGTATATACCTCGTCCGCTTCCGCAGTATCAACCAGTTTCAATCCCTGCGCCTGCGCTTTGATTGCCAACAGTTCACCTATGGTTGTTTTCGCGTCCAGTTTATCCAAGAACTTTTCGATAGCTTGTGTATCCAAAGAAAGCACAGTCTGCCCGCCGAAAGGAACTTCTAGCCAGACGATTTCCCTTTCTTTCACTTTCAATACCCCGAAAACAAGTCCTTTCTGCAAACTTTGAGAAACACGTATCTGATGCTGAACGCAAGAAGGGTCGTAAGCTACTCCCGTTCTCTCCGATATTTTCATCGGATAAGCAGAGTTCATCCAACCGACTACCAGATTAGGAGAGATAGCACCATTGCTATACGCATTGCAAGTGAAAACCACATACTGCGCACCTACACGGTTCAGTTCATTCAAATCCAGTTCGATATACTCGGCGGTACCTTTCTTGTCGGGGATGCTTCGGATATCTCCACTATGCTTGGCACCGATAGCCTGCAAGTTGAAATAAGAGCAAACTTCTGTCGTTGAAGGCAAAGTGATATGACAGCTCAAGTCCATATCAAGATGCTGTGCCGGAAGTCCCTTTCCCCACTGCATGAACAGGCGCACCTTATCTCCTTCTACCGGGAAACGTGTTCCCTGCAATGCACAGGAAGTATCCTGAATTGTTTCGCTACGGTCTCCGATAGACAACGGGATATGGAACAACATAGGGTCGATATACATACTTTTGTTTCCACTTTCGGTAGCCGCATTAGCAAAGCGGGCAGCCACGACTTCCTTGCACAAGTCCTGTACATCCTTCACCATCGCTTTAAGCTGTTCTTCCATATAAAGACTCACCAAATAGTGAGGTTCTATCAAATGAGCATTACCACCCAAAGGTTTCACCATTCTCTTACGTCCGGATTCAAAGTAGTTCTCCGCATACATACCCAAAGTGACTACCAGACGAGCCGGCAACAAATGAACGACTTCCTTGAATGCAGCCAACGTCTCTTCCGGCCCGAACCAAAGCATATTGGCAAACAAGGAACGTGCGAACATACCCGGCCGCTGCTTCAACAAGGCAAATGTCTGTGCGGCATCCGCCTTCATACGATAACGATCCACCTCTCCCTGCCAAACCGTATATGTCTGACAGTAGAATATATCCATCAACTCCTTCAGATTCTCAAATCCCGGCTTACGGGCATATTCCGCCAAACGCAGCGCACGTATCATACGTACCCACATCTCCCTTTTCGGATGCATGATTTCACAAGCCTTTTCCGCGTTCATCTCCAGGTTATTCAGCCAGAGGGCTACCATTTTACATTCACGGCGGGCGTATTTCAACTTCAGTTCCTCACGCTTCGCCTGAGCAGCCGAACGGCTTTTATCCAAAACAGCAGTTATATGCGCATTGTTTCTACCCGCCTTACGGATGATAGTCTTAGGTTCGATGATTTGCAGGAATCCGGTTTTCTTATACCACAGATAACGCAATATATCGTTCGGAGTGGAGAAATAGATTTGCGCTTCCTGCGCCCTGTCCTGCTCCACCAATGTATCTATCACCAGCATCAAGGTTTCTTTCATCTTGATTCCGACTGCCGGCAACGGAAGTTCGCCAAGCAAAATCTTCAAGCTATCCACTTGCGTGGCATCAAGAGCCGTACGCGATTCAAGCAGGTCGCGGAAGAAACCATTCAAATCCTCTTCCCGCCAAAGTTCAAGAACTTTCAGCTTGCTTCCCTGTCCGAAGTATTCCGTAGCGGACGTTTCAAACGGAGTTCCGCAGAACGGGCAACCGTTGTATCGCTCCAAAGGGAAGGTGTTATCAGGAATCACGTGTCCGCAGGGCAATTTCACACCTTTCTTGCTATTGAAGATGTTTGCAATCCATGTTATCAAATGGTCTAATCCTGTTTCTCCGGTAGGTGTATCCCAACCTTTCACCAATGGAGCCCAGTTGAGCGTCACGCCCAATACTTCCTTCATCACTTGAAGAATCTCCACCTGCTGCGCCGGATATAACCGATTGACAGCATGAAGCAACTCTTCGGACAGAGTATATCCTATTTTACGGAGTTGGGCTACCAATGCTATGGTAGTCGAAGTCAATGCTTCGCGCTTTTCTGTTCCTTCTATCAAAGGCAGATAAATTGCATTTTGCCTGATAGTTACTTTCAATAAATCTTTTTTCATAGGTTGTGTTTTTTAAGTAAGGTAATCGGGAGACTGTGAATCAATGGAGCATTCCTGCGGTTTTTGAAGTAAGCCTTCCTTGACCTTAGTTTATAAAAAGAGGTAGAACAGGCCGGATTCGAACCAGCAATAGCCACCGTTAAGAAGTAAGCCCCGGTTGACCTTATTTCAGATAATCCCGAAGCTACTGTCCTACCTCTATATTTGTTTTTGTGGAGCAGACCGGAGTCGAACCGGTGACCGTCTGAACTACTGCTCCTTTGCGAAACTGGAAAACGGATAATCGTACTGGTAATGTTCTACCTTAAAGAGTGTGTTGAAGTAACCCGCACTTGACCTGTTTTCTTGTTTCTTCGACAAAGATAGAAGTAGTGGTACGCAGCCTTTTTGCGTAACTCAAACTTTTTTGCTGTTTTCTTGAAAAAACAGTAAAAAATGAATGAACGGGACTTATTTTGCAAGAATACAGAAGAAAAACGAAGACATATAGGTGATAACCCAACAGTTTTCATACTTTTGCGTATAGCAGAGATATTAACGCATTAATCTCCCTGCCAACAATAAACACACAATATTTATGAAAAGAGCATTTATCTATAAAGACGAGAAATCTCACAAATTCTGGTGCATTGATTATAGCGGCTATGATTTCTCCGTAAATTACGGCAAGTCCGGCAGTATCGGCAAGTTTGAAATCAAGGAATTTGAGACGGAAGAAGAATGTCTGAAACAAGCTGAAAAACTTATTCGCTCAAAAGAGAAAAAAGGATATGTGGAAGATACCGGATTTGACTTTATGAACAAAATCTATATCGATTCCGAAGAATACGGATTGCATCCCAAAACTTCCCACCCCCGATTTACCGAACACTTCACGGAAGAACTCTATTATGATTGTGTAGACGAAGAAGCACCGTTTGGCAGCGATGAGGGAAGTGATACGTTAGATTCTCTTGAAGAAACGATCAGAAAAAATCCCAAACTCAACTTTCCTGATTATCCCAAGTATCTGATAGAACACGACTGGGGCATGGAATATATTCCTGTTGAAAGTCTTGAGCCCGAAGTGGTTAAAAAACTAGCTTCAAAGAAAGAAATGGATATGACACAAAGCGACATGGTGACTTATGCTACTGCCTTTGGACAAATAAAAATCACTGGGCGTCTCTCACCCCAATTACAAGAACAAGGAGTTAAAGCTATCAAAAGATTAGCTTTACTTTGGGGAAATGGTTTGACCGAGATCCAAAGCAGAATGATTGACGACTTACTTTCATTTCCTATCGACAAGTGATAATAATATCAAACTGATAAGTCGCAAAAATATGAGGATAATAGAGATTAGGAACGACACCATGAGGTGTGGTTATTAATGCATTAGATACAATTAGATTTGAATATACCTACTGCAATAAAGAAAATACTTGTTCATAACCATTGGGATGAATTTAACTTTTCAATGATGCAGGATTGTTACACTGACAAGTTGAAACAATCCTATTCAAAGTTTGATTATCCTTTGAATGAAAGCATTATAAGCAAGATTGCTCTGTTCTATAGCATGAAATTAGAGTTAAACCAATCTGATATTCTTTATTTTGATGTCAAGAAAATAAAGAAATACAGCCCAGAAGCTATGCAAAAAGTGGCTGTGAAGTTAGGGGTCAATAAGGTTATCTATTTAGCAGACATTCATCCCGGCTATTTGACTGTATGGCTGGATGAGCAAGAACGGATGTGGGCTAATTACGACAATCTTGTTTATTATTATGGCAGTGATATATTCAGTGGTATTCAAAATATTGTATCGGGCAATATCCTTGAAACCACAAAATTAGTATCTAACGACGAAAGATAGCATCTGACGATGCTCCTTTCTAAACATTAGTCATAACTTAAATACGCAAGACATGAAAGATTATTTCAAATTACTGCAAATTGACACTTCTGTTTTAACAACAGATGAAATACGAATAGTCAATGACTGGTATAACAATAATAAAACAGAAGATTGTAGTATCTCTTTGCGCTCTCTTCATACGCAGGAGGCGTACCATGCTTTTTCCAAGGAGAATAAAGAATTGCTAAGTGATTTTTGTATTCTGTGGGAAGATGAAGAAAGCAATTATGCAGGCATTTGTATAAAAGGAATAATGAGAGGAAAAATCGTCTTCATCTCCCATGATAACCAGCATCCTATTCCCGTTTTTAGAAATATTGATAGCTTCTTGAAAGCGGTAAAAAGCAATAGAATTACGGACTTATATCCGCCACAAGTAGAGTATCTTTCTGCCACCAATAATCCTTTTGATTATCCGTCCATAAACCGAACTTCCTTAGAGTTGGAACAAGATAGTTCGGCTGCTGATATGCTGTGGAATAAGGCAGCAACGGAAAAAGACGATGCAATGATAAACACAATATTATCCTTTATACAAATAGCCACTCTGCAACAGATACCAAAACTCAAGCAATATATCTTTGACGATACGCTTATGGGCGATATATTGGGCATTTATAAATTTTATGGCTATAAAGAAGATGCAAACGTATTATTGCAAATTGGCAAAGAGAATAAACATTTCCGTAAAATTTTAAAAGAATTAGGTGCTACACCTCAAAAAATTCTATGGATAGAAAAATGGTAATTTGAAATATATGACTAACAAACCGGGATAACGCTTGACAGCGTTCCCCGCTTAGCCATTAACAATAAATGAAATTAAAATGAATAAGAGAAAAAATATAGTTGTTCTTGATTATAACCATCCAGAAGGTATTCCTACGGGAAAAGATGTATTTTATTTATGCTTAAATTGTAAATCTATTATTCAATCTTATCCTGATACCTATGCTACTTGTAAATGTGGAAATGTCGTTGTGGATGTAGATGCAAGTAGAGGTGGTGCAAATGATATTTCTAAATTATTAATCCTAAAGATAGAATAGAATATTGGTAACAATCACCTTAACTGCTAAACGCAGTTAGCTGAAACACATTATGAACAACAAGAGAAGAACCCAACAGAAAAGAAAGTATCAAATATGAAGAAGAACTCTTTTGACAAGGTTATTGAAAAGTATATCAATTATTCTGTGGATGATATTGAATATCTGAATGAGTTTTATAATAATCCTTCAATCAGCATGAAAGATTATTATCGGTGGAGAACTGCCAGTATGACTTGTTTCAACATTCACTATTTATCATTTTGGCGTAATCCCAACAATAAAGATTTTGAAGGTGTCATGGACGCATTTATGATGGCATACTTAGCTCAAATCATGTATCTATTTGATACAGAAAAGAAATTTCATCAAAATTTGGTAGTAGGAGTTCCTTTGTTTTTAGCAGTTCTTTCTTTTGGGAGAGAAAGAGAAATAGATTTAATGTTCCACGCAATAATAAGTTTAATAAGTGAACAAATAAAAAAAAGGAAACCAATATATTATCATGATAAAACCTTACAAGAAGCATTTGTATTATATGATTTATATACGAACAATAAAAACCATGCTATTTGGCAACCATATATAACTGAATCATTGGATTGTAATTATCAAAAAGTTATGGATATTATTCTTTCTGATAACGAAAATGAAGTTAATAATGCTCTTGCTGAAATGATGAAGTATCATAGAAAAAAGGCTCACATAGAATCATTTGTTACTAATGAGTTTTATTCGACGGAATGGCGCGTGTTCCCAATAGAAATTATTGTACTTATGCGTTATCGCTATCTGCAAGGAAAATCTATTGATTTTATAGAACATGAGGTATTATCTAAATTTATTCCATATTTGAAAAAAGAAAAATATACCTTGTCTTCAAAGATAGAAGCAGCTAAAATGAAAATATATAAGATACTTTCTTTGAGTTAGTTCTTTATATAAAAAATGAGTTCATAACAAGGTCAAGATAACAGCTAAACGCTGTTCCTCACCAAACCATTAGCACTAAATAATTATGAAGAAGATAATAGTAACACCGGGAGTAATATTTTGTATTCCTCTATTTATGCCCAAGGATGATTGGAAATTAAAGATTAAACTGAGCGAGGAAGATTTGAATAGAGAATATGTTTTTGGAAGAGTAATAGAAACCAGTTCTTCTGTCTTAGTTGAAATTTTCAACAAGATAGGTTCTGCCTATACGAGAATAGAAGATATTATCAAGTCAGGAGTTATGTTTTCTCCTATCCAAGTCTTCTGGGATGGTGTTGTAAAAAAAAGATGGAAAGTTATTGGGCAAACAGAGAATTATAATAAAATCACAGATTCGAATTATAACAATCTCAAAATGGTATTTGGTATAGGAGAAGAATTTCGACTAAAAGATTTTGGAACCCAAAAAGAAACTTTTATCCAAAGGGCTGAAATCGTAAAGTATGAATTTTCTATTGTGTGGTTCCCAATTGACTTAGAAAATAGAATAATACAAAAATTAGCTATTAACAAACAGCTTAATTGCTTAAATAGCAATTAACTGCCAACACATTAGTAATAAACGAATATAAAATATAGTATTTATGAATACAACAGAAATCATTTCTAAAATCAATAATGTCAATCTGCAATCGCATGAGGATTTGCAAAAGGTTGAGTCAATCTTGCCAATTCAAGATAAGATATTGATAGAGCCACTGTTTAAGTTACTTGAAAAGTTCCCCTTTTTCAATTTTGGCAATCCGGGTAACATAGTGCGTTACTTAGAGGGATTTGCCCATGAAGTATATGTTCCCTTTTTATATGATTCAGTTCGTAGACAGCCTACAGAATATAATGTTTGGATGGTGAACAGATACTTGAATACGCTTGATAATGACGAAAAGGCAGAGGGCATTATGATATTAGAAGAAGCCTTACAAAAGGATATTGACGAGGGAGTTAAAGAATGGATAAATGAATTCTTAGAGGAGTAAAAGGATGAATAAATATTGCTAACAAAGCGTGATAACGCTTAACAGCATTCCCCGCATACCCTTTAGCATTAACACCAATTACAAAAAGAATATGAGAAAAGAAATTGAACAATTAGCTTTAATGGGTGCAATGCCCGATGAAGCAGACGAACGAATAACGGCTACATTAGTTGATGAATATGCCGACTTATTGGACAAAATAGTTCAGCCTATCACTTTGGAGGAAGCGCATATTTTAATCAAGCTCTTTCCGCCTACTGCTTTATATGGCATAGAATGGACATTGCTACATTTAATAGAGTCTGTGTATCCAAAAACAAAATTCCTTGAGTACAGAAAACTTATAAATGGATGTAATAGTACAGAGTTTAAGAAGATGCTAGTTCAACGTCTAAATAACTCACAACAGAAAAAAGTTACTAACGAAACGTGACAACGTTTACTCATTAGTATTTAAGACTACAATAAATAGTTGAAATATGGAAAAAGATAACTCGCTGCTGTATGCTTGTTGGATAAACGACATAGGGCTAATAAAAGAAAAACTGAAGTCAGTCAAGCCTTCCCACTTTAAGAAAAGTACAATAGAAACGGGAACGCCACTTCATGCTGCTGCTTTAAATGAAAACAAAGAAGCTGTTGAACTATTACTCAAAGCAGGAGCAAATATAGAACAAGGTAATTTCTCAGGAAATAATGCCATGCTGACTTGTATTGAAAACGGCAAATTAGATATGGCTAAATTTCTGATAGAAAAAGGCTCTGATATAAATAAGAAAGGGTGTCAAAACAGAAATGCCTTTAGCCAACTGATTTTATACTCTTGGGATAAAACATTTGCTGAATATTTATTGCATAGAGGATGCTCAATCAATACTACATCAAGAGATAAGGAAACATTATTAGGGGACGCTGCCGCACAGAACAATATCGAAGCAATGAATTTCTTATTTGAGCATGGCATTAATAAAAGTGATATGAACCGAGCTATGTGCTGGGCTATTATCTACAATTCAACAGAAGCGGTACGCTTATTCCTCAATATGGGAGCGGACTTAGACGAAATGTATGCTTCATGTAAAGGTATTGAAAAGTCTTTATTTCATGACTGCCTTGCTTTGAATAATCGAGGTAGCCGAACAGAAATGATTCAACTGCTCCTTGATGCTGGAACCGATTTTAAGCAAACGCCAGAACGAGCTATTAGTATAGGGCTAAATAAGACCAAACTTAGTCCATACGATTATGCCATAGAGCGGGCTAAACAGTTTCCTGATTTATCTGATTTTATTTCAGCAAACATAGCTCTTGTTGACAGATTAATTGCAAGTAAGAATAAATGCTGACAAGCGACAAATATGTTAAATATTTATTCATCATTGAAATAGGGCTATGAATAAAACACTTCAATCTATAATATCATTGACAGCTTTCAGTCTTTTGCTGATAGTGATAACATTCTTTTTTGGCGGCTTAGGATTCGAGCGGCTGACGAGAATATATGATTTTATGGAATATGCCTTTTTAGGAATGCTGATGGTTATAGATATGCTGATAATCTATAAAATCTATAAGTTATATTTTATTCAGCCTAAAGCCATCATGTTATTGTTCGGTTTGGAATGTTGCTCTGTTCTTTTATGGTTTGCCTTTATCTATTTAGACCAAAACTTATTGGATTGGCAAGTTACAAACCTATTATTGCAAGCTGTCGGTTTGGACGGTTTCGAGGGAGATGAACGAGGAATGAATATGCTTGCGGTCTTATGCGGCATTATTTATCCGCTTATTGGGACTGTTTGTTTATTCACCGGATTGAGATTTATAAATAAGTTGGTAACGATGAAAGGTAGCATCTGATGATGCCCTTTTCTTACTTACTTGTAGTAATCAAAAAGAAAATACTAAGAACATGAATGTGATAGAGCTAATAAGGGAGATGAAAGACAGACCTGCAATGTATATAGGTAGACATAGCATTTTCTGCTTGAAAGCCTATATAGATGGTTGGCACTCTCGCAATATAGATGAAGATGTTCAAATGGAAATATTGAATGACTTTAGTCTATGGATAGATGATTCGTTCTTTAATAGCAGTGAACGCACTTGTAGTTGGTGTGAATTTCTATATTGGATGTCTGCTTACGATGAAAGTAAGGCTTTAGATAAGTTCTTTATCTTATTCGAGCAATTCTTAACAGAAAAGGCGGATAACAACCACCTAAACAGCTAGACAGTTAGCTAAATTACATTATCCGCATAAAACATTAATACAAAAAAAAGAATGTTGATAATAAAATAGGAAATAGAAGAATTAATTAATTTTGGCTGTAAATTATCTATATAGCTATGCCACCTATTATTAATAACAATTGACACATGATATGGAACAAAAGAAATTAACTGAATTATCATTAGACGAGCTTTGGCAATTATTCCCCATAACCCTGACTGCACACCAAGACTATTGGGCAGATTGGTATAAGGAAGAAGCGGAGTTGCTGAAAGAGAGACTTCC
>ERZ791802.1618-NODE-1618-length-16385-cov-2.641151_pt1 | contig 16385 bp, 8 predicted proteins | sample MGYA00510308_ERZ791802 | MGnify/ENA primary metagenome ERZ791802 (study PRJEB30046, sample SAMN00792028) | human gut metagenome | study: EMG produced TPA metagenomics assembly of the A metagenome-wide association study of gut microbiota in type 2...
TCCCGAAATATAATCAAGTACCGCCTGTATTCTTTCATAGAGTACGGGCGATTTTATGTTGTATTGCCCGGATACGCGGTTGATGAGAAGTTGCGAGTATGCTTTGTCCGGGGAGGTGACGGCATTGATCATCAACTCCAATAATGTGCTGATAACCCGGAAACCGGCAAGTTCGATGTCGAGCACATCGCGTGACCGGTAGATTTTTGCAAACGAAATCTCCGAACAGCGTCTATAAGCCTGTGCCGGTCTTTCCGATATTCTTTTTATAAGAGGATTTTCAAATGTTCCGGACAATATTTCGGATTCGTGTTCGAGGAATACCTTAGTACACTCTTTTATCAATAATCCGATGACGGAAGAACGCAAGTAGGCAATTTGTTCGTTGTTGTCGCTGACGATATGGAAGGTCTTGCGGATATGTTCTTTTCGCTCATCACTGAAGTAGGCCAGAAGTAATTCTTTTGTCTCATCGGTGGTCAGAATCTTTAATTTGTGGGCATCCTCGATATCCATCATTTGATAACAGATATCATCTGCCGCTTCTACCAGATATACCAATGGATGTCGGACATATTTTAAAGGATGAGCGTTGAGCTGTATTAAGCCCAATTCTGTGGCTATGCGCCGGAATCCTTCCTCTTCACTGGTGAAAAAACCGAACTTGGATTTATTTCCTGCAAGACTCGATGAAAAGGGGTACTTTACGATTGAAGCAAGGGTAGAATAGGTCATTGCGAATCCTCCTTTCCGCCGTCCTTCGAATTGGTGTGTAAGCAATCTGAATGCATTGGCATTTCCCTCAAAATGTGTCAAATCATCCCATTCCACCGGGGAGATTTGCTCATTCAGGAACTGCCCTTTTCCTTCGGAGAAGAAAGTAGAAATCGCTTTTTCCCCGGAATGGCCGAAGGGGGGATTGCCCAAATCGTGTGCAAGACAAGCGGCGGATACGATAGAACCTATTTCCGGCAGGAACGAATCGTACAGTTCCGGCTGGCGGGTAAGTATTGCTTTGGATACATCATTACCCAACGAACGGCCAACGCACGAAACCTCCAGACTGTGCGTTAAACGATTGTGGACAAAGATACTGCCGGGCAGAGGAAATACCTGTGTCTTATTTTGCAGACGGCGGAAAGGGGCCGAAAAAACAAGCCGGTCATAATCCCTTTGAAATTCCGAGCGGTTTTCTTGTCTGTCTTCATGGAATTCTTCCATTCCGAAACGTTTTGCTGAGATCAGTTTCCTCCAATCCATCTTTTTATTTACTATTTGACGGTTTACAATTTACTATTTGGCGATGTCTTGTTCTGTTTTCGCACATTATTTAACTGCAAATGTACGGAAATTCGATACAAATTATGTATTTTCGCCCGTTAAATAGTAAACATGCTGAATATGAACGTGAAAGTTATCAATAAATCGAAGCACCCGCTTCCGGCTTATGCCACCGGACTCTCTGCTGGAATGGATATTAGAGCAAATCTGTCGGAACCGCTTACACTGGCTCCCATGCAACGTTGTCTTGTGCCGACCGGCTTGTACATTGCGCTTCCTGAAGGCTTTGAGGCACAGATACGTCCCCGTAGCGGTTTGGCTTTAAAGAAAGGTATTACTGTCTTGAATTCTCCGGGTACTATAGATGCGGATTATCGCGGAGAAGTTTGCATCATTTTAGTAAATCTTTCTACTGAGACGTTTGTTATTGAAGATGGCGAACGGATTGCACAAATGGTGATTGCCCGTCACGAGCAGGCTGTATGGCAGGAAGTGGATGTCTTGAATGAGACGGAACGTGGTGCCGGTGGTTTCGGGCATACAGGTAGAGAGTAGTGTATAGTAGTTAAGTAGTCAAGTAGTTAAGTAGTCAAGTAGCAAGTAGTCAATACTATCCGCTACTTACTACTTGACTACTTAACTACTTGACTACTATACACTACTCACATACTTACTCCTAAATTATTAAATAACAAATTACGAAAAACGAATGAAAATAAGATTGTTACTCCTTTTGACGTTGGTAGGGATGTTGATCTCTTGTGGCTCTTCGCGCAGGATTGGAAAGGCGGATGTTGCCGGAACCCGGCAGCGGATAACGCTTTCACCTGAGCAACAACGCAAATACGACTATTTCTTCCTTGAAGCCACCCGGTTGAAAGTAAAAAAGGAGTATGATGCTGCGTTTGATTTACTGAAACATTGCTTGACTATCGATCCTTATGCCGCTTCGGCACTTTATGAGATTTCTCAATATTATATGTTTCTTAAGCAGGTGCCGCAGGGACAGGCTGCTTTGGAAGCGGCAGTAGAGAACGCACCTGATAATTATTGGTACAATCAGGCACTTGCCAGCCTTTATCAGCAACAGGATGAGAAAGAGAAGGCAATAGATATACTTGAAGCAATGGCAGTCCGTTTTCCAGCGAAGAAAGATGCCTTGTTTGCTCTGATCGATTTATACAACCAGAAGCAAGATTATGGAAAAGTGATCGAAACACTGGATCGTCTGGAAGAGAAGCTCGGAAAAAACGAGCAGCTTACGATGGAGAAGTTTCGTATTTATTTGCAAATGAAGGATGATAAGAGCGCTTTCCGTGAAATAGAAGGGTTGGTGAAAGAATACCCAATGGATATGCGTTATCAGGTGATTTTGGGTGATGTATATATGCAAAATGGTAAACAGCAAGAAGCCTATGATATTTATCAAAAAGTGCTTGCTTCCGAGCCGGATAACGTTATGGCCCGTTTTTCTCTTGCATCTTATTATGAGCAGACGGGGCAAAAGGATTTGTACAGGCAACAAATCGATTCGCTACTGCTGAATAAGAAAGTGCCGGCAGATACAAAACTGAATGTGATGCGTCAGATCATTGCGCAGAATGAACAGGCAGAAGCGGACAGTACGGATGTAATTTCGCTTTTCGACCGGATTCTTCAGCAGGATACGGAAGATGATCAGATTCCGATGTTATATTCTCAATATCTTTGGGCTAAAAATTTGAAGGAAGCTTCCGTACCGGTGTTGGAACGGGTTGTTCAGATCGATCCCACTAATAAGGCTGCCCGTTTGATGCTTTTGGAGATAGCCGTACAAAAGAGTGATTTTGACCAGGTGATAAAAATTTGCGAACCGGGTATCGAAGCAACTCCCGATGCGCTTGAGTTCTATTTTTATCTGGCCATTGCCTATAACCAGGCGGAGCGTCATGATGAGGCGCTTGCCATCTGCCGGAAAGCTTTGGAGAATGCTACACCGGACAGTAAAAAAGAGGTCTTGTCTGATTTCTATTCTATCATGGGTGATATTTATCATACCAAAAAGCAGATGGCAGATGCATACAATGCATACGATTCCGCGTTGGTTTACAATCCGTCCAATATAGGTGCTTTGAATAATTATGCTTACTATCTGTCGGTAGAACGGCGTGATCTTGACAAGGCCGAGGAAATGAGTTATAAGACGGTAAAAGCCGAACCTGATAATGCTACTTTTCTTGATACGTATGCCTGGATACTGTTTGAAAAGGGGAATTACGCCGAGGCGCGTATCTACATCGATAATGCGATGAAAAGCGATCAGGAAAAAAGTGATGTCATCGTAGAGCATTGTGGTGATATTTATTATATGACCGGTGATGTGGATGGGGCTTTGAAATATTGGCAGCAAGCTCTGGATATGGGTAGCAAGTCGAAAACGTTGAAAGAAAAGATAAAGAAGAAGAAATATATTGCGGAATGAGGAAGATTCTATATTTGTTGCTGCTAATGGTTGGGTTGGCCGGTTGCCGCAGTTCAAAGCAGGCTGCTGGCATAGCTGTTCCCGAAACAGCACACTATTTGTCGTCAAGGCTTCAACTGACTATACCTTCCGGAACAAATGGGAGTATAACTACCGGAGGAACGATGAAAATGAAGGGAGGCGAGCGTGTGCAACTCTCCATACTTATGCCTATTTTACGTACAGAGATAGCCCGCTTGGAGATAACTCCCGATGAAATTCTGCTTGTCGACCGAATGAATAAGCGTTATGTTCGTGCTTCGCGTAGCGAATTGAATGATATTCTACCTAAAGAGGCCCGATTTTCTAAATTGGAGAAACTGCTTTTGGATGCTTCATTGCCTGAAGGGAAATCAGAATTGAGTGGTAAAGAATTAGGAATACCTTCCTTGGAGAAAGCAAAAGTGCGGTTGTACGATTTTTCATCCAAAGAGTTTGTAATGACTCCTACGGAGATTTCCGACAGATATACTCAAGTGCCGCTTACGGAATTGTTAAATATGCTGACTAAATTATGATGAAACGCATCTTTGTATTATTGGCATGTATCTTTTTGGGGGCTGTTTCGCTTTCTGCCCAAAGCAGTAAGTTGATCAAGGAGCTGGAAAGCAAACGTGGCGAATTGCAGAAGCAAATTGCCGATACGGAGTCATTGTTGAAAAATACAAAGAAAGACGTAGGCAGTCAGTTAAATAGTCTTGTTTTGCTGACCGGGCAGATTGAAGAACGTAAACGCTACATTCTTGCCATCAACAATGATGTGGAAGCCCTTGAACGCGAATTGAATGCATTGGAGCGTCAGCTTCGTACGTTGCAGCGTGATTTGCAGGATAAGAAAAAGAAATATGAATCGTCTGTGCAATACCTGTACCGGAATAAGTCGGTTGAAGAAAAACTGATGTTTATTTTTTCGGCCAAAAGTTTGGGACAGACTTATCGCCGGCTTCGTTATGTACGTGAATATGCCACTTATCAACGGCTTCAGGGAGAAGAAATATTGAAGAAGCAAGAGCAGATTAAAAAGAAAAGGGCCGAGTTGCAACAGGTCAAGAAGGCTAAAGAGAATCTGTTGAAGGACGGCGAACTGGAGAAACAGAAACTCGAAAGCCAAGAGAAAGAGAAACGTGCATTGATTACCAGCCTGCAAAAAAAGCAGAAGGGGCTTCAGAATGAAGTAAGCAAGAAAAGACGTGAAGCCAATCAGCTTAATGCCCGTATCGATAAGCTGATAGCCGAAGAGATAGAACGTGCCCGGAAGCGTGCTGCCGAAGAGGCTCGCCGGGAGGCTGCGGCTCGTAAGAAAGCGGAAAGCAAGGAGGGTAAATCGTCTTCCGCTTCAAGAGGAACGACGAAGAAAGCCGCTCCTTTGGAAGCTTATAGCATGAGTAAGGCCGATCGTGAGTTATCCGGTAATTTTGCCGGTAATCGTGGTAAATTGCCCATGCCTATTTCCGGCCCTTATATTATTACCAGTCATTATGGACAGTATGCTGTCGAAGGATTGCGGAATGTAAAGTTGGATAATAAAGGAATCGATATTCAAGGAAAGCCGGGAGCGCAGGCAAGGGCTATATTTGACGGTAAGGTGGCTGCCGTTTTCCAACTGAATGGACTATTTAATGTTCTGATCCGTCACGGCAATTATATCTCAGTTTATTGTAACCTGTCTTCCGCGTCTGTTAAGTCGGGAGATACAGTGAAAACCAAGCAGGCTATCGGGCAGGTCTTTTCGGATGCTACTGATAACGGACGTACCGTGTTGCATTTCCAATTGAGAAAAGAAAAGGAAAAGTTGAATCCGGAACCTTGGCTGAATCGGTGACCGGATGTAGGGGCGTAATTAGGATGATAATGAAAATGTGCCAATTAGTAATGTAGTCAGATCTGTTTGCATACTAATTGGCACATTGATTACCGGTCTCTTGTCAATTCTTATTTGTATACTTCGAATTCGTAGATACGAGCATCTTTACCTTCGGCGTCTTGTACCGGGTTAGTTACTAAAAGGCGGATATAACGTGCCTGCGCGGGTTGGGGTAGTTGGCGCTCCACTTTATTGCGACTGTTGCCGTCAATCCGGTCCAGGGTCTTCCATTCTTCATCCGGATGATTCTTTCCTTGCAGGAAACATCCTTTTGTCACATAACTATGACTTTCTTCTCCGGCGTTGATTAGTTTCCAGCCACTGATGTGCTGCTGTTTACCTAAGTCGAAATCTACGTAATTCGGGGTCATACCGGTATCACACCATTTGGTATCCTTGTTGCCGTCAATCATGTATTCCGGCTTTTCATATGGGTTGGCATATCCCGAATATGACAGGATTTCGGCAGTCTTAAGCAGATTCTCTTTATTGGGATTATCATCAGTAGGGACACCGGTGTGGTTTCCTTTAATGGCTGTACGGAATAACCTGGATGCAGCAGTTACTTCCGGCAGGTTCTCGTTTGCCAATGTAGCAGCGAATAAGACGATCTTATCATTTTTTGGCAGGATAATGCTCGTAGCACCTTTGGGAATATGGATACCGAACTTAAACATATAGGTGAATTCATAGGGGTGGTCTTCACCGGAAGAATGTCGATGGGTACCTACATAGGCTATTTCTGCATCTTTCAGATAGCCCTTCGTATGATTGGTGTGTCCCCATTGGCCGATGAAACCTGTATACGACGGTATGACAAGTTCTGTTTTGCTTTTTCCGCAGCAGAATGTAGCGGCACAGTCGTTGTCTGATGCGGAGGCAGCCAGGAAGTATAGGCGTGTATATGTATTTCCGGATGGCAGGAGAATCGTATCTCCTTTGCAGGTCATGCCGTTAAAACTGTCTTTCTCTCCTAAATGGAAAGGTACCTGATTGATAAAAATTGAATCCGGCAGTAACTCGGCTGCATATGAATATCCTGATTCAAAATTAGCCTCTCCTCGGAATTCATTGAACGAGGCACATTTCCGGTCATAGTTCAGCGAAAGGTTGGCATATTCTGACCGGTAATCCGGTTGCATTGACTTCTTTAAGCGTACTTTGAATGTTTGGATAGAGTAAGGTTTAATATGGATCTGCAATTGGTTGCTATTAAAGGTTGCGTTGCCGATGTTTTTTTCGGTACCGTCGGCTTCGTTGGCGCTGAGAATATCTCCGGCAAATGACAAGGTTGCTTGTTGGATGCTTTTCCCTCCGGTTTCATATACACGTATTACGTACTCGTCCGAACTTTCCGCTTTTTTAATTGCTTTGATAATTACATTACGGTTGTTGGAAGTAACGAAAGAGAATTCTTTACCCAATGTTCCTTTATGCTTGTCGGTTTGGAAGGCCTTCAGGCGTTGGTTCATGAGTTCTGCCTTCTCTACGGTACTCGTGTGATCTAATGCTCCGGAATGACCGATGAGGCTGTAAGTGAAACAGTGGTGGCCATAGTCCTGACGGTCTTGATAAGCATAATTATGGGTTGTTCCCGGTGTATGGAGCAGTGTCAGGCGTAGGGTATGGTCGTTCGGTTTGTCCCAACCATATTTGCTGTCGTTCAGGAACGACACACCATAACTGTTGTCCCGGTGAGTCAGGTCTGCCCAGTAATGTGCATACACTTCATAAGCGGTGTCGGTATTGTTGCCTCGTTTCACACTTCCGATCCCCAAATCATAGGTTGCTTCCCGGTTTTCCACGTTTAAGGGAAATTCTGCTTTTAATAAAGCATTGGTCGATTGCCAGTCTACTTCATTGTAAAAGTCGATCCGTTCGGCACGGCTGCCTTCATAAAGCCGTATATATTGCTTGAAGACCGATTCTCCATGAGTTTTCTCAATGCAGAGCGTTTTACGGAGATTGCCGTTTTCAATTTGTGATATTTTCACATTTCCGGTGATGGAAATCGGCTCCCTGTCAATGGTTTCTTTGATGATTTCCCAAGCAGGCCAAGGGTGTGATTCATTTTCAGTAAAGAGTGCCAGGCGAATTACCTTTCCCTGCTTTACCAATTCTTTGTGGTTGATCTTGTCAAGGAGTGAGCATATGTCTCCATTCTCATCCAATGTTATTTTGTAAATAGAGTTTTCGATTGTGTGATTGGCTACGTCAACCGGGTTGTTTGTACTGCCCGAAGTGCGGATATCATATACGGCATAGCCGGTGGCCGGTACGGAAGCGTCTATCAGCAGTTGTGCTTTTCCGTCAGCATAGTTCAGCAATTGTGCTGCTACCTTTTTCCCGTTCATGTCATAAACAGTAATACCTTTCGGAGCCGATGGTAAGGTGATTTCCACTTCTGCTATATCCTGTACCGGGAATCCCAATGCATTGTATAATATCACGGGCGTTCCTTTGACGCGTGTATCCATTTGACCGGCAATGGAACGAATGGAGGAAGTGAGGACATTTGAAAACTGTTTGAGAGAAATTAACTCGTCATTCCAGGAAAATTCGTATGCTCGTGGAATACTCGTACCTGTCAGGTCATCATGGAATTGGTGATAGATGAAACGTTTCCAGGCTTCGGAAAGGGTAGAACCGGGATAACTTGCCTGGTTCAGCCATTCAGCCGTTACGGCCGCTCTTTCTGCTGCATCACCCATAAGCTCGTTTTGACGGTTGTATAGTTTCATGGCTGCCTGTGATGTGTAACATCCTGTTCCATGCACATCCATTAATAATTCTCCGTTGAATACGGGTAATTCCGGATGGTTATCATAAGGCTGGAAGTCTTTGAACAACTGGTCGCTGGTTGCGCTGATCACTTCGAGGGGGCCGTCACCTTTGATGCCTTTCTCAACGGAACGTACCGAACCGATTGTTGGCGAACCGCCTATGTCTCCGGTACCGTAATAACGATATACCATGTTGAGGGGAGTGCGTGTTGTCAGTTCAAGCAGTTGTTTGTTTTCCGACAGATCTTCATCGTCCCATCTTTTTCCGTAATCATATCCGTGGGCAAACATGATGGAAGCGCCATCTATCCCTTTCCATAACCCGATGGTAAATGGATATTTGTTTTTACCGTAGAAAGGTTTGTTGCGCCAATCCAATTTTTGTGATGAGAAGCCGATCAATCCACAATGGGCGGCAATGGTCGGTAGCGTCCAGCCGAAACCGAAACAGTCCGGTAAAAAAATGTCGGTACTTTCAACACCGAATTCTTGCCGGTAATATTCCTGTCCGAGCATAATGTTACGGATAACTGATTCCGTAGATGGTACAAGAACATCGTTGGCATCCCAACTGGCACCACTGATGTGCCAGCGCCCTTCTCGGATGTACTTTTTCATTTCTTCGTATTGTGCCGGATAATATTCTTTCATCCAGGCATATTTCACCCCTCCTTCAAAGTTGAAGATGTAGTCGGGATATTGCTTCAGTAGAAGAAGGTTCTGACTGATGGTGTTCCATACATGGTGTTTGATGGTGGTTTGCACATCCCAGTTCCATTGAGTGTCAAGATGCGCATCTGCAACCACGTAGGCTTTAGGCTTTTTTTCCGGCTGCGTATTTTGTGCGTAGGAACCGCCGCATAGCAGTAGAGCCGTTGCCATTAAGGCAATGTGTCTTTTCATTTTGGTCTGTTTTATAGTTTATATATTTCTTGGTTAATAACCTGTTTTTTATCTGTCTTTGAAAATGAGATGGAAGCAGATTTAAACAGGTCTTTGATTGGTAGGTGTTATTTTGCCGGTCTGCTTGGTATTTTCTCGAAGATGGCTTTGATGCGTTTCATGTCCAGCTTCGGGCGACGGTCGTAATAGTAGACACCGTTCTTCTCTTGCTCGACATCTGTTAATTGGGTGTAACAAAAACCGCATACATGTTTGGAAGCAATCAAGGCGTCTATCTGTCCTTCCAAGCGTTGGTAGAAAGCTTCTTCATCTTTAGGCATTCCACCGTATCCCCATGAATTGTTACGATCTGTGGCCGCCATCCAGGGGATGCCTCCGAATTCGTCCAGCATGTAAGGTTGTCCTTCATATACTGCTAAGTATTTTTTATCGCGTGAGTTACGATAAGGTTCTTGTCCCTCTGTTATTTTTAATTCATCGATGAGCTTGTCTTTTTCTTGTGTATAGTTATGCACGCTCCAGATATCTGTCAGTACATGGTTATCACCACTGGCATCGTTGATGGGGCGGGTGGGATCGATGGCTTTTGTAATGTGATATATGTCCTGAATTAATCGTACATAAGTATCCGGACCACCTCCCCACGTTTCGTTAAAAGGCGTCCAAGTGACAAGTGAAGGATGATTGCGGTCGCGTATGACGGTTTCGCTCCATTCGCTGATAAAATTGCGTACGGCAAGTTCGTTATTGACGTCCGAACCCCAGCTGGGTGATTCGCCCCAAGTGATATAACCCAGTTTGTCGGCCCAATAGTAATATCTCTCTTCAAATATTTTTTGGTGTAGACGTGCGCCATTGAAGCCGGATTCTTTTCCCAACTCGATGTCGTGCTTCAGTGCTTCGTCCGTCGGTGCAGTCCATATTCCTTCGGGATAATAGCCTTGATCGAGTACAAGACGCTGGTAGTAAGGTTCGTTATTCAAATAGAAGAGTCCGTTGGCTGTATGTACTTTGCGCATACCGGCATACGATTTTACTTCATCTATGAGATGTCCTTGTGTATCTTTTATACGGTAGATGATGTCGTAAAGGTGTGGGGTTTCCGGAGTCCATAGTTTCGGTTTTTTTACAGGCAGGATGACGGTAGAACTGTTGGCACATTTTACAGATTTTCTGCCGATAGTTTTCTGTCCATCCAACAAAGTGACTTCCAGCGTACCGTCTGATTCATTGTAAAATTCCGGCTCTATGACGAACTGTTGCTGATCGATGTCCGGGCGGATCACTGCGGCTTTCAACCCGGCCGGGGCTACAGCTTCCAACCATACGGTCTGCCAGATACCTGTAACTCGGGTGTACGAACAACCACCGGAATAAAAATTATTGCATTGTTTACCTATTGTTTGCAAACCCGAACGTTGTTCGTCTTTCACGTATACGATCAGGTTGTGAGTGTTTCCGGCTTTGGCAAAGCGGGTCAGATCCATACAAAATGAAGAACTTCCTCCGATGTGTCGTCCGATGAATTGGCCATCGATAAATACTTCGGCTTGATAGTCCACAGCTCCGAAGTGCAGAAGAATTTTCTTTCCCTTCCAGTCTGTCGGGATGGAAATCTTTCTCTGATACCACATTTGATTGATAAAATCGGTATACTCTACGCCTGATAATTTACTCTCCGGACAGAAGGGTACAGTGATGTTTTTGGAAAATTTCTCCGCAGATTGTAGTTGACGGTCTTTGCCGGAGTTACCAAAGTCGAATTGAAAAGTCCAAGTTCCGTTCAAGTTTATCCATTCCGACCGTTCGAATTGAGGGCGCGGATACTCCGGGCGGGGAGTACTTTCGCTAAATCCGTCAGAGATGTTGATAAGTAGCAATAGCGCTACGGTTAATAATTTGTTCATGGTAGGATTAGTTTATATGGTTGTTGATTTATTCGTAGGTGTTTGGAAAAGCAGAAACTCTCAACCGGGCGGCGCCCATCGGTATCAATGTGATCTCTTCCCTGTCTCCTTTGGGGGCGTTGGTTTCGGGCAATTCGCTGCATAATCCGTACTTGTCGAGTGTCCAGGAAGGTATTTGCTTTCCGATGGCTTTCACCTCTAACGGCACGTTGGAAACAGTAAACGGAAAATTGTCCGATGGCCATTCCTTTCGTATGACTTTGAAGTTTTTCAAGGGAACTTTTGAGTCCAATACCAATGCATAGTTCCAGGGTGATTTTGGAAAAATCTCATAAGATGGCCATTGGGTGGCATCTGCTCCTTCCTGCCAGCGGGAATCGTATATGGCTGTGGAACGGCTGTCTTTTTGGATGTACTCCTCATTAATTTTCAGTGACAGGGTCAGTGGTCCGTAGTTTACGCTGACACTGTTTTTATTTACTTGGCAAGTATGTATGGAGAGCTTCATCGGTAAGTTCAATTCTACCTTGTCTCCATCGGTCCAGGTACGGTCAATATAAATATATTTTCCCGGTATGGGATCGATCTCTTTTTGTTTTCCGTTGATGGCCAGTTCCGGTTGGTCGCACCACGAAGGGATGCGTAAGTAGAACGGAAAGCGTACATCTTCGGTGGTGTTGACGGTGAAACTTATTTTTTCTTCAAAAGGATAGTTGGTTTGTTCATGAAGAGTAATTTCCTGTCCGTCGGCTACTTTGAGCGTTGCCTTACATGCTGCATATAATGCGATAGCGGCTCCATTGTCGGGAGTTGCCAGTATCAGATGCTCGCTGTAGTAGGGCCACCCTTGTGCATGGTTGTGTTGGCAGCAACGGCTGCTGAACGGGTTCATGGCAAGGAAAGGACCACTGTTGTCGATTCCCGGATGATGGTTTTCCGAATCGCTTACGGTGTGATTGGGGCAGGTGATATACCGCAATGCTTTGAAATCGGGCATTACAGCTGCCGGATAGGTATTGAAAGCCACTTCTTCGCAATGCTCTGCCCAAAATGGATCACCGGTCATGCAGAGCATGATTTCATCGGAAGCCATCTGTTCCACCATACCACAGGTCTCTACGCCCTGCCGTGGATCAATGTATCCCATGCGGGCATTTTCGTCGGCTCCGAACATACCTCCCGGTACTTGCCCGAAAGTCCGTCGGATAAGGTTGTGTACATTGTAGGATGCTTGCAGTAGAGTCGAATCGCCTGTAAGCATATAATAGCTTGCAGGCTCGCGAAAACATTGTGCGATGTTCACATTGTGCCAGTTGGGCAGAGTGGAAGGACGTGTCCAATCAGCCGTGTTCCGGTGGATTTTCTCTGCCAGTTTCAACAGAAAACGATCTCCGGTGCGATTGTAGAGCCAATAAACACTTAGCAGATTATCGCCTCCCCGGCTGTTTTCCCAGTAGTCTTCTAAAAATTGTTCGTCCGGTATTGTCATTTGCCATTTAAAGTAATTGGTCATCAAGTTGATCACTCTTTCGTCCTGCGAATACTCATAGTAAGATTGCAGGCACCATAGCATGATCATTTGTGCCCAAAGCTCCGGTTTACCGTTTCTGGTGTTTACCGGGCCGAAATAGCCATTGGGTTGTTGGCTCCGGAATACTCCTTCGATCCAGGTTTTGGCTTCGTTTATCATCTTTTCGTCTTTTAAGATGTAAGCCATGTTGCCATATCCTTTCAGCCAATAGGGAACTTCTTCCCAGCCATGATCGCCGCCGTTGGTGAGCCAGGCATTATTGTCTTTGGCAAGCCATGCGCTGATTTCTCCCAAATGTCCGGTCAATCCCTCTTTTTGCAGATTCAGGTACTTTTTTAACCATCCTTCCGGTTGTATGGCGCCCACGGGAAGTTTAATGAAATTCATCGGCCTTAACGGGGAACGGTTTCCCGCATAGTTAACATTGGCTTGTGTACAGTCCGGGCGTTCTCTCATTAAAACTTTTTCTTGTCGTGTTTCACCGGATGTACATGAATTCAGTGTACTTCCTAAAATCAGTGTAACGGTGAAAATTTGTGTCAGTTTTGTAACGGTATTCATGTTTTTCTTGTTAGGATTCAAATTACAAACTAAGTGAAAACAGAGACAAATGTAGAAAATAAATCATTCAATAAATTGCTCATTTGTCTATTGGGCATTTTCTGATACTTTTTTGGCAGAATAGGATACTTTTTTCTTTTATTTACAACAGATGAATGCTTTTTTATTTGCTTAAAATGGTGTTCCTTTGTGAAATCATATTTCCTTTGCGTGAACCTGTTTCTACTTTTGGGGGAAGTATTGACTGAAAAAACTTTCGGATTTTTCCAAAATAGATTGATCATTATCACGATTGGTTCATTTTTACTATTTTTTGGTTGGATTTTACCGGAACGCCGGTTGTTTTTTTCCTTTTTTTGCAAATTATAATGTACCCGTATGAAGAACACATTTTTTATAATTTATATAACGGCAAAATTGAAAACGATGAAACAACAATGGATGACACTCGTTTGGGGTGTAATGGTATTATTATTTAGTAGTTGTGGTGATACTAAAATAAAACATGATAGTAAGAATGAATTAAGGCCCCCGGCATATCCGTTGGTGACAATCGATCCGTATACGAGCGGATGGGCATTTTCCGACTGTCTTTACGATGCTCCCGTGAAACACTGGACGGGAAAAGATTTTCCTTTGATCGGTGTGGCAAAAGTCGACGGACAGGTTTATCGCTTTATGGGTGCTGAGGATGCAGAATTCACTACGCTTGCCGGAACTTCGGAGCAAAGTCTTTGGAGTGGAAAATATACTACCCGTAAGCCGGCGGATGGCTGGCAAAACCCCGGATTTAATGATCATTCATGGAAAGAAGGAGAGGCGGCTTTCGGTACGATGGATAGTGAGCCTACTGCCAGAACCCAATGGGGAGAAGAACATATCTGGGTACGCCGTATCATCCATATAACCGACGATTTGCAAGGGCGAAAGGTCTATTTGGATTATTCTCATGATGATGACGCAGTTATTTACATAAACGGTATTAAAGTAGTCGATACCGGCTATGCTTGGAAAAAACATGTTGTTACAAAATTGCCGGAAGAAGTCGTAGCTACTTTGAAACCGGGTGAAAATCTTATAGCCGCCTCTTGTCGCAACCGCGCACATGGCGGATTGCTTGATTTCGGATTGGCAGTAGAGAAAGAAGGGCAACGTAGTTTTGTGCAAATAGCCCGGCAACTTTCTGTCGAAATACAACCAATGCAGACTCTTTATAAATTTGCCTGTGGCCCGGTGAATTTAGATTTGACGTTTACCGCTCCGCTTTTTATGGATGATCTGGAGTTGATGGCGCGTCCGGTAAATTACATTTCATATACTGTGGCTTCTACTGATGGGCAAAAGCATGCTGTCGAACTTTATTTTGAGGCTTCTCCGCAATGGGCGGTGGACCTTGCCGGACAACCTTCTACGGCAGAAAGCTTTGTAGATGAAAATCTTGTATTTCTGAAAACCGGTAGTCGTGATCAGAAAGTGCTGGCTAAAAAAGGAGATGATGTCCGTATTGATTGGGGATATTTTTATCTGGCTGCCGATAAAGAGAATACTCAATATGCTACTGGCAGTAGCCGGGAGTTGCGTAAAAGTTTTGTTGAAGGCAAACTCTCTGCTACCGGAACGGACGGATATGACCGTTTGGCGCTGGTACGTTCTTTGGGCGAAACGAAAGTTTCGGAAGGGCATTTACTGATTGGTTATGATGATATTTATTCAGTTCAGTATTTTGGTGAGAATCTTCGTCCTTACTGGAACCGGAGTGGAAACGAGACGATTGTTTCCCAATTTCATAAAGCAGAACGGGAGTATGACGTACTGATGACCAAAGCGATTGCTTTCGATAATCAACTTATGAGAGAAGCCACCGAAGCCGGTGGCCGCAAGTATGCGGAACTCTGTGCATTGGCCTATCGACAGGCTATTGCTGCCCATAAATTGGTAGAAACACCCGATAAAGAACTTCTGTTCTTGTCAAAAGAGAATTTCAGTAACGGCTCTATCGGTACGGTGGATATTACTTATCCTTCCGCTCCTCTTTTTTTACTTTATAACCCGGAAATAGCCAAAGCACTGCTCAATCACATTTTTTATTATAGCGAAAGTGGAAAATGGACTAAACCTTTTGCGGCGCACGATATAGGCACCTATCCATTAGCGAATGGTCAGACGTACAACGGTGACATGCCGGTAGAAGAGTCCGGAAATATGCTGATAATAACTGCTGTCATTGCCGCCATAGAAGGAAATGCCGATTATGCAAAGAAGCATTGGGAGACATTGACTACCTGGACAAATTATTTGGTAGAGTATGGTCTCAATCCGGAAAACCAACTTTGTACTGACGACTTTGCCGGACACTTTGCCCATAATGCCAATCTTTCTGTCAAGGCAATTTTGGGTATCGCATCCTACGGGTATCTGGCTGATAAATTAGGTAAAAAAGAGATTGCCGGACAATATACGCAAAAGGCGAAGGAAATGGCGGTCGAATGGGAACGGATGGCCAATGACGGTGATCATTATAAGTTGACTTTTGATAAATCCGGTACATGGAGTCAGAAATATAATCTGGTTTGGGATAAATTAATGAATTGGCAGATATTCCCCGAACAAATCGTAAAGACGGAGATTCCCTATTATCTGACGAAGCAAAATAGATACGGACTGCCATTGGATAACCGTCAGACCTATACCAAAACAGACTGGATCATGTGGACGGCTACGTTAGCACCGGATAAAGCTACTTTTGAGGAATTCATCGAACCGGTTTATCTGTTCATGAACGAAACCACCGACCGCATCCCGATGTCCGATTGGGTATTTACCGATAAACCGGAGCACCGGGCTTTCCAGGCGCGTTCTGTTGTGGGGGGCTATTTTATAAAGATGCTTGAAAATAAAATGAATAACTAACTAAACAGTTTTTTAAACCTATTGATTTATGTCACAAAGAATATCGAGTAAACTTATCGGCGTTATTGTTACAGGTGCATTATTCTGTACTCCGGGCGCATTTGCATCTACTGTATTTTCAACCGAACATGTGTGTGTGACGGAT
>ERZ791802.1644-NODE-1644-length-16096-cov-7.268001_pt1 | contig 16096 bp, 9 predicted proteins | sample MGYA00510308_ERZ791802 | MGnify/ENA primary metagenome ERZ791802 (study PRJEB30046, sample SAMN00792028) | human gut metagenome | study: EMG produced TPA metagenomics assembly of the A metagenome-wide association study of gut microbiota in type 2...
ATTTCGGGGACTCTGAAACCCAGTGCACGGGCTATCTCCCCACCAATCAGTTCGGCAATCAGCGCTTTTGTTCCGTGTCCTGCCCCTCTGAATTTGACTACATACTTAAATTCATCGTCAGCTTCGGCCAAAGCAGGCAATGAGCCCCCCTCACGCAGAGGAAGAATATATCTTGTAACATTTGCCGTACGTAAATCCATGTAGCTCCTTTCTTTGATTCGGGCAATAAAGATAGGACGTTTTTGTGGAATAGTAGGTGAAATGCTTTTGATTATAATAGTTTTTTATGTTTTTCGGTTGAGTATACGTTAGTGTCTTTGCGAATATCTTTCATTTTTTACTATCTTTGTCCTTGAAGTTTGAGAAGAACGGCATCTGCTTATGAAAAAATATATTCTGCAATTAATCATAGTACTGGTTTTTATACTACTTAAAGTTGAAGGAGTTTATTCTTCTTCTCCTATGAATTATTATAATATAACGACTTTTGAGGGACTGCCAAGTAATACAGTAAACGCAATAAAGAAAGATGTATCCGGGTTTATCTGGATTGGAACGAAGGTGGGGTTATGCCGTTTCGACGGATGTGAGGTGAAAACTTATCCCTTACTGTCAGAAGATGATATTTGGTCGATAGAAGAATTGGATAGCGATACATTGCTGCTTGGTACAGTTTCCGGACTGAAATACTTTAGTCGTAAGACTAATGTAACGGTAAAACTGGACATTCCATCTGCAATAGTCAAATCAATCTGGAAGATTGCAGACAGCCAATTTCTTGTGGGAACGGAAGCTGGTCTTTATTTTATAAATAATCATACTCCTCGCCAGATATTTTTAGAAACCGGGCTTTCACCGTGCAATCATATCACGTCTATTATTTGTGAGGATAAGAATATATATTGGTTTTCTACCGCCGACGGGTTGGGTAGAATAGATATCCGGACGATGCAACCGGAGATTTACCGGATGCCGGAAGAGATATCAAACAGCAATTTCTTCATTTGTCTCACGCGTATGGGCAACCATATCTATTTGGGTAGTTTCAATAAAGGAATATTCAGCTTTGATATGTCCGGAAAGAAATTTGCCAAAGTGAACGGTTTTGAACATAATCTGATAATGACAATAGACGGACAGGATAACCAATTGTTTGTCGGTACAAATGGACAGGGATTGAAAGTGTTGTCTTTGGAAGATGGAAGTATCGAAGTTATTTCACATAAGGAGAAGGCACGGAATTCTATCAGTTCCAATACAATCACTGCATTTTTATATGATAATGGCATTCGTTGGATTGGAACCCAGTTTGGGGGAATCAGTTATACACCTCGTATTGGTGCCAAGTTCTCTTATTACAGTAAAAATGATTTTTACTCAACTGATTATCGGGTTCGTAGTTTTTATATGTTTCCTAATGGAGACAAGCTGATTGGTACAAGGACAGGGCTTTTCTTTATTTGTGAAAAAACAGGGGAAATAAGAAGTTATAGTTTGGAGAAAAACTTTTCTAATTTGCGGTCGGACATAGTAGTGTTTATAAATCGGATACAGGACAAAATATTGATAGGTACTTACGGTGGAGGGGTGCATGTTTTTGATGAAAAAACATGGTCTTTAAGGGACTTCTCCCATGAAGAGTTGTTTCTGTATGGTTGCATTCTTAATATTGTAGACGATGCGAAGGGGAATTTATGGTTTGCTTCTCAAAGTGGACTTTATCAGAGTACCCCTGAAGGACATGTGCTGAAGAAATATGATACGATGAACTCCGTCCTGACAACAAATGCCATATTATGTTTGTGTGTTGATTCGATGAATCGTCTATGGGTAGGTAGCAAATTCGGTCTGTTTTTATTGGATATTGCTACGGGGAAGATGCGTGCGGACTGTTTTAGTGTTCCGATAAAGGCTGAAATTAAGTATATTATGGAGGACTTGCGGAAAGATATGTGGGTTTGTACGGATAATGGTTTGTATAAGATAGGGAAGGATTTGGTTGTTCATGAACATTTTACTACTGATAATCTGCTTCCGGATAATCAAGTGCCTTGTATCCTGGAAGATAGTCATGGAATTTACTGGATCGCTACACAAAAAGAGATTGTACGTTACAATCCGATAGAAGAACAGCATTATACATATCAGAGACAGGATGGGTTGAGCGGTCTGGAATTTAATAATAGTGTCTTTGTTTCCAATGACAGTATTATCTGGTGGGCCAATGAAGGCGGGTTAGTCTATACCACAACCGGGAATATTAATACAGAACGTCGTATTATAAGTACCCCTATAATAACATCGTATGCTATTTCTAATATAGAATATGACTTTCCGTATATGGACATGTCGAAAGGAATTGAATTGCCTTCTTCTGAAAATACTCTTCGTTTTAAATTTTCTAATATGGATTATGCGTTGCCTTATGCCAATTTCTATGAGTATAAGTTGGAAGGGTATGATAAGGAATGGTTGAAACAGACAGGGATTAATGAAGTTTCTTATAAGGACCTACCAGGAGGACATTATGTCTTCAAGTTGCGTGTCCCGGGCGGTGAAAAACAGATGCAGACTGTGGATATCTATGTCCGGAAATCATATACTTTTATGGCAGGCATATTATTGATGGTTCTAATAATAAGTATTCTAGTAATATATTTCTGTTACCGGATATGGAAACTTAAAAAGCGGATGACGGATGAGCGGATGATATTAAGTAAGGTTCAGGAGAGAAGTAAAGATAAAAAGGCGGCATTGCCCGAAATGAAAGTGAATGGTATCTTGGATAATTTGCTTTCCTATTTGGAACATGAAAAGCCTTATCTGAATCCAAAATTAAGTATTGGGGACGTTGCTGCAAAATTGGACTGTACCGAGACAGAGCTTTCTCAATTGCTCAATAACCACATGAATGTGAACTTCTCTAATTTCATTAATGTATATCGTGTCAATGAGATTAAAAAACGTTTAAATCAGGAAAACCTCTCAAAATATACTTTGAAAGCTTTGTCAGAACAATGTGGCTTTAGTTCTAAGGCTACTTTCTATAGAGTATTCAAGAATGTAACTGGCATGACACCACTAGAATATTGTAAGAAACAGAACCTTGTGATAAAAGAAAATTGAGTAAAACCTATATTCTCATTTTTTTTGAGACAAGTTTTATGACGCTTATCTGCTTGTATAACAATACTTTATGCTGAAAATGTAATTCTCATTTTAGTTGAGATAAAACAGCGCTTCTATTGTTTGGAAATAGGGTGAGATTGTGTGTAGTTTTGCATCAGACAGGGACAGAAAGCCTTTCGAATAAGGCACGAATCCTTGCTGATGTTTAACTAAATAATCAATATTATGAAGAGCATTTTGGAAGTTATAATCCTTTTACTTCTTTCCTTTCTGATAGGAAGTAATAAGTCGGTTGATACTGCTTGTTCATTGCCCGACACCTCTCAATGGAGTGTGGCTAATAGTGATATTTGTTTAAAGGTGAATGGAGATTCGATTTTTTGGACTATGAAATCTGATAAAAAGGATATTCCTGCTATCACGGCATCTGCCAGATACAATTTGCTTACTTCCGGAAGAATCAGTCTGACGTACAGCTTACCTTTATTATCTCAAGATTTGTCCTATATCTATGGAGAAAGGAATGAGATACTGCATCGTCATATTATCCATGCATTCTTATGTAAGCAGGAAGATGATAAATTGGTATTTTATTCATCTGCGGGTGATTCTATTGTTTTTTGTCGTAAAAACTAAAATGGAGACGGAAGATATGCAGACAATGAATTCTACTACAAATCAATTATTGACTGAAACTTACACATCCTTATGTCCCATAATCATTCATTATATAAATCGTAAAATCAATGATTATGAATCTGCCAGAGACATGGCGCAGGATGTATTTCTTCGTCTCATGGAATATAAGCAAATACTTCGTAAAGAGACAGTGAGAAGTATGGCGTTCTTCATAGCTCACAATCTGGTGGTTGATTATTTGCGACGTTATTACAAGAAGCAGGAAATGTCTGCCTATTTCTATGAATATGGCGTGAACATTACTGATGATACAGAGAGCGGGGTGATAGCCAATGACCTGTCGGCACAAGAAAATCTGAAACTACTTCTACTTTCTCCGCAGCGTCGGACAGTTTATATAATGAGTCGTTTCCAGGGTAAGACAGCACCTGAAATCTCTGAAGAATTGTGCCTTTCGCGACGTACCATAGAGAATCATTTACTGGCTAGCCGTAAAGAGATTCGTGAATATATCAAGTCATGTATTTGAGAGTTATACTATATCAACAAAATTGTTAATTTTAAATTTTAAAAATGTGAATAAGAAGTTATTGAAATTTTCATCGAAAAGAATATTATATTCTGCGATGATGGCTTCCGCTCTATTGGCAGGAAGCCCGTGGACTGCTTTTGCAGACACGGATAATATACTGGAAGTGTTGCAAAACAGTACCGTACGAGGTAAAGTTGTCGATGCTAGCGGTGAACCCGTTATCGGTGCCAGTGTTGTGGTGAAAGGCACAACAACAGGAGTGATTACAGACTTGGATGGAAACTTTATATTGAATAATGTTTCTGAAAAATCAATTCTGGTTATATCTTATGTGGGGTATAAGTCACAGGAGATTGCTGTAAGCGGAAAGTCCGCCATAAACGTCACGATGCAGGAAGATAGTGAGATGTTGGACGAAGTCGTTGTTGTGGGGTATGGTGCTATGAAGAAATCTTCATTGACCGGTTCCGTAACAGTTGTTGATAGCAAAATATTCGAAAATAAAGGAAGTATGTCCAATCCTCTTCAGGCATTGCAAGGACAGGCTCCCGGTGTTCGGATTACACGTTCATCATCAGCTCCGGGTGAAGAAGGTTGGGGAGTATCCCTTCGTGGTGCAGTTTCCAAAAACACAACAGAACCGTTGCTTATTATAGACGGTGTTCCTTCAGACGCAGTTTCAGACCTGCAATATCTGAACCCTTCGGATATCGAGACTATGAACTTCTTGAAAGATGCTTCGGCAGCTATCTATGGAGCAAAAGCTGCGGGTGGTGTGATTATTGTAACAACCAAAAGACCGCAGGCCGGTAAACTTAAGATAGAGTATAATGGCTCATATACCCGTAAGATGCCGGGACTTCAAGCTGAATTGATGAGCCTGGATGAGTGGGCTGGTTCATTTCTGCAAGCAATGGAGAATGACGGCCTTGACGATACTTATACATGGTATCGATATGTCAAGTTGATGCAGGCAAACAAAGGTGGTTTCATTAATGTACATGACGGGAGCAATCCCAACCCGATTCCAGGTATGGGTGTGAACGATTACGTTTTTCATGATGTCAACTGGACGGACGTGATGTGGGGGCCTGCCAATTCTACGCAACACGACTTGAGCTTTTCAGGAGGTAACGAAAAGGTCACTTACCGTTTGTCGGCCGGTTATTTGTTTGATGACTCCAACCTGCGTTGGGGGGAAAATAACAATCAACAGTATACTTTCCGTTCGAGTAATGTAATTAAGGCCACTGACCGTTTGACTATCGAGTCTGTCATATCAGCAGTCCGTAAAGAGCAAGTTACTCCTACGCAAATCGGAAGGGCGTTGAATGTTACGACTCCGTTGCCAGGTCGGCCTGTTTCAACTATTGATGGCAAGCCTTATTTGTGGGGTACCGACTATACAGCCAATTGGTTACTCGAATTAGGTGGTGAGAATAAATTGGTGGTGACAACTTTCAATTTGAATGAAACATTAAAGTATCAGTTTACAAAAGAACTGACTGCTTCTGCAACATTCGGATATTCAACGAACAGTGCTATACGTGACGAGAAAATGAAATCTATCCAATGGTATCATTATGATGGAACAGTGAATACCTCTACAGCAAATCCCTATCCTACTCAAGCGGAATCAAAATATACTAAACGTGCTTCCCGTACGGATAATTACTCTGTATCAGGTTATTTGAACTATGCGAAAACGATAGGTAAAAATCACAATATCAATGTAATGGCCGGTATGCAATACGATCGTAGAGATTATGAAATCACCGGAACGTCTGCCACTGATATCCAGTCGGAACTAGGTATCATTAATGGTAACGGAGTCATTTCTATTGCCGAAGCCAAAAAGAACAGCTATGCGCTCCTTTCCTATTTCGGACGTTTGAATTATAACTACAACCAAAAGTATCTGATAGAATTTAACGCGCGCTATGATGGTTCTTCAAAGTTTCAACCGGAAAACAGATGGAAAGGTTTCTATGGTGTTTCAGCAGGTTGGAGAATTACCGAAGAAGCGTTTATGGTGAATATTAAAAAGTATATTGAAGAATTGAAAATTAGGGCTTCTTATGGTGAGGTCGGCAACCAAAGCGGTATAGGGCTTTACGACGGGGTGCAACTCTATAACTTCAATACAGCTTCGGGCGCCTATATTGGCGACGGAAAAGTTTCATATATTGCTGCGGCTAAAGAACTGGTGACAACCAATAGAACTTGGGAAAGAATCAAAAATTATAACGTCGGTTTTGATTTTACAGTACTGAACAGCCGTTTGACTGGTAGCGTAGACCTCTATATGAAGAAAAACGACAATATGTTGATCGGGTTGCTGTATCCCGGCACCTTGGGTGGCAATGCTCCGGCAAGTAACAACGGAAAATTCGAAAGTAAAGGATATGAAGGTATGCTTCGTTGGAGTGACAAAATAGGAGAAGTGAGCTATCATATTGGCGGAACATATACTTACATGGAAAATAAGTTGTTGTCAGGAGGTAATGATGTTATCTCTGCCGGTTTCAACAGCACGATAAACGGTTATCCGTTAAACTCTGTTTTCGGTTACCGATATGCAGGAAAAATACAGAATGAGGAAGATTTACAGGCATATAAGAACCTGTATTATGGAAACAATACGCTTTCAATGCCCTCGAATTTACGCGTGGGTGACCACATGTATGAAGATGTGAATAAGGATGGTAAGCTTACACAGGACGATTTGGTCTTTCTCGGAACAGATGACCCCAAAGTAACTTTTGCCTTTGACCTTGGATTGGAATGGAGAGGTTTTGATGTGTCTGCTATTTTTCAAGGTGCGGCACAAAGAACGGTTTGTCGCGATGCAGACTCTTGGAAAGTTCCTTTCAAAGCAGTGTGGATGAATACGTCAAACCATACGATTGGAAAAGTCTGGAGTCCGGAAAACCCTAATGGCAGATACCCTGCCTATTCAACTAAATCAGAAATCAATAACTGGAATTATATGCCTTCTTCATGGTTTATAGAAGATGGTACATATCTCCGGTTGAAGAATCTGACAGTGGGATATACTATACCAAAAGCCATATTGACAAAGATAACCAAGGGTGTACTTGAAAATTTCAGGGTATATGTTACCGGTACGGATATTTGGGAAAACTCAAAAATTAATGATGGCTGGGATCCGGAAGCAACCCGCAAGGTAAGTGACAGACAGCGTTATCCATTCACAAGAACATATACTGTTGGTTTAAATGCAACATTCTAATACTATATATAATATGAAACTATCGAATTTATATACTACCTTACTTTTTAGTTTGTGTTTGTTGTTCCAGTCATGTCTGGACATGAATCCCGAGGAGCAACTCTCGGATGGCGACATGTGGCAGAATCGCGGGCAATTCGAAGCTTTTGCCAAGAATTTCTATGGTTGGACACGCGATTTCGGTGGCTTGGGGGATGCTCACGGTGATGTACAAGCAGACCTGTTTAGTACAAATCCCAGGAATCTTTTCAGTAATGGAACATCTACCATTCCACTTACCGACAAAAGCTATACAGATGCTTATGCCAATCTTCGTCAAGTAAATCTGTTGTTACAAAAGGCAGAATCTTATGCTCTTCCCGAAGAAATTAAGATACCTGTTGGTGAGGCATATTTTTTCAGGGCTTATATCTATTTTGACCTGCTTCAACGTTTTGGAGGAGTCATTAAGGTGGAAGAACCGTTAGATATCACTTCTCCGGAGCTTTATCGCACTCAAAATACAAGAGAAGAAATTAACGAATTCATTATCTCCGATTTGAACGAAGCGATAGCGCTTTTGCCGAAGTTTAAGGATATCACTGCTGCAAACGCAGGCACTATTTCACTTGAGGGTGCACAAGCCTTTTTATCCCGTGTGGGACTTTATGCGGGGACATGGGAAAAATTCCATAATGGTAATGGAAGCAATACGGATTTGTCAAAGAAATGGTTGAAAATAGCATACGAAGCTGCTGATGCAGTTATTGAGTCGAAAACATTCGAACTCTTCAAACCGTCTGATTTAGTTATTGAAGGGGATGAAGGGGCTGCTTACCGTTATTTGTTTATATTGGAAAATGAGAAATCGAATCCGGCCGGTTTGAACAAAAGTGCAAATAAAGAATATATATTCTCCAGAAGACATGATACGACATTGGCACCTATTGGTATCAATATTACCGAAGGTCGTTTTAATAATGCGTTATATGTAACACGTAAATTGGCCAATATGTATCTTCAAAAGAGCACCGGATTGCCAATTGATATATCGAAGTGGAATTACGCTACTAAAAATTCGGAGTATTTCGACCGTGACAACCGCATGTCAAGCATAATGATGGTAGACGGAGGTTTTTACTTTAGTAGTAACGGTGGACGTTATCGTAGAACGTGGTTGGGAGATGCAGCTGAAATTAAGGAAGCCGGAGTGACTGCTCACAATGCAGCAGGAGGTACCGGATACCGTTGTCGCAAATGGTGTTCGGAAAGAGAAGTGGAAAACCGAAAGGAGGGATATGATTATCCTATTATTCGTTATGCGGAGGTGCTTTTAAACTATGCAGAAGCAAAATTTGAATACGATGACAATATCTTGGATCCTGATTTGGACAAATCGTTGAATCTGGTACGTTTGAGAGTTAATCCTACTATGCCTAAATTGTCTAACGGACTGCTTCGGGGTACAGGTACAAACATGAGAACGGAAATTCGTCGTGAACGTACGGTAGAATTGATTGATGAATGTTTCAGACTGGATGACTTGAAACGTTGGAAAACAGCAGAAAACGAAATGCCTGAAGATATGTTGGGAATCAAATATACGGGAACTGCTTTTGCAACTTCCGGTTGGGCAGGGGTTGTGACGAATACGGAAGGATGCTTGATTTGGGAGAGCGGCAGAAAATGGGACAATAAGCAGTATTTGTATCCTTTCCCGCTGGATCAGTTGCAACTGAATACGAACTTGCGGCCCAACTGGCAATCTACAAATCCTTATGTGAAATAATTTTAATGTTATAACTATATGAAAAGAATATATACATTAAGCAAGACGATGGCTTTCCTGTTTTCATGCATGGCACTGATAGGAACTGCAAGCTCTTGTGCGGACGATTACAATACCGATCCGCTGACTAAAAATACCATTCTATCATCGATAACGATTGATGAGAAATATGAAGTCTATACACTGGTAAAGGGCGAAAACTATACTTTGCATTTCTCTACTTTGCCGGAAGATGCGACTAACCCCGGGGTGTCTTGGGTATCAGGTAACGAAGAGGTGGCTACGGTAGATGCTAACGGTAAGGTGACGGCTGTTGCTGTCGGAACATCGGTTATTACGGCAAAACCAGCTGTCGGATATGCAGATGGAGTATCGGCTGCCATAACAATTAGTGTAGTTGAAGAACTTGCGCTTACACAATCGGTTGAGATAACCAATTTGCCTGAAGAGCTTACCATGATGGAAACGCAATCGGTTCAGCTCAAAACGAAAACTGTACCGGAGAAACCTAGTTTCTATCTTCTATCGTGGAAAAGTAGCGATGAGAAAGTGGCTACGGTTGATGAAAACGGGCGAGTACTGGCTGTGGGAGAAGGAAAAGCGACAATTACTGCAACAACTACAGATGGTACGGATCTGTCCCATTCAGTTGAGGTAACGGTAAAACCTGTTATTCACGTGGAAACATTCGAGATGAGTTCTATACATAACAAACTTGCCAAAGGTGAAATATCTGTGTTGAAATACACTGTAACACCTGCGGATGCAACTGTATCTGCTTTGGTATGGACTACTTCCGATGCTACAGTCGCTTCCATTGAAAAACGAGTTTTGGGAGAAGAAGAGGTATTCGTCATCTTGGGAGGTGTAAATTCCGGTACAGCAACATTAACGGCAAGTATTACCTATGCTGACGGTTCTCCGGGCTTTGAGAAATCATTTGAAGTTTCTGTGGTAGATGGTAAGATAAATGATGATTTCCTCTTTACGGCAGGATGTTTCGAAGGTGGGGATTATGGAGTATTGGAGAATGGTAGATTAGTGAGGAAGATAGAAAAAGAAGCCAACGCGAAATGTGAAGCACAGTTCCGTGGAACGATGACTTTCTACCCGTCGAAATATCCTATATATGCAGTGAAGACTTTCTTCGAAGATAGTCTCGACCCGGCCAAGACTCCCACATTGTTACTTAATATCTGGAACAATAATCCACGAATCAGTATCGGATTCTATGGTGGTACTGCTGCGGGTAATGCACAAAATTTATATAAAGTAAGCATGACAAGAACCAGTGATGGCGGATATGTAACTTATGCCGACTTAAGCACCCCAAATATTTTCAAGGGAGCAAATGCCGACTTTTTAACAAACGGAGTGCTGAATGACGGAATTACATTAGACCGCTGTGAACACAGGTTCTATGATACTTACTATACTGAAGCAGTAACGGAACCTTTTGCGCTCGATTGGGTTAAGACCTTCGAATCATTGGAAGCATATAAGGCTTATCTGATAGAGAATGAAGGAGTTGTTTTTGAATAATTATTTAAATGAGATGAAATATGAAAAAGAAAATGATAACTCTAGCGATGGTGTTATTTACATTCCTGTCTTGTAGTAATAAGGACTATTTTGATGAGGGGCATGTTGACCTGACACCGGGTTATACAATAGAAGAAGAGGATACTTATAAAGTATACACTTTGAATCATCCCTGTCTGATGCATACTAATGACGATTTCCAATATGTAGTGGGGAAGATAAAAACAGGTGCTCAACCTTGGGGTGCTGCGTGGGAGTTCCTGGAACAGAACCAATACACGCAACTTAACGAAAACTGGACAACTGACGCTCCCGAGATTCTTTTGAGAAATTCTTCAGGTGGTAACTTTAAAGTTGCCAGAGAACCGGGATTGGCCGCCTATTATTTGGCCTTGCGCTGGAGAATAGCAGAAGGACTAGGCGAAGAAGATGCATATAAGTATGCGGATAAGGCTGTGAAGATTCTGGATAACTGGTCGACTGTATGTAAAGCAATTCAAGTGGAGAATACGAATGACCATTATGCGTTAGTTACCGGATTTGACGGACATCGGTTTGCACAAGCGGCGGAAGTAATGCGGGATTATCAGCCTTGGGTAGATAATGGAGGATTTTCTAAGTTCCAGACTTGGTTGAAAAATGTAGTTGCAGGTCCTGCAACCTACTTCATCAGTCAAAAAACAGATCCTTACTGGTCTTGGGGCGGATGGGAAGTTCCAAACGTGGCAATCATGCTGGCAATAGGTATTGTATGTGATGACCAGGATATGGTTAATGAAGCGATAAACTATTATAAACATGGTCCCAGTTCGGGGTGTATCCAGCACTTGGTGGTAGCACTGCATCAAGATCCTGCCGGTCTGGGTGAAGGATATTGCCTTGGACAAGCTGATGAATCGGGCCGCGACCAGGATCATGCCGGATTGAGTATGGCTACACTGGCTCCGATGTGTCAGGCTGCGTATAATATCGGAGAAGATTTGTATGGCATCAAAGCAAACGACTCTTTTACGACAGAAGACGGACGTGTATATAATCGTTACCCTAAATATGCTGAATATGGGGATGTAAATCTGACTCTTGCATTCTTTGAATATTATGCAAAGTTCAATTGTGATCCTATTGAAGCTGTAGATATGCCGTTTACCTATTGGGAAACCAGACATGGTCAGCAAAACGAAATTTCATATCAAGGTCGGGGACACTTCTATGCAGGCTATGAAATGATTTATAGTCATTATAAGCATGTAAAAGGAGTGAGTGCTCCCTATTCGAAGAAGTTTGCGGAGAAATATCGTCCGGCTACCAGTATTCACCCGTTTGAGTATGATAATGATTTTCCCGGAATAGGTACTCTGATGTTCTACAAAGGAGAATGAGTTGAGGTAACAAGTTGATAAGATAAAAATAAGAAACCGTCTGTAAACGGGCGGTTTCTTATCCTGATTAGAATAAAGACAATGATGAAATTAAAGACTATAACTGCATTTTTTGCAATAACATGGGCAGTTTCTACTACTGTTTCTGCCCAGAAGGTTAGTATATATTCCACCACTTCTACCGAACGTTGGGTAGAGAAAAAACAGACATTGGATAAAAATCCTGCCGGACAGGCGGATATCTGTGTTTATCCTGACAGTCTGTTACAGAATGTTGTTGGGTTTGGAGGTACTTTTAATGAACTTAGTTGGGATGCCTTGCAATGCTTGTCTCCGGCAGAACGTGATAAAGTGATGGCAGCCTTGTTCTCGGAAGAGGGTATTCATTTCGCATTAGGACGTACTCCTATTGGTGCCAGTGATTATGCTATGGGATATTATTCCTACAATGACGTAAAGGATGACTATACCATGCGTAACTTTAGTATTGACCGTGATCGCTATATCCTCATTCCTTATATTAAGGAAGCGCTGAAGCTGCGTCCTGATTTGAAGATGTGGGCCTCTCCTTGGACACCGCCTGCATGGATGAAAGTCAATGAACATTATTCGCAGAAGAGTTCCGGTATTGAAGGGACTGAGGTGGGGCACAACCGTCTCGACCCTCATCGCAATCTTATAGGGAATGTTACCGGTTTTAAAATGCAACAGGGGTATCTTCAGGCGTATGCCATTTATTTTTCCAAATACGTACAGGCTTACAAGCAGAACGGCATAAACATTCAGATGATTATGCCGCAAAATGAAATCGCATGGACTCCCTGCTGGCCTTCCTGTACTTGGCGTCCGGAAGACTTGGCTATTTTTGTCAATCAGTATCTTGGGCCCCAGTTTGAAAAAGATTCCATTGATACTGAAATCTGGATGGGAACAGTCAATTATCCGAATCCGGATTATGTACGCACTTTTTTCAAGCAGAAAGATTCTGATAAATATGTAAAAGGTGTTGGCGTGCAATGGACAGGCATGCGGGCTTTGCCGGCTGTACATAAAGAATATCCGGATTATTGCTACATGCAGACAGAGAATATGTGTGGTAATTCGGAGAATGACTGGTCTGCTTTGGAAAATACATGGAATGCTGTAGTTCACTGCTTCAATAATGGTGTTGATTCTTATATTTATTGGAATATGGTATTGAACGAAACCTGTAAGAGTTGGTGGGACTGGGCACAAAACACTCTTATTATTGTTGACAGAAAAACAGGGCAGGTACGCTATACGGATGAATATTATTTGATGAAACATCTTTCCCATTTTGTTCAGCCGGGCAGTCGTCTGCTGAAGGTGTCGGATGATAAGAATACGCTTGCTTTCCGTTCGCATGATGGTAAAGTGGTAGTTGTAGCTTACAATCCGGAAGAACAAGAACGCTCTTGTAGTTTTAAGGTAGGTAGCAAGTATATACGTGTTATATTGAAAGGTAAATCTATTAATACAATTGTCATTTGATTATTTTTAGTACTTTCGGATTGAGTATTTCGGCATATTGCTGCGTATTAAAGAATAAGTACTCATAAAGAATTTACGGTTTTATTTAATAACAATGTTGTTGCACTGTCATTTCATAGCCGGAAAACGTGGCTACGGAATGGCAGTGTTTTATAAAAAATGTGTGATTATATATGAAAAGACAAATTTGCAGTATTTTATTATTCATATTTTGCGTGACATTACAGGCGCAGTTGGTGACTTATCCGGAAGGTTTGAAGGCGAATATGCCACATAATGATGATTATACGGTGCGTGTCCGTATTCCGGGAGGTGAATGGGAAGATTTGTTTGAATATAATGTACAGGTAGATATGGATGCTGTGCAGAATGCTTCAATGGTTCAGTTTGATATGAATGGAACGGTTGAGGTGATGGTGAAAAAGAATAATGGAACCGTACGTGAGGTTGATATACGTCCTCTTAGTTGCAACATCCAATACCGGCAGAACAAGAATGTGATTACTTTTATGTTGGACAAGCCTCAATATCTGTCAGTGGAATTTAATGGGGACAGACTTCATAATCTGCATCTTTCTGCAAATCCGTTGGAAACAGAGGTTTATAAAAAAGCAGAAAAAGGTATCATGTATTTCGGACCGAGTGTTCATGCTCCTTTGGATTTGCCAAATAATCTGATACGTGTTCCTGGCAATACTACCGTATATTTGGCTCCGGGTGCAGTGCTTAAGGCTAAGTTATTAGTTGACGGTGTAGAAAATGTACGTATTATCGGTCGTGGTATATTGGCTCATCCGGTTCGTGGTATCGAAGTGACGAATGCAAAGAATGTACTCATTGATGGAATTACGGTAGTGAATCCGAATCATTATACGGTGTTTGGTGCAGGAACAAAAGGGTTGACGGTGAAGAATCTGAAATCCTTTAGCTGTAAGAGTTGGAGTGACGGAATCGACCTGATGTGCTGTCGTGATGTGCTGATTGACAATGTTTTTATGCGTAACAGTGATGATTGCATTGCACTCTATAATCACCGTTGGAATTGGTGGGGAGGTTCTGGCAATATCACAGTGCAGAATGCTGTTCTTTGGGCGGATATTGCTCATCCGATTAATATCGGTGGACATGGAGACCCGGAATCACCGGTAGGCGAAGTAATGGAAAACCTTACTTTCCGGCAGATAGATATTTTGGAACATGATGAGGACGATGTTCCATATCAAGGGTGTATGGCTATTGATTGCGGTGATAAGAACTTGGTACGTAATGTCTTGTTTGAGGACATTCGTGTAGAGAGTATTCAAGAAGGCAGACTTTTTCATCTCAATGTGCGTTTCAATGAGAAATATGATAAAGCTCCCGGACGGGGAATTGAAAATGTCACTTTCCGTAATATTACTTATGACGGGCTTGGTGAGAATCCATCTCTAATCAAAGGGTTCGACAACAGTCGGAAAGTGAAGAATGTAATCTTTGATAATGTCGTTATTAATGGTCAGAGGATGACGGATTTGAATGGATTTGTAAAGAACGAATTCGTAGAGGATATACGTGTGCGGTAAAATTAGTTTAAATAGTAGCTTTATAGATATTAAATATATAAACAATGATTATGAGTAAGCAGTTTTTGGTTGCAATCGCATTATTGGCAGTATCGGCTATATCGTCGGCTCAATCCGTGTACCCCGGACAACACCAGGGGAAAATGAAAAAAGAGACAGTAGCTCCTGTACGGGTGGAAAGTTTTGATTTGAAAGACATCCGTTTATTGCCAAGTCGTTTTCGTGACAATATGTTGCGGGATTCCGCATGGATGACTTCCATTGATGTGAATCGCCTGTTGCATAGTTTCCGGACAAATGCCGGAGTCTTTGCCGGTCGTGAAGGCGGGTATATGACAGTGAAGAAACTCGGTGGCTGGGAATCCTTGGACTGTGAGCTTCGCGGACATACTACCGGACATTTGCTTTCGGCTTATGCTTTGATATATGCCGCTACCGGAAGTGAAATTTTCAAGCTGAAAGGGGATAGCCTTGTCAACGGGCTGACTGAAGTTCAGAACGCTTTGAAAGGAGGATATCTAAGTGCTTTTCCCGAAGAATTGATAAACCGTAATATCCGGGGAAAGAGTGTCTGGGCACCTTGGTACACCTTGCATAAGCTTTATTCCGGTCTGATAGACCAATATCTGTATGCAGATAATCTGCAAGCCTTGAAAGTGGTGACTAAAATGGGCGACTGGGCTTATAACAAACTAAAACCGCTCACAGAAGAACCCCGCAAACTTATGATACGTAATGAGTTTGGAGGTATCAATGAGTCATTTTACAATTTGTATGCTA
>ERZ791802.1650-NODE-1650-length-16026-cov-4.480058_pt1 | contig 16026 bp, 11 predicted proteins | sample MGYA00510308_ERZ791802 | MGnify/ENA primary metagenome ERZ791802 (study PRJEB30046, sample SAMN00792028) | human gut metagenome | study: EMG produced TPA metagenomics assembly of the A metagenome-wide association study of gut microbiota in type 2...
CGGTGCCGGCGTCGTCGCCAAGATCATCGAATAATTTTCAAAAGCCTCGCGATAAGCGGGGCTGAGAAAAGGTTAGGGGTATAGCTCAATTGGCAGAGCGACGGTCTCCAAAACCGTAGGTTGAGGGTTCGATTCCTTCTGCCCCTGCCACACTAGATATAGTGTTAGCAAGCCGCGATCGGGTGATCGCGGCTTGGTGTTGTTGGAAACACACAAAGTTTATTACTGAAATCGGTTGCATTTTGTACCTGTTGCAGAGGCAACCCAGAGGAATTATGAGTACACAAAACGCAAATACTGAAGAGAAGTCTTCCGGTCTTGACATCGCTTTGGTGTCATTGGCTGCTGTTTTGGCCTTGGCCGGTGTCTGTGCTTTCAGTCTTTTAAGTGATCAAACCTTATTGGTTCGTTTACTTTCGTTGGTTGGCGGTTTGGTGGCTGCTGTCGTAGTGGCTTGGTTTAGCCCTTCAGGTAAGCGCTTCTTGGCCTATGGTCGCGAGTCTTATGATGAATTGACTCGTGTTGTTTGGCCGACTCGCAAAGAAACGCTCAGCTCTACCGGTATGGTTATTGCGTTTGTGGTGGTCGTCTCTTTGTTTTTGTTCTTGGTCGACTTGATCATCGAATGGGGCTTGTACGACGTTCTGTTGAAAATGAGCCTCTGATAAGGAGTTACAGATGAACGAAATGCAAGAACAACAACCCGTTGCTCCTAAGATGCGTTGGTACGTTGTACACGTTTATTCCGGCATGGAAAAGAGTGTACAACGCGCTCTTGTTGAACGTATCGGTCGTTGCCCGTTCCCGGAGCAATTCGGTGAAGTATTGGTGCCCACCGAAGAAGTGGTTGAAACTCGCAATAACCGTCGCTATGTGAGCGAGCGCCGCATGTATGCCGGTTACGTGCTCGTTCATATGGTGATGAACGACGATACGTGGCATTTGGTCAAGAGCACGCCTCGTGTGACGGGCTTTTTGGGCGGTAATCGTCCGGCTCCTTTGGCTGACCACGAAATCGCTGCTATTTTGCAAACGCAAGAAGCTACGGCTGAAAAACCGCGTCCCAAGATCAGCTTCGAAGTTGGTGAGACGGTTCGTTTGAAGGAAGGTGCTTTTGCCGACTTCAACGGTCGTATTGAAGAGGTCGATTATGACCGTTCTCGCTTGCGCGTGACCGTAGAAATTTTCGGTCGCGAAACCCCGGTCGATATCTCGTTCTCGGGCGTAGAAAAGATTTAAAATTCAGCGCGATAGCCAATCAATTTGCTTTTTTGAAAAATTGCTGGCATAATCGCGCTCTTTCTTACTTTAATTAACACTAGGGAGCCTGAGCGAGAATTTTCGCAAAGGCGCTAGAACCTAAAAGGAAACCTCAAATGGCTAAGAAGATTGTCGGCTATATCAAGCTGCAAGTTCCGGCCGGCAAGGCTAACCCCTCGCCTCCGATCGGTCCCGCTCTCGGTCAGCGCGGCCTCAACATCATGGAATTCTGTAAGGCTTTCAATGCCCGTACGCAAGGCGTTGAACCCGGTCTTCCCATTCCTGTGGTGATCACCGCTTACGCTGATAAGAGCTTCACCTTCATTATGAAGACCCCTCCGGCTACGATTTTGATCAAGAAAGCCGCGAAGATTCAAAAGGGTTCTTCTCGTCCGCACACGGATAAGGTCGGTAAGATTACGCGTGCTCAAGCCGAAGAAATCGCCAAGACGAAGATGCCGGATTTGACGGCTGCCGATATGGACGCTGCTGTTCGTACGATCGCTGGTAGCGCTCGTTCGATGGGTATCACCGTGGAGGGTCTCTGATATGGCTAAGTTGACTAAGCGTATGAAGGCCGTCCGCGCCAAAGTTGAAGCGCAAAAGTTGTATCCCGTGGCTGAAGCCTTGACGTTGATCAAGGAAACGGCCAACGCCAAGTTTGACGAATCCGTCGACGTGGCTATTCAATTGGGTATTGATCCCCGTAAGTCTGACCAAGCCGTTCGTGGCGCTGCTGTGTTGCCCGAAGGTACGGGTAAGACGGTTCGCGTGGCTGTGTTCGCCCAAGGCGACAAGGCTGAAGAAGCCAAGGCTGCCGGTGCTGATGTCGTCGGTTTCGATGACTTGGCCGCTACCGTTAAGGCCGGTCAATTGGACTTCGACGTTGTGATCGCCTCTCCGGATGCAATGCGTATTGTCGGTCAATTAGGTAAGATCCTCGGTCCGCGCGGCTTGATGCCGAACCCGAAGGTCGGTACGGTGACGCCGAATGTGGCTGAAGCCGTTAAGAATGCCAAGGCCGGTCAAGTTCAATTCCGTGCTGATAAGGCCGGTATTATTCACGCCTCCATTGGTCGTGCTTCCTTCGATGCTGCTCGCTTGGAAACGAACCTGAAGGCGTTGGTGGAAGCTTTGGTCAAGGCCAAACCTGCTTCTTCCAAGGGTCAATACCTCCGCAAGGTGTCCGTCTCTTCGACGATGGGTATCGGCGTTCGTGTTGACGTGGCTACTGTTGCCTAATTAAAAAATACCCGCACGGCAAGCTTCGAAAGAAACTTGCCGCGCAAAAGAGGTCGTGAGGCCTCGAGGGCTTTGGGTGGGGAAGCTTGCTTCCCTGCTGTCAAAGACCGCTGGAAACCCAGGCGTTGAAATAGTGATTATGGATTCGGCTGTGTTTTAATCGTCTTGAGCAGTTTGATGCTGAAACAAGATATCCAGCGCAGACGGCTACCGAAGAGAGAAAATTTCGTTTGAGTGTGTCCATAAGGGACATGGCAAACGGAGACTCTCGGAGAGTTGCCGGTTATTTGTAAACCGGTGCCGAAAGCAATTTCGGTACCTCTGAGTGGAGCCAGACCGTGGGTCTTAATCGTCAAGATAAAGCGGCAGTTATCGAAGAAGTCAGCGGCATTGTTGCCGGTGCCGGTTCGATCGTTATTGCCGAATACCGTGGGCTGAGCGTTCAAGCGGTCACTGAATTGCGTGCAAATGCTCGCAAGGAAGGTGTCCAATTGCGCGTGCTGAAAAACACTCTTGTGCGTCGTGCCGTCACCGGTACTCCGTTCGAAGGCTTGTCCGACAAGTTTGTCGGTCCGCTTGTGTACGGTTTCTCGGCTGATCCGGTTGCTGCCGCCAAAGTGTTGGTCTCCTTTGCCAAGAAAAACGACAAGCTCGTTATCAAGGGTGGTGCAATGCCCGACAACGTCCTCGACGTTGCTGGTGTTGAACAACTCGCTACGATGCCGAGCCGCGAAGAATTGTTGGCTAAGTTGATGGCCACGATGAACGAACCGATCGCTAAGTTCGTCCGCACGCTCAATGAAGTGCCTGCACGCATGGTGCGTACAGTTGCTGCTGTTCGTGATGCCAAGGAAAAGGCTGCTGCCTAACCTAATTTTTTAATTAACAAACGAAATTTTTAATTGGAGTCATAAAATGGCCCTTACTAAAGAAGAAATCCTCGACGCAATCGCGTCCATGACCGTTCTCGAAGTTTCCGAACTCATCAAGATGATGGAAGAAAAGTTCGGTGTTTCCGCTGCTGCCGCTGCTGTTGCCGTGGCTGCTCCGGCTGCTGGTGGTGCTGCCGCTGCTGCTGAAGAAAAGACGGAATTCGACGTGGTTCTCGCTGAAGTTGGTTCTAACAAGATCGCCGTTATTAAGGCTGTTCGCGAATTGACCGGCTTGGGCTTGAAGGAAGCCAAGGACATGGTTGAAGGTGCTCCGAAGGCTGTTAAGGAAGCTTTGCCGAAGGCTGATGCTGAAGAAGCCAAGAAGAAGCTCGAAGCCGCTGGCGCTAAGGTTGAACTCAAGTAATTCTTGCCGTTTAACTGAAAATCGGGCAATATTGAAAAATGTTGCCCGCAAAGTCCTCCAGGAGGACTTTGAACTGAGTTGCTGGATCAGAATTCAGTTCTAAGTCTTCTGAGTGAGCAGCAAAATAGAACCGACTGAAAATTCACATTCTGATGTGCCGCTCGGGTATTGAAAGGTACCCGTGGCGGCTTTTGGCGTCTATTTTTGTCTCTCACAAGGCTGAAACCTTTTTTCATCAATCTCACGTCGAACGGAGTCTTCATGTCGTACTCGTTCACTGAAAAGAAGCGCATTCGAAAGAGTTTCGCAACTCGTCCGAGCGTTCTCGCAGTGCCTTCCCTGTTGGAAATGCAACTTCGGTCTTACAGCGAGTTTTTGCAAGCTGATGTTGCCTCCGCCGATCGTAATCCTAATTTTGGTTTGCAATCGGCCTTTACGTCTATTTTCCCGATCTCCAGCCACAACGGTTTGGCTCGTCTTGTCTTCGAAAGCTACTCACTCGAAGAGCCGACCTTTGATGTGGCCGAATGCCAATTGCGCGGCCTGACGTATTCGAGCCGTCTGCGCGCTCGCATTCGTTTGGAAATCATCGATCGCGACGATCCCGAGAAAAAGCGTATTAAAGAAATTCGCGAAAACGATGTCTATATGGGCGAAATTCCGCTCATGACCGAAAAGGCCTCGTTTATTATCAACGGTTCTGAACGCGTGATCGTGAGTCAGTTGCACCGTTCTCCGGGTCTGTTCTTTGAACACGATAAGGGCAAGACCCACAGTTCTGGTAAATTGCTGTTCTCCTCGCGCATGATCCCGTACCGCGGTTCTTGGCTTGATTTTGAATTCGATGCCAAGGATATCGTGTATTTCCGCGTCGACCGTCGACGCAAGATGCCGGCCACGATTCTGTTGAAGGCTTTGGGCATGACGAGCGAGGAAATCCTTGCCACGTTCTTTGATTTTGACAGCTTTAAGCTCTACGCCGAAGGCGCAGCCATGACGCTTGTGCCCGAACGATTGAAGGGTGAAGTTGCTCGTTTTGACATCAAGAATGCCGATGGCGAAGTCATTGTTCCGAAGGACAAGCGTATCACGGCCCGTCATATCCGCCAATTGGCCGATATGAAGACGGTTCGTGTGTCCGACGAATTCTTGGTCGGCCGTGTGTTGGCCAAGGCCATTTGGGACACGGAAACCGGCGAAGTCATTGCCAATGCTAATGACGAAATCACGGAAGAATTGCTTGCCACGCTTCGTGCGCAAAAGGTCAAGACGATCGAGACGATCTATACGAATGAACTCGATCACGGCTCTTACATCGCCGACACGTTGCGCTTGGATGACACGCCTGACCAAATGGCCGCACGCGTTGCCATTTATCGCATGATGCGTCCGGGTGAGCCGCCCACGGAAGATGCCGTTGAGGCATTGATGAACCGTTTGTTCTTCAATGAAGAAACTTATGATTTGTCTCGCGTCGGTCGCATGAAGGTCAACGCACGCTTGGGTCGTCCCGACAGCGAAGGTCCGTCCGTTTTGACCAATGAAGACATCATTGAAACGGTCAAGATTTTGGTCGAATTGCGTAACGGCCGCGGTGAAGTGGATGATATTGACCACTTGGGTAACCGTCGTGTGCGCTGCGTTGGTGAATTGGCAGAAAACCAATTCCGTAGCGGCTTGGTGCGTGTGGAACGCGCCGTGCGTGAACGCTTGGCTCAGGCCGAAAGCGACAACCTCACGCCGCAAGATTTGATCAACAGCAAGCCGATTTCGGCTGCCATCCGTGAATTCTTCGGTTCGAGCCAATTGAGCCAATTTATGGACCAAACCAACCCGTTGAGTGAAATCACCCATAAGCGTCGTATTTCCGCTTTGGGTCCGGGCGGTTTGACTCGTGAACGAGCAGGCTTCGAAGTGCGTGACGTGCACCCGACTCACTATGGTCGCTTGTGCCCGATTGAAACGCCTGAAGGTCCGAACATCGGTTTGATCAACTCGTTGGCTCTTTACGCTCGCTTGAACGAATACGGATTCCTTGAAACGCCGTACCGTAAGGTGATTGACTGCAAAGTTACCGACACGATCGAGTACCTCTCTGCTATTGAAGAAGGTAAGTATGTGATCTGTCAGGCCAACTCCGAGTTGGATGACGACGGTCGCTTGACGCAAGAGTTGGTGAGCGCTCGTGAAAACGGTGAAACGGTTTTGGTCTCGCCCGAACGCGTTCAATACATGGACGTGGCCCCGTTGCAAATCGTCTCGGCTGCTGCTTCCTTGATTCCGTTCTTGGAACACGATGACGCCAACCGTGCTTTGATGGGTTCGAACATGCAACGTCAAGGCGTGCCTTGCTTGCGTCCGGAAAAGCCCGTTGTGGGTACCGGTGTTGAACGTACGGTGGCAGTGGACTCTAAGACGGCCGTTCAAGCCAAACGCGGCGGTGTCGTTGACTACGTTGATGCAAACCGTATCGTTATTCGTGTCAATGACGAAGAAAACGTGCCCGGCGAAGTCGGTGTAGATATCTACAACTTGCAAAAGTTCACGCGCTCGAACCAAAGCACGAATATCAATCAACGTCCGATCGTCTCGCGCGGTGACGTGGTTGCTCGCGGTGACGTGCTCGCCGACGGTGCTTCGACCGATATGGGCGAACTCGCTCTCGGTCAAAACATGTTGATCGCCTTTATGCCGTGGAACGGCTACAACTACGAAGACTCCGTGTTGATTAGCGAACGCGTGGTGGCCGATGACCGCTACACGTCCATTCACATCGAAGAGTTGTCTGTCGTGGCCCGTGACACCAAGTTGGGTGCAGAAGAAATTACGAGCGATATCTCGAATTTGTCTGAAAACCAATTGGCTCGCTTGGACGACTGCGGTATCGTGCAAATCGGCGCAGAAGTCAAAGCTGGTGACGTTTTGGTCGGTAAAGTGACGCCGAAGGGCGAAACGCAATTGACGCCTGAAGAAAAACTGTTGCGCGTCATCTTTGGTGAAAAGGCCAGCGACGTTAAGGATACCTCCTTGCGTGTGCCCAGCGGCATGACCGGTACCGTCATTGACGTTCAAGTCTTCACGCGCGAAGGCATTGAACGTGACGCTCGTGCTAACGCCATTATTGACGAAGCTTTGAAGCGCTATCGCCAAGAGCTCGACGAAAAATTGCGTATTGTGGAAGCCGACGCTTTTGCTCGTTTGGCCCGTCAGCTCGAAGGCAAGAAAGCCGAAGGCGGTCCGAAGGGACTCAAGAAGGGTGCTTTGACGCAAGCTTACTTAGCCTCTTTGAAGGGCTTTGAAGTGTTCGATTTGCGCATGGCTGATGAGCAAGATCAAAAATTGCTAGAAGACTTGCGTGCTCAACTCGATGGCAAGCGCCTTGAATTTGACCGCGCATTCGAAATCAAGCGCAAGAAGCTTACTCAAGGCGATGAATTGCCCCCGGGTGTGCTCAAGATGGTCAAGGTCTATATTGCTGAAAAGCGTCGCTTGCAGCCTGGCGATAAGATGGCCGGCCGTCACGGTAACAAGGGTGTGGTCTCTAAGATCTGCCCGGTTGAAGATATGCCGTACATGGCCGATGGTCGTCCCGCCGACGTGGTGTTGAACCCCTTGGGTGTGCCTTCTCGTATGAACATCGGTCAGGTGTTGGAAGTGCACTTGGGTTGGGCTGCTAAGGGCTTGGGCTGGCGCATTGGCGAAATGCTCAAGAGTTGCCAAGCTGCACAAATGCGTGCTTTCTTGGAAAAGATTTATAACGACACCGGTAAGAAAGAAGATTTGGCAAGCCTCACCGATGAAGAAGTGATGCGCTTGGCTGAAAATCTCCAAAACGGTGTGCCGTTTGCAACGCCTGTCTTTGACGGTGCTAGCGAAGAGCAAATCAGCAAGATGCTCGATCTCGCCTTCCCGGATGAGGTCGCCAAGCGCTTGCAATTGACGCCTTCGAAGACTCAAACGGTGCTCTACGACGGTCGCACCGGTGAAGCGTTTGACCGCCCGGTGACTGTGGGCTATATGCACTTCTTGAAGTTGCACCACTTAGTTGACGACAAGATGCACGCTCGCTCCACTGGTCCGTACTCGCTCGTGACGCAACAACCGTTGGGCGGTAAGGCTCAGTTCGGTGGCCAACGCTTCGGTGAAATGGAAGTGTGGGCTCTGGAAGCTTACGGTGCCTCTTACGTGTTGCAAGAAATGCTCACGGTGAAGTCTGACGATGTCAACGGTCGTACGAAGGTTTACGAAAACATCGTCAAGGGCGAACACGTGCTCGAAGCCGGTATGCCGGAATCGTTCAACGTGTTGGTGAAGGAAATCCGGTCGTTGGGTATTGACATCGACCTCGAACGTAACTAAGGACAGAACAGATATGAATCCGCTTATCGATCTGTTTAAGCAATTTAATCAGGACGATCACTTCGATGCGATCAAGATCGGTCTTGCATCGCCCGAAAAGATCCGTTCGTGGTCTTACGGTGAAGTGAAGAAACCCGAGACCATTAACTACCGTACCTTTAAGCCCGAACGCGACGGCTTGTTCTGTGCCAAAATTTTCGGCCCGGTCAAGGACTACGAGTGCTTGTGCGGTAAGTACAAGCGCTTGAAGCACCGCGGTGTGGTGTGCGAAAAGTGCGGCGTGGAAGTCACGCTCTCGAAGGTACGTCGTGAACGCATGGGTCACATTGAGCTTGCCAGCCCTGTGGCGCACATTTGGTTCTTGAAGAGCTTGCCGAGCCGCATGGGTATGGTGCTCGATATTCCGTTGCGTGATATCGAACGCGTGTTGTACTTCGAAGCCTATTGCGTGGTTGATCCCGGCATGACCGATTTACATCGCGGTCAATTGCTCACCGAAGACGAATATTTGGAAAAGGTCGAACAATACGGATCTGACTTCAAGGCCATGATGGGTGCTGAAGCCATCCGTGAAATGTTGCGCACGATTGATGTCGATTACGCTGTCGAACAATTGCGCAAGGAATTGGAAGACACGTCTTCAGATGCCAAGATCAAGAAATTCTCCAAGCGCTTGAAAGTGCTCGAAGGCTTTCAACGCTCCGGCGTGAAGCCCGAATGGATGGTGATGGAAGTTTTGCCGGTTTTGCCGCCTGACTTGCGTCCGCTCGTGCCGTTGGACGGTGGCCGTTTTGCCACGTCTGACTTGAACGACCTTTATCGTCGCGTCATCAATCGTAACAACCGCTTGAAGCGTTTGTTGGAGTTGAAGGCCCCGGACATCATCATTCGCAACGAAAAGCGTATGTTGCAAGAAGCTGTGGACAGCCTCTTGGATAACGGTCGTCGTGGTAAGGCCATGACCGGTCCTTCCAAGCGTCCGTTGAAGTCCTTGGCTGACATGATCAAGGGTAAGAGCGGTCGCTTCCGTCAAAACCTTTTGGGTAAGCGCGTGGACTACTCCGGTCGTTCCGTGATTACGGTCGGTCCGTACTTGCGTTTGCATCAATGCGGTTTGCCGAAGTTGATGGCTTTGGAACTCTTCAAGCCCTTCATCTTCAATAAACTCGAACGTCGCGGCTTGGCAATGACGATCAAGGCTGCCAAGAAGATGGTTGACAACCAAGAGCCCGTTGTGTGGGATATCTTGGAAGAGGTGATTTATGAACACCCGGTGATGCTTAACCGCGCACCGACCTTGCACCGCTTGGGTATTCAAGCGTTCGAACCGAAGTTAATTGAAGGCAAGGCCATTCAATTGCACCCGCTCGTTTGTGCCGCCTTTAACGCTGACTTCGACGGTGACCAAATGGCCGTTCACGTGCCGTTGTCTCTGGAAGCTCAATTGGAAGCTCGTTCTTTGATGATGGCCTCCAACAATGTGCTCTTCCCGGCTAACGGCGATCCGTCCATCGTGCCGTCTCAAGACATGGTGCTTGGTTTGTACTACTCCACCCGCGAACGTATTAACGCCAAGGGTGAAGGGATGTTTTTTGCCGATGTGGCTGAAGTGCGTCGCGCTTTAGACAGCAAGCAAATTGAACTTCAAACGCGTTGCACGGTGCGTATTAAAGAGTACAGCGTTGATAAGGCTACCGGCGAGAAGACCGAAAAGATCGTTCGTTATGAAACGACTGCCGGTCGTGCACTCTTGTCGGAAATTTTGCCCGAAGGCATGAGCTTTGCTGAACTTAACCGCACGCTCAAGAAGAAAGAAATTGCTCGTTTGATTAATACCTGCTTCCGCAAGTGTGGCCTGCGCGCAACGGTGCTTTTTGCTGACCGTTTGAAGGACCGCGGTTATGCATTGGCTACGATCGGCGGTTTGTCGATTTGTATCGGCGACATGTCGGTTCCGGCCAAAAAGACCGAGTTGGTCAGCGCTGCTGAAAACGAAGTGAAAGAAATCGAAGCTCAATACGCTTCGGGTCTTGTCACGCAAGGCGAACGCTACAACAAGGTGGTGGATATTTGGGGTCGTACGTCCGACCAAGTCGGTAAGGTCATGATGCAAGAGCTCTCGACCGAACCCGTCGTGGATCGCCACGGCAACAAGACGACTCAAGAGTCCTTTAACTCTATTTACATGATGGCCGACTCCGGCGCCCGTGGTTCTGCTGCTCAGATCCGTCAGTTGGCCGGTATGCGCGGCTTGATGGCCAAGCCTGACGGCTCCATTATTGAAACGCCGATTACGGCTAACTTCCGTGAAGGTCTGAACGTATTGCAATACTTTATTTCGACCCACGGTGCCCGTAAGGGTTTGGCCGATACGGCTTTGAAGACGGCTAACTCCGGTTACCTCACCCGTCGTTTGGTTGACGTGACGCAAGACTTGGTGGTGACCGAAGACGATTGCGGCACCAAGCACGGTGTGGCAATGAAGGCCTTGGTGGAAGGCGGTGACGTCATTCAATCCTTGCGTGATCGTATTCTCGGTCGCGTCACGAGCATTGAAGTTGCCGATCCTGAAACCGGTGAAGTGTTGATCGAAGCCGGTCACATGTTGACCGAAGACGATTGCGATTTGATTGAGAAAAAGGGCATCGACGAAGTGACGGTTCGCACGCCTTTGACTTGCGAAACCCGTTACGGATTGTGTGCTAAGTGCTACGGCCGTGATTTGGGCCGCGGCTCATTGGTCAACGTCGGCGAAGCCGTTGGTGTGATTGCTGCTCAGTCCATTGGTGAACCGGGTACGCAGTTGACGATGCGTACGTTCCACATCGGTGGTGCCGCTAGCCGTGCAGCTGTAGCTTCTTCTGTTGAAGCGAAGTCCAGCGGTCAAGTGAGCTACTCCAGCGCCATGCGTTACGTGACGAGCGCCAAGGGTGACTTGGTGGTGATTTCTCGCTCCGGCGAAATCATCATCAGCGATAACGGTCGCGAGCGTGAACGTCATAAGGTGCCGTACGGTGCTACCTTGTTGGCCAAACCAGACCAACAAGTCAAAGCCGGTGCTCAATTGGCTAACTGGGATCCGATGACCCGTCCGATTATTTCCGAATACGGTGGTACGGTTCAGTTCGAAGGCGTGATCGATAACGTGACCGTCATGAGTCAAACCGACGAAGTGACCGGTTTGTCGAGCTTGGTGGTGATTGACCCGAAGCGTTCGGGTACGACAACGACCAAGAGCAAGAAGGGTACGACGCAAACGTTGCGTCCTGCCGTACGCCTGCTCGATGAAAACGGTAACGAAGTGAAGATCCCGGGTACGGATCACCGTGTGACGATTCAATTGCCGGTCGGTGCTTTGATCGTGGTTCGAGACGGTCAAAAGATCGGTCGTGGCGAAGTACTTGCACGTATTCCGGTTGAAACGCAAAAGACGCGTGACATTACGGGCGGTCTGCCTCGTGTGGCCGAGCTCTTTGAAGCTCGTTCGCCGAAGGATGCCGGTATGCTCGCTGAAGTAACGGGTACGGTCACGTTCGGTAAGGAAACGAAGGGTAAACAACGCCTCGTGATTACCGACAATGAAGGCCAAGATCACGAATTCTTGATCTCTAAGGACAAGAGCGTGCTCGTTCACGACGGTCAAGTGGTTCAAAAGGGTGAAGAAATTGTGGACGGTCCGGCCGATCCGCATGACATCCTGCGCTTGCTCGGTATCGAAGCCTTGGCCCGCTATGTGGTCGATGAAGTGCAAGACGTTTATCGTTTGCAAGGTGTGAAGATTAACGACAAGCACATTGAAGTGATCGTGCGTCAAATGTTGCGTCGCGTGCGCATCACCGATCCGGGTGATACCCGCTTTATTCGCGACGAACAAGTCGAACGTTCTGACATGTTGGACGAAAATGATCGTGTAACGGCTCAAGGTAAACGTCCGGCCATGTACGAAAACGTTCTTCTCGGTATTACGAAGGCTAGCTTGTCGACTGACTCGTTCATTTCGGCAGCCTCCTTCCAAGAAACCACCCGCGTGCTCACCGAAGCTGCCATTATGGGCAAGAAGGACGATTTGCGCGGCTTGAAGGAAAACGTGATTGTCGGTCGCTTGATTCCTGCCGGTACCGGTTTGGCATATCACAAGGCTGTTAAGGCCAATGAAAAGAGTGAGGCCGAAGGTGCAATGGCTGACTTTGTCGCCGGTTTTGATACCACGACCGGTGTTGAAGAAGCCGTGATTGGCGAAGTGACGACCGAACCTGTGGTCGAACCGGCTGTCGAACCGAAAGACGAATAATTTCGTTCTCTGACAACCGAACAAGTCAAGGGGAGCAGCGATGCTCCCTTTGGCATTGAAGAGGGCAAGACATCGAGAGTAAGTTTTTGCCAATTAATTGGTGAAATTTCTCTTAAGGTCTTGACAATAAGAGAAAAAAATACGATACTCTCAGCCTCTTGAGAAAAAAACTCAAGAACAGAGCCTTTCATCGGCATGCTTGCGTGTCGGCGAAGGCTATTTTGTGCTTCAAGCAAGAAGCGTTATTAAAACCAGCAATTCGGTCTTCCATGCGAGAGCCTGGTTGACGAATTTTTAATACGGACTTTTATGCCTACCATTAATCAATTAGTGCGTAAGCCCCGTGTGCTCACGCATGACAAAAGCAAGAGCCCCGCGCTGAAGAACTGCCCGCAAAAGCGTGGCGTCTGCACGCGCGTGTACACCACGACCCCGAAGAAGCCGAACTCGGCTTTGCGTAAGGTCGCCAAGGTGCGTTTGACCAACGGCTTTGAGGTCATTTCTTATATCGGTGGTGAAGGCCACAACTTGCAAGAACACAGCGTCGTGTTGATTCGCGGCGGTCGTGTGAAGGACTTGCCGGGTGTGCGTTATCACATCGTCCGCGGTTCTTTGGACACCCAAGGTGTTAAGGATCGTAAGCAATCTCGCTCCAAGTACGGCGCCAAGCGCCCGAAGGCAGCTTAATTCGCGGCGCATAGTAGCCGTGAACGGTCGAAGTTCCGAGATAGTGTGGAATGGAGGCCGAGTAAGTCGCGATCCTAATTGAGTGATCGCATGTTTAATGACTGAAGACTACGAAAGAGGAAATTATGCCCCGTCGTCGCGAAGTACCGAAACGTGAAATTTTGCCGGATCCGAAGTTCGGCAGTGTTGAAATCGCCAAATTTGTGAACGTGATCATGCTCGATGGCAAGAAGGCCGTCGCTGAACGCATCGTTTATGGCGCTTTGGAAGAAATCGAAAGCAAGACCGGTAAGAACGCTCTTGAAGTGTTCACGACCGCTTTGAATAACGTCCGTCCGCTCGTGGAAGTTAAGAGCCGCCGTGTCGGTGGTGCCAACTACCAAGTGCCGGTGGAAGTGCGTCCCGTCCGTCGTACGGCCTTGGCCATGCGCTGGATGCGTGAAGCTGCCAAGAAGCGCGCTGAAAAGTCGATGCCCCAACGCTTAGCTGGTGAGTTGTTGGATGCGGCCGAAGGCCGCGGCGGTGCCATGAAGAAGCGTGATGAAGTTCACCGCATGGCTGAAGCTAACAAGGCTTTCTCGCACTTCCGTTTCTAATTTGATTAACTTGATGCGTTCTCTGTTACGGCCGAAAACGCATCATCTCCAACTAGGGGAACAATAATGGCTCGTACTACTCCGATCTCGCGTTACCGCAATATCGGGATTTCTGCCCACATTGACGCGGGTAAGACCACGACCACCGAACGTATTTTGTTCTATACGGGTGTGACTCACAAACTCGGCGAAGTGCATGATGGCGCTGCCACCATGGACTGGATGGAACAAGAACAAGAAAAGGGTATTACCATTACCTCCGCTGCTACGACCACGTTCTGGCGCGGTATGGATGGTTCTTTCCCTGAACACCGTTTAAACATCATCGACACCCCGGGGCACGTCGACTTCACCGTTGAAGTGGAACGTTCCATGCGTGTGTTGGACGGCGCCTGCATGGTTTACTGTGCAGTGGGCGGTGTGCAACCTCAATCTGAAACCGTTTGGCGTCAAGCCAATAAGTACGCTGTGCCTCGCTTGGCTTTCGTCAACAAGATGGACCGTACCGGTGCTAACTTCTTCAAAGTGTATGAACAAATGCGCGTACGTTTGAAGGCCAACCCCGTGCCCATCGTGATTCCGATCGGCGCTGAAGACACCTTTGCCGGTGTGGTTGACCTCTTGAAGATGCGCTCCATCATTTGGGACGAAGAAAGCCAAGGTATGAAGTTCACCTATGGTGACATCCCGGCTGAGTTGCAAGACGAAGCTCAAAAGTGGCGCGAAAACATGATCGAAGCCGCTGCTGAAGCTAGCGAAGAGCTCATGAACAAGTACCTCGAAGAAGGTGAATTGTCTGAAGAAGACATCATCAAGGGTTTGCGTACGCGTACGATCGCTTGCGAAATCCAACCGATGCTTTGCGGTACGGCTTTCAAGAATAAGGGCGTGCAACGTATGTTGGATGCCGTGATTCAATTCTTGCCCTCTCCGGTTGATATTCCGCCGGTCAAGGGTGTTGACTTGAACGAAAACGAAGTTGAACGTCTCGCTGACGACAAGGCTCCGTTCTCTGCTTTGGCCTTTAAGATCATGACCGACCCGTATGTGGGTCAATTGACCTTCTTGCGCGTTTACTCCGGCGTGTTAGCTTCCGGCGAAACGGTGTTGAACTCCGTTAAGAACAAGAAGGAACGTATCGGTCGCTTGCTGCAAATGCACGCTAACGAACGTAAGGAAATCAAGGAAGCCGAAGCTGGTGATATCGCCGCTGCCGTGGGCTTGAAAGAAGTGACCTCCGGCGACACGCTCTGCGACGTCGGCGCTCCGATCATCTTGGAACGCATGGAGTTCCCGGAACCGGTGATCTCTCAAGCTGTTGAACCGAAGACCAAGGCTGACCAAGAAAAGATGGGTATCGCTTTGAACCGCTTGGCTCAAGAAGACCCGTCCTTCCGTGTTCGCACGGATGAAGAATCCGGCCAAACGATTATTTCCGGTATGGGCGAATTGCACTTGGAAATTTTGGTTGACCGTATGCGTCGTGAATTCAACGTTGAAGCTACCGTTGGTAAGCCCCAAGTGGCCTATCGTGAAACGATTCGCTCCGTTGAAGAAAATGCTGAATTCAAGTTTGTCAAGCAATCCGGTGGTCGTGGTCAATACGGTCACGTGGTCTTGAAGCTTGAACCGCAAGAGCCGGGCAAGGGCTTCGAATTCGTTGACGCCATTAAGGGCGGTGTGGTGCCACGTGAATACATTCCTGCCGTTCAAAAGGGTGTTGAAGACACGTTGAAGGCAGGTGTGTTGGCCGGTTACCCCGTCGTTGACGTTAAGGTTACGTTGCATTTCGGTTCCTACCACGAAGTGGACTCGAACGAAAACGCCTTTAAGATGGCTGCCTCCATGGCCTTCAAGGAAGGTATGCGTCGTGCTCACCCCGTGTTGCTCGAACCGATTATGGCTGTCGAAGTCGAAACGCCTGAAGAAAAGATGGGCGATGTGATGGGTGACTTGTCCTCTCGTCGCGGCGTCATTCAAGGTATGGACGACATCGCCGGTGGCGGCAAGGCCATTCGTGCCGAAGTGCCGCTGGCCGAAATGTTCGGTTACGCCACAACGTTGCGCTCTTTGACGCAAGGCCGTGCGACTTACTCGATGGAATTCAAGCACTATGCTGAAGCTCCGCGTAACGTCGCTGAAGCCGTGATCGCTGAAAAGACGAAATAAGAGTAAAATAAATAGTTGTTTTTAAATTAAACAATTACCAATTAAAGGATCCATAAAAAATGGCTAAAGGTAAGTTTGAACGCACCAAGCCCCACGTAAACGTGGGCACGATCGGTCACGTCGACC
>ERZ791802.1667-NODE-1667-length-15857-cov-32.389318_pt1 | contig 15857 bp, 10 predicted proteins | sample MGYA00510308_ERZ791802 | MGnify/ENA primary metagenome ERZ791802 (study PRJEB30046, sample SAMN00792028) | human gut metagenome | study: EMG produced TPA metagenomics assembly of the A metagenome-wide association study of gut microbiota in type 2...
AGACTCGTTTTACCCAATTACGGAAGATCAACTCAAAATAATCGGGCTTTATCATACTGAAGAATCTGTTAAAAGTATCATGACTGGGGATGAACTCCAGGCCGGGTATGCGACTCTTGAAAAAAGCAATTTTCGAATTGCCAAATTCCTCAATTTCATTCCAGGACTGGACCTCACAGATTACAGCAGCAATGAATATATAGATACTAGTTTCCATTTTATGGACTTTCTTGCGGTTCATACTAGGATCTTCTATTTGTTTACAAAGGTCAATTATACCAATTTCCATGTTAGTTTATGTTTCAATATATTTTATAAAGATAAGAAAAAACAATCGACACAAACAGACAATAACACATTAATAATCAACAATATAACAAATAAACAACAAGGAATAGTATAGTAAAAAATATAATATATTTACTCTGGAACGCTTAGTTGAATTTATAGTTTCACCAAGGTGAAGCAAGCGTATCACTTGGGTGACTACGCCTCTCCACTTAGATGCCAATGTATTGTCACCTAGGTGAAACCACAAAAGAAGACAGACAAAAGATAAGCATCCGGGATTGTGCGTGTTTTTTCCAGTCATAACAAAGTCAAAAGCCTAACGTACTTCGTTTGGCTTTTGATTTTATAACAGCTTGAAGAGAAATACACAAGAGGCCGAATGCTTACAATTCTTCCATAAACTTGACCAACGAGTGAACAATGCTTCAATCCATATACACCCACGCAGGGTGTGACTATGGTTGTCTATACACGTATTCACCTCGTCATTGTTTCAATCCACACACCCACGCAGGGTGTGACAACGTCCATAATGTATCCGGCGCAAGCTTCCCAGTTTCAATCCACACACCCACGCAGGGTGTGACCTTTTTGTACATTTGCAATGTGTTCAGAATATGTTTCAATCCACACACCCACGCAGGGTGTGACTGCAGCAACAATCTTTTGTTCAGAATTCAATAAGTTTCAATCCACACACCCACGCAGGGTGTGACTTATTTATCATTTCCTTCATTTCAGAACGGAGTGTTTCAATCCACACACCCACGCAGGGTGTGACGATGTTACAGTATACTTCAGTGTGTCCGCCAAAGTTTCAATCCACACACCCACGCAGGGTGTGACTCTGTATAACCTCATAGAGCGTGCTGCCATAGCGGTTTCAATCCACACACCCACGCAGGGTGTGACTCCCGGTGCCCCCGGTGTTCCCGTATCACCTTTAGTTTCAATCCACACACCCACGCAGGGTGTGACCACACGATTGTATCTTAATTCGGGAACTTCAAGTTTCAATCCACACACCCACGCAGGGTGTGACAACCGAATCCGTAAAACAATTGATTTTTACTATGTTTCAATCCACACACCCACGCAGGGTGTGACATTCCTGAACTGGTTGAAGGCAATCCCTGCTACGTTTCAATCCACACACCCACGCAGGGTGTGACCAGGTATAGAGTATGAAAAGAAAGCGGATTATGTTTCAATCCACACACCCACGCAGGGTGTGACCACGGTCAAACGGCACAGTGCCTTGAACCTGTTCGTTTCAATCCACACACCCACGCAGGGTGTGACTCCAAGACCATCGAGAGAATTGACAATATAAGGCGGTTTCAATCCACACACCCACGCAGGGTGTGACTGGATGTAATGGATATGCGGTTTATGATTATATAGTTTCAATCCACACACCCACGCAGGGTGTGACCTTAAGAACATTAGTATTCTTCGATTCCCAAAGAGTTTCAATCCACACACCCACGCAGGGTGTGACTTAAGGGGCTTTCTCCAATATCATAAAACCTCATTGTTTCAATCCACACACCCACGCAGGGTGTGACTTAACAGAATTTGTACCAGAAGGATTAACTAACGTTTCAATCCACACACCCACGCAGGGTGTGACAAAATCAATACGACCGGAGTAAGCACTAATATCAGTTTCAATCCACACACCCACGCAGGGTGTGACTACTAAACATTACTCTACGACCTACTTTAATACGTTTCAATCCACACACCCACGCAGGGTGTGACTTTATTTTGATTTCTATTCTAATTCCCAATGGGAGTTTCAATCCACACACCCACGCAGGGTGTGACTCTATATCTAATAACATATTATAAATCAGCAAATTTAATCCACTGTTATGCGAATCATCATTATTATTCAACTTCATAACAAAGAAATACCCTACAAATAATTTAATCTACTGATTATTAACACATGCGAAGATACTACTTTTTTTGTAACACACCACATTCGCATTATATTATAAGAGCCTCCTCAAGTTTATACGCCGTTTCAACACCTATTACTTCCACCCTCTTATTCTCATTTTTACTAAGAATATAAAAACGAACACTATCAAGAGACATATCAATAATATCCCTAACTCTCCCTTTTAGAAGAGAATATTGCGCTTCCGTCACTACACACTCAAAGACTGAGTTCTGCACCCTCTGTCCATAATCCAGACAAGCCTTGGCCACACATCGTAAACGGCGAGCCCCCTCTTTGCTTGTAGTATCCACATCGTAAGTCACAAGAATGTACATAATTAAAAATCATTTTATAAGAAATACCGGATAATCGTCAATATCCTGCCTGATATATCTTGCCATTAACATAGCCTGCACATAAGGCAGAAGCCCTATTTCAACTTTTTCATTAAGATAAGGATGAATTATCACTTCCCTTTTCCTTGCCTGCCATGCAGTAATAAAAGTCTTTTTCCCTTTATCTGTCATAACAACCCCATTATCACCTTGGAACAAGAAGTCTTTTACTGAAATCTGTCTTTTATTAATCAACGACAAAATAAAACGGTCGCCAAGGTAAGCACGTAACTCTTCCATCATATCTAAGGCCAACGATGTGCGCCCCGGACGGAGTGTATGGAGAAACCCGACGTATGGATCAAGGCCAACAGTTTCGAGAGCGGCCGCAACATCATTGGCTATCAACGTATATGCAAAAGACAACATGGCATTCACCGCATCCTTGGGAGGACGACGATTGCGACCATGAAATGGGAAATCAGTCTTCTGATTAAGTATCAAGATTGGCAATACCTCAAAATAGGCATTCGAAGCCATTCCCTCATAACCAATTAATTCCGTCTTATCTTGAGCCTTCAAAGCATCACGCTTGGCACGTTCCAATACTTGCACCGCCCTATTAATGTCTTCATTCTCACCATAATCACGAATATATCTCCTCAATATATTGCGATAGTTTTGAATCTTACCACCAATCATCAACCTAACCACATGCAACGACCAAGATGCATCGTCCGACAATTGGTACTGCTTTTTGCGTAACAGAACATTCCCTTTCGTAGCACCTTGAACCCTGCTGATAAATCTGCCTTGTGGAGAAAGAAATGTGAGTGATATACCATTGTCACTACACAATTTCATCACACCGGGACTTGCGCCCATATATCCGAACGTAACGATGCCCTCTATATTTATGACAGGAATACGAAACACCTCCTCCTGCTGAACAGATATAACGACATTCAGCCCATCCTTACTAAGATACGCTTCCGGTGTCGTCACATACAAAGTATTCAATAGTTTTCTCATAGATACAGATTTTTAGTAAGGTAATTATCTACCGAAGTACAATTATTTACCATTTCCGGCATGCAGATATCTTTCAGCGAGCACTTGTCACAATGTTTCCCATATTCAGCCTTCGGGATAACCGCTTTACTAAATATATCGTGCATATCCCGGGCACATTGTCTGACTATATTTCGCAGCTCCTCCGTTATATCCACATTAACCCGATGGCGAAGCTCCCCATAAAAGAAAGAGCCGTATGGTATATGGATAGCATACATTTCTTCTATGCACATGATTTGTGCTGCCAACTGCACTTCATCCACCTCGTTTCTTTTCGGTTTGCCATGCTTATACTCCACAGCAACCGGTTGCCATCGCCCCGGATAGTTGGGATGCAAAATCGTATTTTCAAAAGATGAGGAAGGAAGTAACTCTATGGCATCAGAGATTCCATAGAGTCCAAGTTCACGCGAAGCGATATTCACCGCACGCAATGTTATCTGGTCACCACACTTTTGTCTATAAAACGGATCATCTACATGCTTGTGCAGAATCTGTCCTTCGATGGTGAGACGATTATCATCCCATTGCTGCTCAATGTGTATCAAAGCCCATTGCCGGGGACAGAACCTAAAGTGCTGAATCCCCGACAACATGAGCATATCGTCTTCATTGTACATACGATGGAATTATATCAGTTCCTCAATAGTTACATTTGATGGAGCATTCTCCTTATCTATAGTAACTGAATAGTCGATGAATGAGCGTGGTGCTCCATCGCAGACTTTCTCCACTTTTACCAATTCAAACAACTTGTTGGCGGGAGCATTACCCAATATGGAGTCATGCTTGAAGACTATCAGTTTTTGAGCACTCATCAATCCACGTGCCGCCGAACGATCCACATCGAACATGTTCTTTAAAGCTTCCCAAAATAGTTCAAGGTCTTCTTCAGAAAATCCTGTCTGTTGTGCCAAGTTAGCGGAGATGAAGCCGTGACAGACATAGAGGCCATAAGGAATGGTCGCTTTACGTCCCTGTATTCCCACTTGTGATTCATAGGTCTTTTCTTCATCACGAGCTACACATACGGTTAATGCATGCTCTGCTGAAACAATCATATCTTGCGAACGGGCAAAAGTCATTTGAATCGGCCCCCTCACTTGTCCTGCGTTAGGTCCGGTTGAGAGCACTGCTCCAAAAGTCCTAACGTCAAAGAAGCGTCTGCACATAGCAATTTTACCAGCTGAACTCTTATCGGCAGGAGCTTTTTCTTTGATTTTTAGTTCTATTCCTAAATCTTCTTTGTACATTTTGCGGATTTCTTCATTAATAAAGACCTCTTCTCCAGAAATTTCTTTGGATTTGACAAGAATATCGTTACCTGCTTTTCCTGCTTGGGCTATTTGTACATAATTACGTACCTTGCGTTTCAAACAAACATCTGTAACAAGGCCTATACCAGTTTCAGCATCTATCCGAGGAAGATTACCTGCATCCGGGTCACCATTTGGATTACCATCTTGTACATCAAAAATGTAAACGAAATCAATTCTATTCTTTAATTCTGACATAATTGTATATTTTTAAAAATTATTCTTCAGTTTCTTGATTCTCTCTGTGAGCTTTCTGATGATAATAGCCGAGGAAGAATCGTCCTTGATCTTCCAAACTCAATGTATTAGGAAAATTTTGAATTAAAACTATTATCTCTTTCTTTTGATTATCAAAGAAATTAGCAAGGCCTTTCTTCTCTTTAGCCAATTTAGCATAATGACTGTTTGATAATTTGAGAACTGTTGAAAATACTGTAGATGGCGTAGATGAAGCCGCGTTCATGTAACTTGAACGAATGGAATCTTGTTTATTTGCTGCATATTGTAGGTTTTCCAACACGGCAAACAGCCTTCCACAAAGATACCCTTGATTTTGATTTTCTTTGTCTAACATAATATCTAATTTTTTATGGTTGTTATTTTCGTTTAGTCTGTTGAGATATGCCTTGATGATAGCAGCACGCACTATATTGACGGATTGTTCTGCACGTATGCGACGAATACATGCTTGAAAGAGAGAAGCCGGATACGGCAACCCTTGAAATATGCTTCTCACCACAGCATCAGGAAGGTTGGGAGTCGCATCACTTGACTTTCCTCCAAGAGTAACATTTCCAAGAATGGAATGCATTCCCACGTACGGCTTCTTATCTTTGCGAGTGTCAACCATCTCCATATCCGTAAAATGTTTACTTATCAAACCTGCAAATTCACGCAAAGGCATCTCATTCCAATATACTACCGCAATTCTTGCCGAATTAGGAGCCAAACCCAAAATGAAGAATTTGTCATCATCGTTTGCCGATAATTTTCCGTTATAGATAGACTGGAAAGTATCATATACTAACTTTATGCGCCTGTTTGAGTCGTCATTTTCTTCTTCAATCCGCCCCAACAAAGAAAATAGACTATTTTCGGACTCTTTTGAAGCCTCGCTATTGGAGGAAGCCCAGAAAAGATAAGTACGTGAGCCCACCATAAACTTATTGTGAGAATCCGAACGCAGCAAATGATTCAATGCGGTTGTATATGCAAATTCAGCTTCTTCTGATATTGGAGCATTGTATCCTTTAGATTTCCCATACGAATCATACCCGGAATTAACTTGAAATGCAACTAGTTTAGCTGTTTCTTGGCTTCCAAGTATCTTTGTAGCAGTTGTAATCTCTACAACTTTTGAATATCTCCCTGTTATCAAACAAAGATTTCCTGCCACGCCATGATTCTCGTCAAACAAATTTATCAATTCCCTTTTCGAAGCCACTATTTTCGTATCCCCTTCTATAAGGAAAGAAAAGGTAGAATATTTCTTATTAAGATTTTTGGCTATATCATCCCATAAAGAATCTTTCTGCATAGCCCCAACTATAAAAGAATGGTCTTGCTGATAAAATGCATAAACAGCTTTTATGTCCTCATTATCCGGAAAAGCATCATATATATCTTTTACTTTCGCCTTAAATACTTCAAAGTACTTACGTATCTTTTCCATATCCCCCTTATCGGAATAACCAAATACATATTTACAATTGTCATACAAATAGTTTGCAACAGGGGCACTTGACCGGCTAACACTTTTCTTAACAAGAAACCGCTGTGCCGACTTCTTATCTATGCGCCTGTCTTCAAAGCGCAGAAATTTTCCACATCTATCAATAACAATAATAAATCCAATCTCTTTGTATTCTAAACCAAAAGGGGCCACATCATCTCCACTTCGATGATAGTAATCATATAATGCTTTCAGTATCATCTCAACACCTCCTCACTATCTTTATCCGGTACAACAATCACTCCCTTTTTCATTTGGGCTCTATAAAACATAGCATTCGGTTTTTGTGGATTTTCCTCAAAGTCCATATCATAAAGCATAATGCCGAAATCCCTGTCTTCGGCTAAGGGATAATCAAGATTATCAGTACTTTCAATATACTTCCAGTTTGCAGAAAACTCACGACATCCGAGATAGGGCTGCGTAAAACATTGCCCTTGTGATGCCCTGCGTTCGAACATCTGATAATACTTCATAGGATTCTCGTCGGCACTTGGCTGATGCTTGGCAAAAGCCTCTTTCGGACGGTCTTTTACCGGAATAAATACTAACTTAGCATAAATTCGGTAACGCACATCCAACAGAAGCAACGTGTTCTTCTGCTGACGTTTATCTTCAATAATGATAGGTGATTTACTGGCAACTGCCCCCACCTCATTCCGTCTAATGGTAGCCCATTTAATAGGTCTGAGTACCTCAATCTTTGTTACCTGCCAACGCATGGCATAGCGTTTAAACAGTATCGCTTCAAAGATGGCGCGTGCCGCCGATGGCGTTATGACATCGTAACTCACACGCTCTACTTTCAATTCCGGACGAGTGAAACAAGCCCAATCGCCCCACACCTCCAGACAATATTCTTTATCTGTATATTCCATATCATTCATCGTTTTCCTTGTTTTCCAATAAATCTTCCGGCTTCTGACCTTCAAAAAACCTTTTTGCCGACAAGGGAGTTACCACTTCACGACCGGTTTTTTGCTCCAACTGTTCGCGTGCCACACGAGCCACATCACCACCGTCAGCCGCACACTGCATATTTTCACCCAATGTCTGAGGATTTTTAGCTTTAGTAATACTTGTCGTAGAGAGTTCGGCCAGCATATTAAGAACCAATTCTTCATTGGTCATATTGTCCCGGAGATTTTCTTTCTTCAAGCCCTTGAACTGTTTGTACTCCTTTGCCGACTTTCCGGTCCATTGCTGATAGATAATGTCTGTAAGAGTAGCATATTGAACACCTTCCTCTACATTATGTAGTTTCCATTGATCTGTAAGATCTTTACGGATTTCAATGCTCTTCAAGCGTTGGTTTATCCAGTTGTCAGAGTAACCAAGTCGCTTGTAGTCCATCATAGCTTGCTCAATACTCAACTCAGGGTCTTGCATCTGATCAAGACGTTCGGATGCTACATGTGCCATCCATTGCTTGAACGGTTCTGCCTTGGGAGATGGGATAGACTGAATGATACGTAGTAGTTGTTCTGTATCAGCCACATCTGTAAGTCGCATCTTACCGTCTGTGGCTTTCATTTTCAAACCGTGACAATTTGTCACGGTTTCATTTCCCTCTTCTTTAAGTCTTTGCTTTAACTTACGCCAATAAGCAGTTGCATCAACACTGTCTGTTAAAACTGACACCACATCAACTATCGAAAAATACCATTTTTCCTTTTCATCATCCCACACGGTGCGGACTTTACGTTCTTCAAACAATTTCAATGTTTCTTTCTTTGTCATATCCGTTTCTTTATATCATTAATACTTCCTCCAGCCAATGGTTATCAAGGCTGAGACCTGTGGCTTTATTATACTGAGACCTGTCTGCCAATACATATATTCCTTCCAATATTTCTTCGACAAGCCCATAGCCTTTCAGTTGCTTAAAATCATAGGAACGGATGCCTACAGTAAATTTCGCCAATTGCTTCACCAACGAGTAGGTACACCCCGATTCTTTCAACTGCTCTATAAGTTCCATGCTGTTTTCCCAATTTATGATAACATTTATACTCGTATCATCAATCAGGTGAAATTCTTTTGATGCAGTTTCAAAACATAACTCAGTAGGTTTGTAGAGCCAGTGCTTTATATCCTTTTCATCAAATGTTTGTTTTCTGCTATACAATTGACAAAAATAGGCTTTCATGGTAGAAGGAGCAAACCAATCACTATCTTCCGGCAAATTCAACCGAGCATTGTTGGAGTCAGCCATTGAACCGAAGAGCTTTCGCTTCTCTGCCGCCAGACTGAACACAAATGTATGTCCCATGGCACTTCGTCCTTCCCGATTGCACCGTCCCGCTGCTTGCAATACAGAATCGAGTCCTGCTTCTTGACGGAACACAACCGGAAAGTCTATATCCACACCGGCCTCCACAAGCTGGGTTGCAATGACCCTGACAATCGGCTGCGACTCATCCTTCAATAAAGTTTTTATTTTACCAATAGTTTCGTGTAAGTGGGCAGGGCACATCATTCTAGACAAATGCAATTTCACTCCGTCATTGGGCAAACGGTCATACAGCTCTTTGGCATCTTTACGAGTGTTCACTATGCACAACACCTTATTATATTCAGACACCTTTGCAGCTATCTCATCGTATGTTTTTCCTGTATCATCGATTGACAACTTCACACGGCGAAGCTGGTCATGCAAAGCAAATTCTTCCGGAATAATTTCCTTGATATGTTCTATTCCCTTAAAATCAGCTTTAGGATTTGTTCCTTCTATCAGACCACTCAGTACCGGCTGGCTTGCCGTGGTAAACAATACCGAAACCCCGAACATTTCCTGATACGCTTTCAGCGCATCGACTATCGGCCGCAAGAAGCCGGTTGGCAACATCTGAACCTCATCCAAAACAAGAATTGAATTTGCCATGTTGTGCAGTTTGCGGCAATCAGATGTTTTATTGCTAAACATAGATTCAAAAAGCTGTACATTGGTAGTGACAATAATGGGATAGTCCCAATTCTCTGTAGCCAATTTTGCTTTTTCCCTATTTTCCTCGTCCTTAATATCATCGGGGTCGAAATTACTATGATGCTCCAATACATTTTCTTCACCAAAGATTTCCTTCAAAAGCCCTGCCGTTTGCACAATGATACTGGTATATGGGATGGCGATGATGATACGATTCATTGAATGGCTTACAGCATGCTTCATGGCCCATAACAAAGAAGAAAGTGTTTTACCGCCTCCCGTCGGAACTGTAAGACTATAAAATCCTTTTTCGCTTGAAGAAGTTCTACTGCATTGTTCTTTCACTTGCTGGCGGATGCGGTTCACTTTCGTATCGGCTGCATTCGATTGCAGTTTTTGCATATATGCCTCCAGCTGTGGAAGCAAATCGGCAAGCGTAGCCGAATTTCCCCGCTTCCGCCATGACTCTACATCCATAAACCGTTCTGTATCGAGCCGGTCGGCATCTACAAGACAGGAAAAAAGCATACGGGAAAGGTGATGAAAGTGTTTCCATTCAACCTTTGATTTAGAAAAAGGTGAATCAATAAATTCTTGGAATAATAAAGGTTTGTTTATGCTAATGTCACCCTCGTTTATTTCTTTGGACAATAGCCTCTCTTTCAATATGTTTTCCACATCCCCGAAATCATGTAACCCTGTGTGATGAGAAATAATTTGGTTTACAAGAAGATGGGAAACATCCTTTCCCATAAGTTCTTTTGCCAATATTCCACCCACAAAAGCATGGGTATGATCATCATAGCGCTTCTTGTCACTCGTAGGCAAACCATTCATCTTGCGTATGTATTGCTGGAATGCCGCCCGTTCCTTTCCTTTGTCATGAAGTAGGCCGAGCGCACGCCCCCAAGAAGGAAGTCCGAACTGCCCGGCGAAGGATGCCGCCATATCAGCAACCCCCTTTTGATGTTCATCATTGGTTTGTATCATCCATTGACCATTATCCCTATTTTGATACAAATGGGATATCAACTGATTTTCCTCTATCATCTGATTAAATTTATAAGGCTAGCATTCCACAAATATAGTGAATAATATCAGACTCTCGCAAAAGAAAATCATATTTCAAGTCAGCTCCATCAGTTTTCATCCTTAAAACAAGAAATACAACCAACAACGACAAGAACAGGCATTCCGCTTTGTCGCCTCTACGCGGAAAAAAGAGAACAAACCATTTCGGGGGGATACAAAAATTTCCGTCACTACATCTCTTTTAGAATCAGTAAGATGTAGTGACGGAAGAAAAAACAATCTGATTATCCACATAGGTAATCCAGCATTTATATTTCAAAACAAATAACGTATAAAGCAAACGTTATCGGACATTCCCATGTGATGCAATCATCCATCAATGATGCTTTTATGATATGATTGCAGATAATTAGTAAACATCAAGCTTTCACCACCGCCAGCAACTCATCCGGTGTAACCAGTGACTGCTCGCCTGTAGTCATATTCTTCAAAGTCAGTTTCCCTTCGTTCATTTCATTTTCACCAACAATAGCGACAAAAGGAATCTGCTTGTCATTGGCATATCCCATCTGCTTCTTCATTTTAGAAGCATCCGGATAAATTTCAGCGCGCACCCCTGCTTCACGGACTTTTGCCAGGATAGGCAGACAATAAGCAGCCTCTTTATCGCCGAAGTTTACAAACAACAGCTCGGTTCCGTTCACCGCTTCTTTCGGATACAAATCCAACTGATTCAACACATCAAAAATACGGTCGGCTCCAAAAGAGATACCTACACCAGACATACCGTCCATACCAAAGACACCGGTCAGATTATCATAACGGCCACCACCACTGATGCTGCCAATCTGCACATCCAAGGCCTTCACTTCAAAAATTGCTCCTGTATAATAATTCAAGCCGCGAGCCAAAGTCAAATCCAATTCCACTTCACTCTTCACACCCAGTGCAGACACGGTTTTTAATATGAATTCACTTTCTTCCACTCCCTTCAATCCCGCTTCACTGGTAGCAAGGACAGTCTTCAAAGTTTCCAATTTCTCTTCATTGCTTCCACTCAATAAAATAATCGGCTGCAATTTATCAATAGCCTCTTGAGGAATCCCTTTAGAAGCCAATTCCGCATTTACATTTTCCAATCCGATTTTATCCAGTTTGTCAATGGCTACGGTGATATCTACAATTTTATCAGCCTCCCCGATAATCTCGGCAATACCGGTCAATATCTTACGGTTATTGATTTTAATTGAAACACGTACTCCGAATTTACCAAATACACGGTCTATCATCTGTACCAGCTCCACTTCACTCAATAAAGAATTGCTGCCTACCACATCGGCGTCACATTGGTAAAACTCACGGTAACGCCCTTTTTGGGGACGATCCGCACGCCAAACCGGTTGGATTTGATAACGTTTGAAAGGAAAACTTATTTCATCACGATGCATCACCACATAGCGGGCAAAAGGTACGGTGAGATCGTAGCGCAATCCTTTTTCACAGAACTTGCTCGCCAGCTTTACCGCATTGCGGCTCAGCAATTCCTCATCGGTAATGCCGTTGAAATAATCACCTGAGTTCTGTATCTTAAACAATAACTTATCCCCTTCGTCACCGTATTTTCCCATCAAGGTAGACAAATTCTCCATAGAAGGAGTTTCAATCTGCTGATAGCCGAAAAGATGAAACACATCACGGATCGTATTGAATATATAGTTACGTTTCGCCATTTCCACCGGCGAAAAATCTCTCGTTCCTTTAGGTATACCTGGTTTTGCTGCCATAATGATTCTATTTAATTTATTTTGAGCCACAAAATTACACTAAATATTTCATTCGTAAAAAGAATACTTCTTAATATTGCTCATTGCCGGCAATATTAAGAAGTTAAACAGCCGGTGCCTTAAGTGCATATCTCAGTATGGGCCGTTTCCCTACGAACTCATTGTTTAATAATTTCGTAAGCTGTAGAATGAACCCCTCTATTCTCTATTTTTCCCTCCAATACATCCAAAGCGAACTCAATGCCCCGGACAGCCATCTGTGAGCTGAAAATATCAGCTGTTGCAACCAGTTTTCCCGTAGAAAGAAATTCTTTCATCACCGCATCATTATCAAAGCCCACTACAGGCAGATAGCAATTTTTTTCTTGCATCTGCTGAAGAACCCCCAACGCCATCGCATCATTGCTGCAATATACAGCTTTCAAATCAGGATACCGCATCCACATAGCCTGAAAAACTTCGGCGGCTTTCTCCGTTTCCCAGTCGGCCGGTTCGGATGCCACCAATCTTAACCCTTTTTCTTCTATCGCCTTGATAAAACCTCTTTTACGCTGCTGCGCATTATCGGCTGCCGTCAATCCTTCAATAATAGCAACTTTATCTTCATTCCGCAACTTCTTATCCAATAATTTACCCACTTCATACGCAGCTGCAAAATTATCCGGTCCCACAAAAGCCACTTCTACTCCTGCCTGCTCCAATAGCTGAGTATCCAACCGGATATCAATATTGATTACCGGAACTCCTTTCCTGACAGCCTCTACTACAGGCTGAACTAAGGCTTTTGAATCTATAGGAACCAATACGATAGCATCGACTTGCTGATGAATCAAGGAATACATCAAGTCAACCTGTTCCTCTACCTCTGTCTGTGTAGCCGTTCCCACACAAACCAAATCCAAAAACGGAAGAGGGGCCGCATACTGAATGGCCCCTTCTTTCATCCCTTTGAAAAAATCGGCTTGTAACGACTTCATTACAAGCCCTATTTTATAATTTCTCTTCATCTAATTTTTAATTTGACAAAGTAATGCTTATTAATCCGATAATAAACAAGGAGAACATAGCCGCAATCAGTTTATTGGTCCCCTTCGGAGCTTCCTTAAATTCCTTCCAGACAAAAACTCCCCAGATCATAGCCACCACAGGCGCTGCGTTGCTAAGGGCATAAGAGATAGCCGGATTGGCAGCACCTGCTCCCATAAAACTAATCACCATGCCGTCCATCCAGATAAAGCCTCCCAGCATACCTGTGAGATGGGTCTTGGCATCGCCGGCAAAGTAATCTTTCATGGTCACCGCCTTGCCTTCTACCGGATGCTTCATGGCAAAGGTATTGAATATAGGTGTGCTGGCCAGAATACCTACCGCAAAGAAGAACACACCTGTATAAGGAGTCAGCGTTCCGGTTCCTCCCGCCACATACTGCGGGTCAAGAGATTTCACTACCAATCCGTAAAAGAACATGATAGCAATGCCTGCCATAATGGCCAGCAGAATCCCCTTCTTCGGAGTGGAAGCCTTGCCGGACGATAACTTTCCGTACGCTTTTCCGCAGATCAGTATAGCTACAATGATGACTAACACACCACTCCATAGTAAAAGCTGATTTCCCTGATAGGTCTGACCGGCCAAAGAGATTAATAAATAATTGAATACAATACCTCCAATCCAGGCCAAGCCTCCACCGATAGGAAAACCTACTGACATTCCGGCTACAGCAATGGCTGCTGTAAGAAATATATTGCCGAAATTCCATACAACACCGCCCAAGAATGCATATTGAATGCTAGACCAGTCCATGACTGCCAAATCCTGAAAAAAGGTACGGCCTTCACTTCCCATACTTCCTAAAGTCACCGCCCCCAATAAAGCTGTAAGGAACAGACCGACGGTCAAATCCCAATAAAACAGTTCAAAGCTCCATTGCTTGGCGGCAACCATCTTCTGCGTATTTGCCCAAGAGCCCCAGCAGGCACAGCAAATAACACAGCAGAGGATTGCCAAAAAGTAATTATCTACCAATATCATATTTCATCGATATTATTCGTGAATATAGATATTCCAGTTCAGATAAGTTTCAATAGCTTCCGCCAAAATATCTTTCACATTGCCACGGCACATAGCCACATGATGTTCGAATCCATTCTTACAAATATATTTCATAAGCGGCTGCAGATTATCCACCTTGGTTACTGCTATACAACCATCCATTCCGTATGGGTCATCGGTCAGGTCACCTTTGCCCAAATAAGACTTGATACAACCCTTCGTATCATCTGTCGAGATGCGGAAGAAGGTGAAATCACCCTGTTTTACTTTACCGTAAACGGCACCGAAAGTATGTACCTTACCTAATGTTCTGCCCAACACTCCTAATGTTCCTAACTTCAAATCACTCATTACAAATGATTTAGGGAAGTTACCACAATGTGTACACACACACTTGTTACGATCCTCGGCAAAGTTATTGTTCCAGTCAAGCAATGCCGACGGGCGACCGGAAGCCAATGTCAACGCATACATAGACACTGCACCGGCAATATCCACTTCACAAGCAGCAGGGATTAATTTTTCACTCAACATACTCATAGTCACACAAGCTGCACAACCATAGTTTTGCTCCAAAGAGTCCCAACACTGGATAGCTACAGCATCAATTTCATTGGCTTCCATCCATTGTTCTACAGCCACACCAAATTTAGCCTGCAAAATCAGTTTATCATTGTATTGTTCGGGAACAGCAGCATATTGTCTGATTTCTTTCAGTTTTGCTTGTAACGTTTCATCAGCATCTTCAATCTTACGGGCGGCAGACAAGATTTCAGAAAGATCTACCGGAACGACTGTAATGCCCGATGCCTGCAACAGTTTCTCGCTGGCGCGGACGGTCTGGAAACCGGCAGGACGAGTGCCGATGGCACCGATGCGAGCATGACGAAGACCATTCACCACCCGGCAGATCGCAGCGAACTTATTAATATCGGCTGCCAGCAAATCAGAATAAATAGAATAAGTATGTAGCGTAGTATCAGTAAAAGGAATGCCATACTGATACAAGTTATTGCATACGGAAATCTTACCACAGAACGCGTCACGACGGCTATCCAAATCCACCTTGTCATTCTCATCATCACATGCCTGAACCAAAACAGGCACATTCAGATCGGCTACACTGATAGCATTGATGATACCGATTTCAAAACCGAAGTTAGGTAATGAAACAATGATTCCATCAATGCGGTCACGGTTCTCACGGAACAACTTTGCACATTTCAAGCCATCTTCTCTTGTTTCAATACTGCTACTGCCTGTAGGCGTAGCATCTTCGGGGAGAATGACATAGTCATAGCCCTCTTTCGTCAGTGTTTCCAACAATTGTTTACGGACATCTTTTGCTAATTCCGAGTTAAAAT
>ERZ791802.1670-NODE-1670-length-15837-cov-3.871563_pt1 | contig 15837 bp, 12 predicted proteins | sample MGYA00510308_ERZ791802 | MGnify/ENA primary metagenome ERZ791802 (study PRJEB30046, sample SAMN00792028) | human gut metagenome | study: EMG produced TPA metagenomics assembly of the A metagenome-wide association study of gut microbiota in type 2...
CTCGCATTCCTCCCGCCAATAAATTGACGGGCTTCCTGCTCGCTTATCTGTGAAAGTGTTATTTGACTTCAGAAAGAAGGGGTGGCTCTAGGCGAAGGGCCGATCAAGATCTAATGCATAGATGCAAAAATGGGAGCCGTGGCTCCCATTTTTGATGAACGGTTTTAACCTTACGCTTTGTCAGCGGCCGTAAGTTTCGGCACAGAGTGCATCACCACCAACAAGGCAAGGGCGATCAAGGCAACAGCAAGGATCAATTGCAAGCCGTGAACCATGAAGACAAATGTACCGCCAGCGATGTGACCAAAGATGCCCCAAACGGACATACCCAAAGCCGTCATCGTGACGCAGAACATGATCGCCATCGGGATATAAAGCATGGCGCCTTTACGACCCGTTGCCTTCATGAAGACAGCCAAGCTCGTTAACACGAGAGCCGAGAGCAATTGGTTGGCAGAGCCGAAGAGCGGCCAAATGCTCATGTAGCCGGCCAAGCAAAGCATGAAGGCCAACACCAAGGTAAGCGTCGTAGCAAACACCGTGTTGGTGAAGAGCTTTTGCACGGCATTCTTTTCAACGCCTTCTGGTGGCGTGAAGAGTTCTTGCAAACTGATGCGACCGATACGAGCCACGGCATCCACACTCGTTAAAGCCAAGGCCGAGACGCACATTGTCATGATGCAGGCGCTCACGTTCGTGGGCAAGCCGAAGATGTCGGTCAAGAAAGCAGCAATCGAGTTAGAGAAGAGTTGGAAGGGTGTGCCCGATGGCAATACACCGCCCGTGGCAGCTGCGCCGACAATGATCAAAGCAACGATACCCAAAACCGTTTCCACGCACATGGAGCCGTAACCTACCAAGCGCATGTCGGTTTCATTGGCGACCATACGGGACGACGTCGTGGAGGAGACCAAGCTGTGGAAACCTGAGACGGCACCGCAGGCAATCGTCACAAAGAGCATCGGGAAGAGATCAAGGCCCTTGACTTCCCAGCCGACGAAAGCGGGCAATTCAATCGTGGGGTTTTTCACAAACACACCCACAACACCACCCAAGATCATGCCAATTAACAAGAACATGCTCAAGTAGTCGCGCGGTTGCTTCAAAAGCCACATCGGCACCACGGCGGCAGCAAAGAGGTAAGCAAACACCACATAGCGCCAGGTTTCAGCATCGGCATAGATCGGGCAAGCAATACCGGCCCAGACCATCAAGACCATCAAAACGATGCCGACAACGAGTTGTTCGCCACTGCCGGGTTTACGGTACTTCAAGTAGAAACCGAAGATGATGGCACCCAACATGTAGATCATGGAGATGGAAGCAGCTGCGGCATTAGGAACAATTTCTTCACCGGTTTTCGTGTAGCCGTTAAAGGTATTGGCCACGATGTCGCAGAAGGCTGCAATCACCAAAAGGGTAAAGAGCCAGCAGAAAAGCAAGAACATTTGGCGACCCGTGCGGCCGATGTGTTGCTCAATGATCGAACCCACAGTCTTGCCGCCGCTTTTAACAGAAGCATAAAGAGCCGTGAAGTCTTGTACGGCACCAAAGAAGATGGAGCCAAAGACCATCCAAAGGGCCGCAGGCAGCCAACCGAACATGGCGGCGATAATCGGACCGGTGACGGGGCCCGCACCCGTAATGGATGTAAATTGGTGAGCAAACACCGTCCACTTGGAGGCCGGTACATAATCCTTGCCGTCAGCCTTCATCTGGGCAGGCGTTTTTGCATTGGGGTCAACACCCCAGGTTTTCTCAAGCCAGCGTGCATAAAAGCGGTAGCCAACGAAAAGTGCCACCATTGCACAGGCCAGTAATGTTAAACCGTTCATATGGAACCTTTTTGAAGTTGAGAGTTAAAAAATCAAACGTTAAAAATAATCTTGGCCCCTTGGTACCCCGGTTTATCGGGGCTCCAAGGGGCCAAACCAGATAAACCGAGTCCTTTAGATGCTAATTCGAATAACCTCGGCCAAACGCTTAACGCCTTCACGAATGACGTCAGGTTCGACCGTTGCGAAGGACAATCGCAAGTGGTTATGCTCGGGCTTTTTCGCATAGAAAGCGACGCCAGGCACATAAGCGACACACTTATCAAGCGCGGCCTTCATCATGTCGGTTGCGTTCATATGCTCGGGCAATGTCACCCAAATGAACATGCCGGCCGTGGGCTTGGTCCAAGTCACGCCTTCAGGCATGTATTCTTCAAGCGCTTCGAGCATTGCCATGGCGTGACGCTTGTAGCGTTCGCGAACGGAGGGCAAGTGCGTATGAAGCAGATCTTCGCTAAAGACTTGCGCACTGATTAATTGCGTAAAGGTTGAGGTGTGCAAATCGATGGCTTGTTTGATGCAGGCCACTTTGTTGAGCACGTCTGCCGGCCCGATGATGTAGCCCAAGCGGAAGCCCGGTGCGAGAATCTTCGAGAGCGTGCCCAAGCGGATGGTGCGCTCAGGCGCCCACATGCGAAGCGAAGAGGGAGGCTCTTGGTCGTACCACAATTCGCCGTACGGATCGTCTTCGACGAGAAGCATGTCGTACTCACGGGCTTTTTGACACAAGAGCTTGCGACGTTCTTCACTAATGGTGATGCCCGAGGGGTTACCGGCCGTGGGCATAACATAAGCAAACTTGGCACCGCGGCAGAGTTCTTCGGTAAAGGCAGCAGGATTTAAACCCTCGGTGTCGCAAGGCATTACTTCGTAAGTGGGTTCACACAAATCGAAAGCTTGCAACGCACCCATGTAGGTCGGCGATTCAACCAATACCTTATCGCCTTTGTCGATGAAAATACGTGCGATAAGATCGAGTGCTTGTTGAGAGCCAGAGACCACTTGTACTTGTTCATAAGTGGTGGGGATGCCTTTTTCTGTTTCGCGACGGGCAATTTCTTTGCGAAGGGCTACTTCACCTTCGACCATGGAGTACTGCAAAGCATGGCGACCTTTGTTTTTGATGACTGTTTGACAGGCCGCGGCGATTTCTTCAAGCGGAAAACCTTCAGGGGAGGGAAGGCCGCCTGCAAAAGAGATAACTTCGGGACGAGCCGCCAAAGCGAGCAAATCACGAATAATAGTACTTGCCGGTTTTGAAGCTAACTGAGACCATCGTGGAGTCGGGGATTCGTACTCTTGTTCTGTCATTACATTCTCCTTGTATTCGTTGTTAGATCCATTTTCCCATTGAGCATAGAGTTGTTAATACGTAGAAATCCTTAAATGTTCATAGAAGTTCAGTAAAGCTAAATTGTTTTATCTAGGAAGTCTTACCCATTGACGAGATTTTTCTAGGCAGTATTGCTTAAAAGTCAATTTTGAGTTTGCAAAAAAAGATTTTTAGAAATAATCGAATTTTTCAAAAAATTGAATAATGCAAAATCATAAAATTTCAAAAAATAATGAATTGCAATAAAAAACTGATGAATATCAGATAATTAGTCATTTTATAAGAAATCTAATGAGTTTTACTGTTGACGCAATAGGCGAAAAGTTTTAAATTTCCAAAAATACAAAAACCTCTTTTTTTGAATTTTCAATTTTTAAGGAAATGTCATGGGTATTCACCGCGATCCGAATCGAGTATTAATTTTTGACACCACGTTGCGTGACGGCGAACAAGCCCTTCCTCAAAGTCTTTCCTCAGAACAAAAACTGCAAATTGCCACTGCCCTTGATCAACTCGGGGTTGATGTCATTGAAGCGGGTTTCCCCGTCTCCAGTGAGGGTGATTTTGAGTCTGTGAAGACAATTGCTTCGACGCTTAAAAATGCCATTCCTTGCGGTCTGGCCCGTTGTGTGGAAAAAGATATTGATTGCTGCGGCGAGGCACTGAAGGTTGCCGATGACTTCAGAATCCATACCTTCATTGCAACGTCTGATATCCATGTTAAGGATAAGTTGCGCAAGAGCCAGGACGATGTGCTTGAGATGGCGGTCAAATCCGTCAAGCGCGCTCGCCGTTATACCGATGATGTGGAATTTTCCTGTGAAGATGCCGGTCGCACACCGATTGATTACCTTTGTCGCATGGTTGAAAGTGCCATCGATGCAGGCGCCACGACCGTTAATATTCCTGATACGGTGGGCTATACCTTGCCCGAAGAGTTTGGCGGCATCATCGCACAACTCTTTAACCGCGTTCCCAATATCGACAAAGCCACGATTTCCGTTCACTGCCACAATGACCTTGGGATGGCCACTGGTAACTCCATGACGGCGCTTGCTCATGGAGCTCGGCAGATCGAGTGTTGTGTGAACGGTTTGGGAGAGCGCGCCGGTAACTGCTCGTTGGAAGAAGTGGCCATGGCCATTAAGCTTCGCAAGGATAAGTTAGGTGGACTCTATACCGGTATCGTGCATCAGAATATCGCCAGAACGTCCAGTTTGGTGGCAAAGATCTGCAATGAACCCGTGCCTTCGCACAAAGCCATTGTGGGCGCCAATGCCTTTGCTCATAGCTCAGGGATCCATCAAGACGGTGTGCTTAAAAACCGCAGTACTTATGAAATTTTGACGCCGGAAAGTGTGGGCTTTACGGGCAATACCATGCACATGACGGCCCGCTCTGGCCGCCACATGATCCGTGAGTGCTTGAAGAATTTGGGCTATGAAGACGGTAGCTACGACTTAAATGAAATCTACGATCGCTTCTTAAAGCTTGCCGACCGTAAGGGTCAAGTCTATGACTATGACTTGGAAGCGCTCTTATTTACTCAACGCCAAGATAGCGCCAGTGAAAACTACTTCAAGCTTGAAGTGCTAAATGTCATGACCGGTGGTGAAAAGGGTGCTATTCCGACAGCCGCCGTGAGACTTCGTGCGGGCAATCGCACTCGCACCGGAACCGGCATCGGTAACGGCCCCATTGATGCAGTCTACAACTGTATCTCTCGCTTAACGGGCATTAAGGCGACTTTGACGAGTTTTGCCATTAATGCCAATGGCGCCGGGATGGACGCGCTCGGTCGTGTGGACGTGACGGTGAAATATGAAAATCGTATCTTCCACGGCATGGGTATGTCGACCGACATTATCGAGGCCGGTGCGTTGGCACTTTTGAATGCCTACAACATCATTGCACGAGCTCAAAAGATTAACGAAGAACGCAAACGTCATCACTAAGACGTTGTCATCAAGGAGAATTGGGAATGACTGAGAAAATGTACCGCATTGCGGTATTGCCCGGAGACGGTATTGGACCGGAAGTGATGGATGTCGCTTGCAAGGTCTTGGAGACAGTTGGCAAGCGCTGTGGTTTTGCGTTCGAGATGACGCATTGTCTGGTAGGCGGAGCCGCGATTGATGCTTGTGGAGAGCCATTGCCTCAAGCAACGGTTGAGGCTTGTGACAATGCACAAGCGATTTTATTCGGTAGCGTCGGCGGCCCCAAGTGGGATCATCTGCCGCACAGCCAAAGACCCGAAGCCGGTGCATTATTGCCGCTTCGCAAACGCTACGGATTGTTCTGCAACATGCGACCGGCTCGTATCTACCCGGGTTTGGAAACATTGAGTCCATTGCGCCCCGATATTGCTGCCAGCGGTTTTGACGCTTTGGTCATGCGTGAATTAACGGGCGGTATTTATTTCGGCACACCCAGAGGACGTGAAGGAACAGGGGATGAAGAACGTGCGTATGACACGGAAGTCTACTCACGAGCCGAAGTGCGTCGCATTGCAGAAGTCGCTTTTAAGAGCGCTATGGGGCGTCGCAAGAAAGTCACTTCTGTTGATAAAGCTAATGTGCTCGCATCGTCCGTTTTGTGGCGTGAAGTTGTGGAAGAAGTTGCCAAGAAATACCCCGAAGTGACGCTTGAGCACATGTATATCGATAATGCCACGATGCAATTGATCAAAAATCCGTCGCAATTTGACGTGATTTTGTGCTCGAACATGTTTGGCGACATTCTCTCTGATGAGTGCGCAATGATTACCGGTTCCATGGGGCTACTTTCTTCTGCCTCACTGGCTGACGGTTCCTTCGGTTTGTACGAACCCGCCGGAGGCTCTGCGCCGGATATCGCCGGTAAAGGCATTGCCAACCCCATTGCGCAGATTGTCTCGGCAGCACTCATGTTGCGCTATTCGTTTGGTGAAGAAAAGGCCGCTCAGATGATTGAACGGGCCGTGCAAAAGACGTTAAACGACAAAATTGCCACCGCTGATATTGCTCGAGCGCTTGGAGCAACTACGGTTGTCGGTACGGTTGAGATGGGACAAGCCATTATTGCGCGTTTGGGAGAGTAGTAGTCATGGGAAAAACACTGTACGAAAAAGTTTTCGATGCGCACGTTGTGCGTGAAGTCGAAGGCGAACAACCCCTCATTTACATTGACCGTCACTTGGTGCATGAAGTAACGAGTCCTCAAGCCTTTGAAGGGTTGCGTGAAGCCAATCGTCCCTTACGCCGTCCCGAGCTCATTCTCTCCACGATCGATCACGACATCAGCACCCAAAAGGCATCGCTAGATGCGTGCTCGGATATCGCTAAAAAACAAGTGACGACGTTGATGAATAACGTCAAAACGTTTGGCGTTCGTTTCTATGGTTTGGGCGATGCCAATCAAGGGATCGTGCATATTATCGGTCCGGAAAGTGGCTTTACTTTGCCCGGTACTACGCTTGTGTGCGGCGACAGTCATACGGCCACGCATGGTGCGTTCGGCGCCTTGGCCTTCGGGATCGGCACGAGTGAAGTCGAACACGTCATGGCAACGCAAACCTTGGGTCAAGCGCGTTTAAAGACAATGCGCATTACCTGTGAAGGTGAATTGCCCAAAGGGGTGTTTGCCAAGGATTTGATTTTGGAAATTGCACGTGTGTTGACCACGGCTGGGGCAACGGGTTATGCCATTGAGTTTGCCGGCTCCGGCGTTAAAGCGCTTTCGATGCAGGCTCGCATGACGCTATCGAACATGGCCATTGAAATCGGGGCCAAAGTGGGCATGATTGCGCCCGATGAAAAGACGTTTGAATTCTTAAAAGACACGCCTCTTGCGCCAAAAGGCGAAGACTGGGACAAGGCCGTTGAGTACTGGAAGACTCTTTATACGGATGAAGACGCTGTCTTTGACAAAGAAATTGTCATTGACTCGGCTCACCTCGTGCCGGTGGTTACCTGGGGAACGAACCCGGGGCAGGGGATTCGTATCGATCAGACGGTGCCGAATCCGGACGCAATCGCCGATGAAGGCGCTCGTGCTGCGGTTAAGGCTACGCTTGACTACACGAAACTTCAACCGGGTAAAACGATTCTCGGCACTCCTGTGAATGTTGTCTTTATCGGCTCGTGCACGAACGGCCGATTGGAAGACTTCCAGGAAGCCGCCAAGGTGCTCAAAGGCAAAAAGGTAGCCCCGGGCGTTCGAGCTTTGGCAGTGCCGGGCTCGGCTCGTGTTAAAGCACAAGCTGAAGCCATGGGTATCGATCAGATTTTTAAAGAGGCCGGTTTTGAATGGCGTCTGCCGGGTTGCTCAATGTGTCTGGGGATGAACGATGATTTGGCTGGTGTCGGAGACCGCGTGGCCTCTACCTCCAATCGTAACTTTATCGGCCGACAAGGTCGCGGCTCAATTACGCATTTGATGAGTCCTGCCATGGCCGCCGCTGCTGCGGTTGCCGGACAAATTTGTGACGTGCGTGAACTCACTCAAGAAGGAATCTAAGCCATGCAAAAATTTACGCAAATGGTCGCAGTAGCCGCGCCGATGGATATGTCTAATATCGACACCGATCAGATTATTCCGAAACAGTTTTTGTTGGCGGTCGACCGTAAAGGTTTCGGCAAGCACCTCTTTCACGGATGGCGGTATTTGGATGCCGCTGAAACGCAACCCAATCCTGACTTTGTGCTCAATCGTGCGGACTATAAGGATGCAGCTTTTATCGTGGCACGAGACAATTTCGGTAACGGTTCAAGTCGTGAACACGCCCCATGGGCACTCTTGGATTACGGGATTCGAGCCGTGATTGCATCATCTTTTGCCGATATTTTCTACAATAACTCGCTTCGCAACGGGTTGCTACTCGTGAAGTTAACCCCTGAAGAAATTGAAGAGATCTTTGAGTGGTTGGGTGCCAATCCCGGCGGGAAAATCGACGTGAATCTTGAAACCGATACGGTGACGGTGGGCGAGAAGTGCTATCACTTCACGTTGGACGAATTCCGTCGCCATTGCATCTTAGAAGGGTTGGATGCCATTGATCTGACGCTTAAACACGAAGAAGACATTGCGCGATTCGAAGCGGCTCGTCCGAGTTGGATGGATAGCGGTTTGAAGTAATCAGGAGAGTTAATCTCACATAGAAACACGGCCTTGAGAGGAAACTTTCAAGGCCGCGTTTGTCAGAGAATTGTCATAGGGGCAGTGGGTCAGATTTCCCCGAAATGCCTGCAATGGCTAAGAGCATCAAAATGGACTTTTGCTCACACGCTTCAACGCCTTTGGGATCAAACCATTCATCCAAGGTATCTAAGCTTTTGAGAACATCTCTTAATCTTCGCTCGGTGTAGGCTAAGTGCCGTAGCCGGGCGAAATCTTTTTCTTGTTGCCCAAACCCCTGACGATACAATGGAATACATGTCTTTAGGAGTCAACTATGCAATCTTTTCACGACACCGATTTTTCTGAATTTTCCCAAAAGATTTTTGATGATGTGCGCGCAATGAGCGCAGGCGAACGTGGTGTTTCTCGCCTGGCCTATAGCAAGGAAGAATCCGCAGTGATGGATTATTTGCAAGGTATCGGTGAATCGCTTGGATTGGAAATTGAGCGCGATATTGCCGGCAATCTCTGGATGACGATGGCGGGTAAAGACCGTTCTTTGCCGGTTCTTGTTTCGGGTAGCCATCCCGATAGTGTTCCTGAAGGCGGAAACTTCGATGGCTTAGCCGGCATTGTGGCTGCACTTTGTGCCGTGAAATATATGCGTGATGCAGGCATTGAGCCCGAGCAAGACATTCGCGTTGTTTGCTGGCGTTCTGAAGAAGTGGGCCTTATTGGTTCAAAAGCTGTGTTGGGAACACTCAGCGAAAAAGATATCGGACACAGTCAACGAAAAGACGGTCGTACGGTGCGTGAGTGCATGATTGACTGTGGGATTGATCCTGATGCGTTAGTACAAGGGAAGCGTTACTTGGACACCGACAAAATGGCGGCTTATTTGGAGTTGCACATTGAGCAAGGTCCTCGATTAGATGCCTCTGATGTTCGTGTCGGTGTGGTCACAGGCATTCGTGGCAATGCCATTCATCGTGTTGTTCGGTGCATTGGAGAAACGGCTCACTCAGGCGCTGTTGATTTTGAATTCCGACACGATGCTGTGATGGCAACAGCCCGATTGTTTAATCGCATGTATGAAGCGTGGACCGCGTGGCTTGCCCAAGGTCATGATTTGGTTTACACCAATGGCGTCATTAAGACACCGGACTCCCAACGCTTTAACATCATTGCGGGTGAAGTTTCCTTCTCGATGGATATTCGAACGCTTAGCGTTAAAACACGCGATGCGTTTTATGCGCTCTTTTTAGACGAGTGCCGAAAGATTGAGGTCGAGCACGGTGTGAAGTTTGAGTTCGATCCCGTTTTCTACATCGAACCTTCTGTTAGTGATAGCGGTCTCGTCGAACATTTGGTCAAGTCAGCTGAAAAAGCCGATGTCCCTGCTATCAAAATGCCATCAGGGGCTGGGCATGATGCCGGTGATGTGGGGCTGGCCGGTGTGCCGATGGCCATGGTGTTTGTGGCCAATCAGAACGGTTCTCACAACTGGCGAGAAGCAATGAAAATGGAAGACTTTTTAGCCGGTGTTAAGGTGCTGACTCAAGCGATTGTCGACTATCGCTAAAATCGCCTCAGAGATCGACCGAAACCAAAAAGAGCGCCGCGGCGCTCTTTTTGGTTAGGGGGAATTTTTTTGCTTAATCTTTGAGATAGTACTCAACTGTGGTCACAACACGAACGCGCTTAATGTAAGGCGTGTTGCTGTCACGGTCATAGATTACAAATTGACCTTGAGAAGCACGGCGGATTTTGCCTAACGTGCTGTCGCTATCTTCGGCAAACTTTTGAGCACTGGCGCGAGCGTTTTTCGTTGCCTCTTCAATCATCGCAGGCTTAATGGCGTTTAAACCGTTAAAGCTAAATTGGGTGCGATAGCTCTCTTGAACCAAAACTCCCTTTTGTAAGAGATCCGTTTGATTGACCATGGCCTTGCGAACCGCGTTCACGTCCGAGGTTGCCACAGAGACGGTTCCGATGACTCGATAACGTTCCGGCGGCAAATTGGCGCCGTAAAAGTCTGCGTGCAAGTCGCTCACATTGGGTGTGCCCAAGGAGATGTCTTCGGCTTTAATGCCTTGAGAGACAAGGTATTCACGAATTTCTGCACTTTGGGCTTGTGCACGTTGATAAAGACTCGTTAAATCATTGCCGGAGACACGGAACGTGACGGGCCAAATGACATAGTCTGCGTCCACAGTTCGTTCGGCAAGACCTTTGACTGTTACCACGCGGTCACGATCGACAAAGTGATCAATACCGGCTTTAACAGCCAGGCCGGAGGATGCGATGCCGATAGCGATACAGACGCCGGCAATTAAATTTTGTTGAATGCTCATTGGCCGATCTCCTAGAAAAAACGAAGCTGATCTAGGAATTATGGTAGCGCAATATGAGCATACGCGGGCAAAGAGCCACAATTATGTAACGCATGCTCACATAATTGTTACGCTTGAGACTCTTTGGTTTTGACACGAGCAACAAAAAGTGCCATTGTAGCCAGACAAGAACCGGCAAGAAAGAGCCCTGTTGCGGTCATGCCCCAGAAGCCGTAAGCCTGCAAGGGGCGTCCGAAGGGGCCTCCATAGAAAGCCATGTAGTAGCCGCCGAAAAGCCCCACGCACCATAAAAGTACACCGTAGATGACCATCGGCCAGAAGGTGACACGATAGCCTCGAAGTGCGAAGGCGCCTACGCATTGCAGAGCATCGAAAACGTGATAAAAGACACCGAAAAGAATCAATGAATAGGCAATCTTGATCACGGTTTCATCAGAAGTGTAGAGAGCAAGAATGGCGCCTCGGCCGAAATACAGTGAAAAGGCCACGATCAATGCAAGGCTTGTGGCTAAAATCAAGCAACGGCGAGTAGCCTTTTCGGCAACTTCTGCGTAACCGGCTCCCAAGCATTGGGACACGAGAACAGTGCATGCAATGCCAATTGAGAGCGCAATCATGTAGCAAAGTGAAGTGACATTGGCCACGATTTGGTGAGCGGAGACGTCGACGGGACCAAAGCGTGAAATGAAAATAGCCATCAGCGTAAAGGAGCTCACTTCGAAAAAGGTCGATAAGCCGATCGGTACGCCGATTTTCAATTGTTCCCACATTGCTCGCAATTGCGGGCCGTAGAATCGGCTACAACGCATCTTGTCGTAGTAGCTGTCTTTTTTCCAAATGATGATGTAGGCGAATAAGGCTATCCAGCTCAAGATCATTGAGGAGACGGCTGCACCAGCTCCACCCATCGGTTCAAAGCCTAACCATCCGTACATAAAGACAGCGTTTAAGGGGACCTTTAGGGCCAAGTTGGCCAAGGATACATACATCGTCACTTTGGGACGAGACACGGCGGCGTTTAAGGAAACGAAAGCGCGACCGAAAAGAGACGGTGGCAGACCGAGTGCACTGATCAAAATGTATTCGGTTGCCATGCGGCGGACTTCGCCTTGCGCTTGCGAGAGCTCCATCCAGAGATCGGTCCAGCACATCAGCGCAATACCGATAATTGATAAGAACGCGGCTAACCACAAGCATTGCGAAAGCTCAAACCCAATTTTTTCGTAACGACGACCTCCGAAATGGTGACCTGCAAGCGGGCTCATCCCTTGCAAAATACCAACCAGACCCATAAAAACCATGATGACAGAGGCCAAACCCACAGCAATGGCCGCCAAGTGATCGGCGCCAAGGTGACCTGCCATAATGGTATCGACCGTACCGCCGCCAACGATAGCAACGTTGGCAATAAAAATTGGGCTCGCCAACTTAGTGATGGCGCGCAATGAGATATCAGGCGGCGTCAGTCTTTGAGGGGCTGGATGCGTCATAAAGCTACTAAAACAATCAAATTATTCGGGTTTAATCAAAATAAAACGATTACCGTCACGCGGGCGTGAGTAGGTGCCTGCAATGCGGTGTTCTGGTACTGAATCTTCTAATGCACGCTGAGCTTCAAAATGCCAACGACAATTGTTTTTATCGCTTAATGCCAAACCGTAGTGCTTAAAGGTCATCTTTTGCACAGGCGTAAGCGTTGTTGTCGATAAACATTGACCTTTCGAGGCTAGGGCAGAAAATTCTGCTTGGGCGCTTTGCGCAACAGGCTCAAAGCTTCGAGCGTTGTCAATAGCAGGCTCAAACAGGTAGACAGTGGTAATACTTAAAGCCGTCACACCGGCAGCGGCCAACCACGGGCCTTTCCAAGCCATTACCTGAGAGCGATTCATACGCCAAAGCACAAGTGCCATCCAGGCTAAGAATGTCACAAAGCACAACACGAAAAGCAAACCGTGCAAACTCGGATCTACACCCGGAGCCAAGTTAAAAATAGACTTTTGCATCTTGGGCGGGAAACCCGTTAACCAGGCAATGAAGTAGCCCCAGATCGTCAAGAGTGCAAGAGTAAAGACCGTGGCACTGAACCAGTCGAGCATATTGGCCCAGGAGCGGCGGGTGGACATAAGCCCAAAGGCTGCCAACACGCATAAGCCCGGCGTCAATAGTGTGAGATAGCGCTCCCCGGTCACGTTGCCCGCAGTTGACAGAAGTAAAAAGCCGGCAAAGGTCCAAAGAGCAATTTTGATGTGCGTGCGGCCGATTTGTTTACGGAAGGCGTAAATCGACAAAAGGGCAAAGGGCCACACAGGCCACAAGAACCAGATGAAGTTTTCAATGGCCCATGTGGCTTCCCGAGCACGCATCAGGCCGAAAACGGCCAATTGCGTTTCCCACCACAGGGCAAACCAAGCATCAATCGTTTCAATGGCAAAGCCCACCGTCACAACAGGCCAGACAAAAAACACGGCCGAAGCAGACACGATGATCAGGGTGCTGCGACTGATAAAGGGCGTATCGTACGCATGCACTCGAGCATGTAGTAAAAGCGCAATCACAAGCATGATGACGCCCGTGAAAAGATCAGCGCAAAGTACCGCGGCGCCAGCACAGGCCCCGGTTAACAGGGGGCCTAATTGCGGCCGGCGGAATGTCCAGGTGAGCGAAAAGTAAAAGAGCGCGACAATGGCCAAAAGTGCCATGTCGACGTACAACTGGCGAATGGGAACGAAAAGACCGAACGTCCCCACAAACATTAATAGAGCGGCGTCAGCGATCACGCGTCCGTAGTCTCGAGGAGAGGCTTCACCACCGAAGGCTAAAACCACGGGTTGAGCTTCAGCTCGGCGAGCCACGTACCATGTGCCGTACCAGATGCTCGACGTTGCGATGGCAAACCAGAAAAGAACGCTGAGGCGGCTTGCGGAGTCAGCTCCAAAGAGCCAGCCGAACAGTTTGGCAAAAATGGCGCCTATCCACATGGATAAGGGGCCGTTTTTGACGTATTCAACACCATCGATGTGAGGCAGCAACCAATCGATAATGCCGCCCGAGAGCATGCTTGAAATAACCGCAAAGCTTTCGAGTTCGTGAGAGCTCCAAAAGTCACGCGATAAAAGCCCCGGAATGATGTAAATGACGAGCAATGCCAAAAGCGCCATGCGCGGCAGTTTGTCGGCAGTGGCAGCAGGGGCAACGATCGGTGAGGGGCGTTCTTCAAACATACGATAAAAACAACGAATTTAACGAAGCTATTTTAACGAAAAGAGGGCAGTTCGCACGGGAACTGCCCCTTTTTTGACCGAGGGTCAATGGCGCCCGTATGGGACGCGAGGCCATTAGGCCTTCTTGTTGAGATTGGCGTACTTGGCGCGGAATTTTTCCACACGGCCGGCTTCTACGATACGCGTTTGAGCGCCCGTGTAGAAGGGATGGCTTTCAGAGGACGTATCCAACTTCACGAGCGGATAGGTCACGCCGTCAATTTCAACGGTTTCTTTCGTTTGAGCGGTGGACTTGATGATGAACGTCTTGTTGATGGACAAGTCGCAGAAGGCCACGTCGCGATATTCGGGGTGAATACCTTGTTTCATTTGTTGTATTTCCTAATGTCATAACATCGGCCGCCCTGAGTGCCTTGCGAGCGTGCCTTTCAATAAAGGTCTTACCGCCGGCATGCAACTCCACGTTCCGACAAGAGTTTGGAATTATCCAATAAATCCAAACAAATAGCAAGAATTTGGACTGAGTTTGTTTACTTTCAAACAATGGCCTATGTCGGCTCAGTAACAATGCCTAGGTTGTTGCAAACTGTCATTGAATGCTTTTTTGACAGCCATATAATCGCGATCAAGAAAAAATATCATCAAATTGAAAAAGAAAGGATGCGGCCTCCCTATGTCGCAAAATATTCAAGGACTCAGAAGCTGGGCTCCGGTAATCGGCTTGACCCTCTCGGCTTTTATTTTTAATACATCGGAATTCATTCCAATTGGTCTTTTAACCGATATTGCTCGTGATTTTCAAATCACGGAAGCGCAAGCCGGTCTCATCATCACGGTTTACGCGTGGATCGTAACCGTCTTGTCGCTACCCTTGATGCTATTGGCATCCAAGATGGAATATAAAAAGTTGCTTTTGTCCATTTTGACGATTTTTGTGGTCAGTCACATACTCTCGGGCATTGCAACGGGTTTTTATACGCTAATGGCATCTCGTGCCGGTGTGGCCTTTTCTCATGCGATCTTTTGGTCGATTGCTACACCTGTGGCAGTTCGCATTGCGCCCCAAGGCAAAAAAGCTCTGGCTTTGAGTATGGTGGTCACGGGGACCTCCATTGCCATGATTGCCGGCTTGCCTCTCGGTCGCATCATTGGTCTGTGGTTAGGATGGCGAGCAACATTTATCAGTATCGGGATAGCGGCCTTTGTCATCGGTGGCTTTTTAATGTACTTTTTCCCGAAAGTACCCAACCGCGATGCAATCTCTTTGAAATCCTTGCCTGCAATGCTCAAAAACCGAGCATTGATCGGTGTGTATGTGTGTTGTGCATTGATGTTTTGCGCTCACTACACGGGCTACAGTTTCATCGAGCCTTTCTTGGTTCAAGTGGCCAAGATGCCCGAAACGGGAATTACATGGGCTTTGACAGTATTCGGTGTCGCAGGGCTCGTATCCAGTTTCCTTTTCTCGCGCTACTTTGACAAGGTACCGATTGTCTTTTATCTCGCAGCAACGTTCGGTGTGGGAGCCTTCCTGTCGTTATTGAAGTTCTCAGCACAAAGCATCGATGGCGTGATGTTGCTATGCGTCTTTTGGGGCATTATGTTCACGTTTTTTGCGCTCGTCTTTCAAGCCACGGTTATTCATCTGGTGCCCCATGGCGCTCCCATTGCGATGTCCATTTTCTCAGGCATTGCCAATGTCGGTATCGGTAGCGGCGCGCTCGTGGGCGGCTTTACTGTGACGCATTTCTCTATTGCCTCTATCGGTTATGCAGGTGCGATTTTTGCGTTCATTGCCGGTGTCATTTGCCTTTTCTTAATACGAGATTTTCTGAGAACGGACGAGGACTAAAGAGGCTTCTCGGTGACTCAACAGTCAAAGACCTAACGCAAAGTGTTAAGCTCTCTAGGTCATTTGGTTATCCAGGAGTTTTCCATGAAAGAGCAAACTCGTCTTGTTCACGGCGGAATGGAGTTATTCGAGGATTACGAATACG
>ERZ791802.1684-NODE-1684-length-15732-cov-2.461568_pt1 | contig 15732 bp, 10 predicted proteins | sample MGYA00510308_ERZ791802 | MGnify/ENA primary metagenome ERZ791802 (study PRJEB30046, sample SAMN00792028) | human gut metagenome | study: EMG produced TPA metagenomics assembly of the A metagenome-wide association study of gut microbiota in type 2...
TCGCACAAGTCAAAATAACCGTCACCATTGGCATCATACACAAACACTTCGGCTATCGGCACGTCTTTGGTCTGTGTGGGAACTGTAAGGTCTATCTTTCCGTCCAAATCGAAATCGAACTGATAACCGGCCTCGTAAGACCAATATACAATGCCGTCGGACTTCTGGGCATAAGTGAAAACCGCCATTGTACAGGCTAAAACTGCAAGTACTAAATTTTTCATAACTATTAAATTTTAATTATACAATAATTTGTTTAATTTCAGCATTGGATAATGCTGAGCAAAAATTAAAAAGCTCTAAATCATGTTTGTTTGATTTACCGGAATACCACCGAAGCGTATAGCCGGTGATACCCCTCTTGTTCCACATCGCTGATCGTCAGCAGATAGGCCCCCTGCGACAACGGAGGAATGCTACAGGAGAGCACTCCGTTGCCAAAACGGAGCCTGTCTTCATAACAGATACGTCCTCCCATATCCGCCAACCGGATCTCGCACAGACGCTCCTGCCCCGTTCCTCCGGATATAATCATCCGGGAACCTCCGTCATCGAAACAGACGCTTATCTCCTCTTTTTTTTTTGAAGATTCGATTCCCGTATATTTGTCCGACATGAAAATCAGATTGTCATAATCGGCACTGTTCCTGTCTACCGGTCCCATGAAAACAGATATTACAATAGCATCCGCCCAATCTTCTCCCCACAGGCCGGTAATATCTTCCCGGAGATCCCGCTCATATTCCACCCATTCGTCTACCTTGGGCTTCACGGGAGTCAGCGTAAGATAAGCCAATCCCGGCTGGGAATACCCCACGCGATAGAACAGGTCTTTCGTTTCCCATACGGGAGAACTGTCGGACGGCTTTATCAGACGGAAACCGAACCAGCAAGCCGTGGTGTTATGGGAACGGACAGCTATCTTAAACCGGTTGAAACGATCGAGCGGTACACGGATCGCACCGTCCGAAGTGGTGGTAAACCGGATCATTCCCGGAGTAACCTGCAATGCTTTCTCTCCGGCAAATGCATCTGTCACTGTCTGGATCTGAGACACGTTACCGTTATAGTCGTTGGAGACGATAAGCGGTTCCTGATCGTCGAGAATGGTAATCGCAGCAGTCTCTTCGGAGCGCAAAGTCTCTCCGCCGGCATCGTAACGGAAGGGGAATAGATCGAATGCGACACTTTTCTCCGCAGGTGCTTCGGGCATTCCGACCGTGCTGTTGAGATGCAGCACCAAGGTGGCAAAAGTACCGAGTGAAGACAACGACACTTTTACCTTATCGCCTTCTCTGGTATAATCTACCTTCCGGCTGCCTTCCAAAGTAACGCAATAAAGATCTGCCGGCACTGCATCTTCCGGTAAGGTGAAAGAGAGACCGGTCGCCTTTGCCGCAGGCGCCGTATTCACCACATCCCAACGCAAATCTACCGAGCTGCCGTAGTTCACCAGATCGACAATCAGAGCATCCGCCCGGCCAGTCCGTTTATCCCAACGTCTTTTCAGTTTGGCATAGATGCCGTCGGCATTATCCAGAACCAAATCCGACTGATTGTAATCGGCAATGACGTAAGCGCGGTTGGAATAATACAGATAGGCTCCGTAGGCTTCCGTAAACTTATTCCAACGGGCGATCTGTTCGAGCACTTCCAACGGATAGTTCACAGCATGGAAAGGAACCGGATCGGTAAAGCTCGCTACTCCGTCCACCACTTGCGCAGCAGGATAACCGCCGGCCGAGAGACAGGTTGCAAATTGATAATCGATATTTTGTTTCGGCCAGCCGGTCGTCAGGTTCATCTCTGCAGGCGGATAGAAATTGGCGAAAACCGGCTTATCGGGGTAACGCGATTTTGCTTCATAAATGTCACGGTAAAGATCGGTGTATTTGGTTCCCGTGCCAAAAGGCCAGAGTTCCATAAACTGATGGTTGGCTACCGCTCCCGTCGTGTAATGCGGGATATTCCCGTTTGTAGACGGTAGTTGCAATGCCGTAGTAGTGACGTCCGCACGCTGTTCCTTCACTGCCAGATCCAGGCGTTTGACCAACGGAGCCATCTCCGACGAGAAATTACAGGCAGCCTCCGTTCCGTCACAGACATAGCTATCGGGCAGGCCGTACCAATCCCAACGGTATCCGTCCCAATTATACTCTTTCTGAGCCGTCACCGCCTGATGCACAAAATAGTCGTTGAAGTTTTTATACGTCTCTCCGCCGATGGTATACGGGGCATCCACCGATTCGTTGGTAGACATGAGGTAGAGATAAGAACCGCCATAAGTGATAAAGCTACGGTCGCCCGCATTGCGCATGGCCCAATCGGGACAGGTATGGGCAAAAGCCGGAGTTGCGGCATAGATGCCGGTATAGCAGACCGAACGTCCACCGATGCTGCGGAATTTCTCTATCTTCTTTTTCATCATGGCCTTGCTCGTCCAAAGACGGTCGTCACCGACGTATGTATTCCAGGTTTCCGTCTGAGGGGCTACCTCCTCATGGGCTCTCATCCAGGGATGATATTCCAGCGTATTGATTCCTGCGGCTTCCAGATTGCGCGCCCACTTATCCACATCCAGCGAATTGTCGAAGATACAAGTCCATCCGTGCCGGAGATTCACCTCTTTCCCCGTCTCTTCAAGGGTAGCCAAAGGCAGGACGGCAGGGCGGGACTGATCCGCATCCGCAGACATAACGGCAAGTACCCCCGTCAACGGCACTGTCACGGTGCAGTCCACCGTCCCGTAACCATTGGAATCAGCATAGTGTTCGTATTGCAGCTTGTCTGCCGACCAATAATTGATGAGTATCTGTCCGGTCGAAGCACGGTAGAGTGCCATATCGGTATAGCCGTCTCCATTGAAATCTCCGGTAAAGGGAACATCTTCCGCCGTCCCGAACACCACCCCGTTGATGGCAAGGGGCATATCGAACTCGGGATATCCGGTAAGAGACGAAAACGCTACATACCAAGTCGACGTAGAGGGACGGTAAACGGCAAGGTCATCTATTCCGTCACCGTTAAAATCACCGGACAAAGGGATGTCTCCGGGCAGTCCGAACTGACCTCTGGCATCGATGTTCCCCTCACAAGGGGAAAAATCGATGTACCAGGTTGCCAGTCCTCCGGCTCCTGAACGCATCACGGCGATATCGGTCTTTCCGTCACCGTTAAAGTCGCCCGTCACATACTTGTCCGTAGCACTGATGCCAAAGCCGACCGGAGTGCTTGTTATCCAATCCTTTTTACCATTATTTATTTTCCATACCCATTTTATCATTTCGCCGGTAGTCTCCACCTCGCAGATATCCACCCGTCCGTCTCCGTCATAATCGCCCACGCAAGCTCCTCCTGTGAAAACGGCATCCAACGTTTGAGAAATAACAGACTGGTTACCGATGTCGAAATTCCATCCCGCCTGCGTTCTGTAAATCAAATCGTCGTGAGCACCGGCCCCTACAGCCAGGGAGAAAGAGACAACGGACAAGAGAATTTTCTTTTTCATATTCTTTTTCATATTCCTTTTCATCTTCTTTTTCATATCGGGTTAATAGCTGGGGTTATTAGGTCTCAAATTTGGGTTTGCATCGATATCGTCCATAGGAACAGGCAATAACAGATGCTTGGGAGTTGTGAAATTTGTTTTACCTATACTGTGGAAGAATTTCTTGGCGTACTCCCCATTCTCATCGTAACGGATCAAGTCGAACCAACGGTGTCCGCCCTCGAAAGCCAACTCCATACGGCGTTCATGACGGATAATCTCCCGTAATTCCGCCTGGTCTTCAGTCGTTACCTCAGGCAATCCGGCCCTGACACGAACGCGATTCAACGGCCCGCCCTCCTCATAGGATGCGGCAGGAGCACAAGCCTCCGACGTACGCCCCTTTTCATTCAAAGCCTCGGCATACATCAGCAATACATCCGCATAACGCAATATGGGGAAATTCAACGGGCTATCCATAGCGCGATCCTGTCCTATATCCTCACAGAGGAATTTCTTTACGTTGTGTCCGGTCTGAGAAACCGACGGATCATAAGCCCAGCCTTTGTACTGGTCGCCCTGACACCACACGGAAACGGATTTCCGCAAATCTCCCGCTTCATAAGAATTCACAAATTCCGGATATACGGCAAACCAGCCGAAGTTACCCCATCTGCCACCAATCGCTATCGGGGCCAAAGGAGCCATATAGTCATTGTGCCACCCGCCCTGTCCGAGGATGTCAAACTCGGAATACGTGGTCACATCTTTCTCATACTGTACTTCGAACAGGCTCTCGGGGCCATTCTCACGCAGGTAGTCGAAATTCCAATCGTATTTTCTGTTCAAGGTATATATATTCAGCGCATCCAGTTCCTCAATAGTAGAAATGACATCATCGTATTTCTTCAAGGTGAGATATACCTTGGCCAGCAGTCCTAAGGAAGCGCCTTTGGTGGCACGGCCTATATCGGAAGAAAGTTCGTATTGCGCCGGCAACATGGAAGCAGCATCTTTCAAATCCTGTATTATCAGTTCGTAAACCTCTTCTTTTGGAGACCGGGATACCTGCAGATCGTCGCCTGCTGTCTGCTGGGTCTTGATCAGAGGAACATCACCAAACAAACGTACCAGATTAAAGTAATACAAGGCACGCAGGAAATGGGCTTCCCCCTTATACTGGACAATCTTTTCCGGACTTACCCGGGCCGCATCATCGATGTTGTTCAAAATCCAGTTTGTCCGGCTGATTCCGGCCCAGGGTCCCCGCCATAATTCCTTTGCACCGGAATTATCACTGGTAGTTATAAAATTGGCAAGCTGTGTTGTTTCCAGCCCGTTGCCGCCCGCTTCATTGCCCACACTCCCCTCGCCGGCCACAATATCGAGTGTCCACATACGGAGATTGTACATATACGAACTCTGCAAGCGCTGATACATGGAGTTCACTCCACTCTCGATCTCTTCGGCCGTACCTTTTTCAAAGAAATTATCGGTAATAATCTGGTCATTAGGCAATATCTCCAACTTATTCATACAACTCTGGTTACAGAGCGACAGTCCTAAAAAGGCGAATATATAAATATACTTTTTCATGGCTTTATGTTATTAGAATTTAACGGATACACCGAACATATAGGTACGCGCGGACGGATAGACACCGTAATCCAATCCGCTCAATCCGGCTTCGGGATCCAGCCCCGAATAGTTGGTTATGGTACAGAGATTATCTAAACTGACGTAAAGGCGCAACGCTTTCATCTTTGCCTTGCGAATCCACTTTTCCGGCAGTGTATATCCGAATGTCAGATTCTTGAGCTTCGCATAGGCACCGTCTTCCAGCCAACGGGTAGAGGCACGCGAATTGTTGTTCGGATCGGCATAAATGGCACGGGGCATCGAGTAGCTGCTCCCCTCGCCTGTCCATCTTTCCAGAGTAGTTGCCAACTGGTTGTACGTACTGTTCATACTCTCATGACTGGCCCGCACGCCATTCCACACCTGGTTTCCTAAAGCGCCTTGAAAGAAAATGCTTAAATCAAAATTCTTATAGCTGAATGTGTTGTTGAAACCGAAAATACAATCGGGAGAAGGATTACCGATAACGGTACGGTCCAGATCGTTTATTTCACCGTTCCCGTCTACATCGACAAACCACATATCACCGGGAGAGGTGTTTTTATAAGGATTGTGAGAGGCTTTATCCGGAGCACGGTTTTCCATGACAGGGCCGGTGAACACTTCATCGAGTGTCTGATAGATTCCGCCCAACTCGTATCCGTAGAAAGAATTGATGGGCTGGCCTTCACGGATCAGGCTCACACCGTTCAGTATCTCCGGGCCACCGATCGAAACCACTTCATTGTGATTGAAACTCATATTCAGACTGGTTTCCCACTTAAATTCTCCTACAAAGTTCTTAGTGTTGACGGTGAATTCGAAACCACGGTTCAGTACTTTACCGATGTTTACCGGTGGCCAGTCCGCCTGTTCCAAAGAAGTGCCGCTTGTCTGCGGAACCGGTTTCTTGGTAAGCATGTCCCGGGTATTCTTCACATAGAAATCAAGATTGGCGACAATACGGTTTTGCAGAAAACCAATGTCGAGACCTACATTATATTGTTCCACCGATTCCCACTTCACTGATGGATTGGACAAGAGGTAAGGATAAATCAGATTCACTAAATTGGACTCGAAACCCCGTTGCGAACCGAAATTATAAACACCGTTCACACTCAGTTTATCGGCAAAGGCGTATGCACCGATATTCTGATTACCCGTTTGTCCGTAACCGGCTCTGAGTTTCAGTAAAGAGACGGGCTTGACGGACTGCATAAATGCTTCATTGCCGATATTCCAGGCAGCAGCAAAAGAGGGGAAGTAACCGAAGCGGTTATCCTTACCGAACTTCGACGAACCGTCTGCACGGAAAGTAGCTGTCAGCAGGTAACGGTCATCATATGAATAATGCAGACGGGCCATGTACGACATCAATGCCCAACGGTATGAATTGCCTCCTACATCGGTAGCCTTGGTCGCATTGTCCAGTTCGGTAGTCAGTTCGCTGGCACGTCCGGAACCGGCAGCCGATACGGACTCTTTCTTGTATTCCTGATAAGAAGTACCTATCATGGCATTGATGCGGTGCTTTCCGAAAGCCTTGTCATAATTCAATGTATTGTCCCACAGATACAACTGCTCATAAGCGGAAGTGACCGTCTGCATGGTATTTTTCGATTCATTCATCCCCCATTTGTATTTGGGAATGTACGAATTGTTATAATCGTATCCCAACTCGGCTCCCCCTGTCGTCTTGAATTTCAGTCCCTTTATGATTTCCCACTCTAAAGAGATGTTAGACAGCATACGGAATCCCTTCATCCGGTAGTTTTGTTCATTGATGATGGCTACCGGGTTCAATGCGTTTCCATTCCACTCCGCATTGCCCGTAGGCCCGGCATATTCTCCGTTGTCATCATAAATAGGAATGGAAGGCAATATGCGCATTGCATTCTGGATAACCGTACTTACGGGCTGGGTACGGCGATTCTCCGCACTCAGGTTTACATTCGCCCTTACGGTGATGTTCGATGCCAGTTTGGAGGAGATGTTCGATTGCAGGCTCAGACGGTTGTAAGACGAATTCTTCATGATGCCGTCCTGAGTATAATATCCCAAAGAGGTGGCATGGCTTATCTTCTGATTGCCACCCAGCATGGATAGATTGACTTTCTGCATCGGCGCAGTGCGGAAGATGGCATCCATCCAGTCGGTACCTGCTCCCAACGACTCCGGATCGGCAAAAGCCGGATTCAAAGAGTATTCCGGGCCGGCATTGGTACGCATCTCATTGTGTAAAGCCGCGTATTGCGACGCATCCAGCATCTTGTATGTTTTGGCCGAATGCTGTATGCCGTAGCTGTAATCAAAATTGATGCCTGTTTGGTGGTGACCATCACTACACCGTTGGCTCCCCGCGAACCGTAAATAGCCGTAGCCGAAGCATCTTTCAAGACATCGATGGATTCTACATCGTTCGGATTCAAGTACCACATGCCGCCGCTTACAGGCACCCCATCGATCACATACAAAGGAGACGCGTCGTTGATGGTACCCACACCACGTATCAGAATGGATACATCACCGCCCGGCGTACCGGAATTCTGCACGACCTGTACCCCCGACATCTTTCCGGCAATGGCCTGCATCACATTGGAAGTGGCATTCTTGGTGATCTCTCCCGAACGGACGGAAGAGACAGCACCCGTAACGTCTTTCTTACGCATCGTGCCATAACCCACTCCCACCACTTCATCCAGTGCCGCCACATCTTCCTGCAATACCACTTCGACAAAGGCCCTTCCGGATACGTTTACTTCCGTAGTGACATAGCCTATATAAGAAATAACTAAAACAGGCTGCCTTCCGGTGACATTCAGTGTAAAGTTTCCGTTCAAATCGGTTATGGTAGCATTATTGGTACCTTTCTGAGAGATATTGGCAGCAATGACAGGCAGGCCGTCCGGGCCCTTTATAATACCTTTTACGGTCTGTTGCTGCTGTGTCACGTTCGAAATACCGGTTTCACTGCCCGCATCGGAATGTGCGGTAACACCGGCGAAAAGGGTGATCGGAGAGATAAGAAACATCGCAGTCCCTATAAGCAAAGTGTGCTTCATGCGACTCTTACATTGATACTCTGTTTTCATATTCATTGTGTTTTCATTTATTATAATCTATAATTATATCCCGGTAAAAAAAAGAAGGTCGGCCAGCATCAAATGACGAATGTAAAAGTACGGAGAAGTGTTATACCTTCTTTCCACCATTTTAGCTGATAATTATGATATTTTACCATAATAGTCTTATTATTGACCGAATATTGATATGATTCCAATATTCCGGGCATTTTTTCCCTATTTCAAGAAACGTGGTTTGCCCCCCTTGCGCCAATATTCCTCAATCTTTTCCAAAGAGACTCCTTTGGTTTCGGGCACATAGAAGTATCCCCATATCAAGGCTGCCAGAGCTACCACGGCATAAAACCAGAAAGCACCGGCAGGATTCCCCAAGTTCTCACCTTCTGCATAAATCTCCGTACCGCTTATCGTGAAAGCATGTACGATCTTGAAGAAAGTAAACGAAACGATGCTATTGAAAAACCACACGGACAAGGAACCGATGGATGAGCCCAATCCCCTGAGTTTCTGGGGAAATACTTCGGAGATGATAAGCCACCCCAACGGGCCGATGCTGATAGCGAAAAAGGCAACATAGAAAAAGACCAACAGGACGGACAACCATTTGCCGGCATCGCCCAACGAAGCGGAGAAGGCAAAGCAAATGCCCAACAGAATCAGCGAAACCGTGATCCCGGTCAGACCGGTGAAATAGAGTTTGCGCCTTCCAAGCCTGTCTACAAAATACACCGATACGATCGTGAACAGCAGGTTGACCGCCCCTACGCCCACCGAGGCCCATATAGCGGAAACCGTACCGTCGAACCCGGCCATAAGGAATATCTTGGGACTGTAATAGATCACGGTATTGATGCCTACAAACTGTTGGAAAAACATAATTCCGATGCAGATGATCACGGCATTGCGCAGCCAGGGCTTGAACAGTTCGCGATAACCGGACTTCTCCTCACGACTCTTGGCCACTTCTTTCCGGATCGCTTCAAAAGCATCGTTTCTGGATTCCGGACTCTCTATACGCGAAAGCACGGCCAGTCCTTCCTGCTCTCTCCCGCGACCGATTAACCAACGTGGCGTCTCGGGCATACACAGCATACCCACAAATAATACGATAGCGGGAATCACGCCTACATAAAACATCGGCCGCCAGCAGTCTATCCGGCTTTCATCGGCAAAAAAGAGATCGGAAAGATAAGATACCAAAACACCGATAGTAACCATCAACTGGAACATCGACACCAAAGCTCCGCGTTTTTTTGCCGGAGAGATTTCCGCAATATAAAGCGGTACGGCAAAAGAAGAGACACCGATAGCCACTCCTAAAAACAAACGGGAAGCAATGAGGTGATACACATCGGGCGCAAATCCGGACCACAACGCACCGATGGCAAAAACCACGGCCGATGCCAAAATCACCTTTCTACGGCCGAGCGTATCCGTCACTTTCCCGCAAAAGAGCGCTCCCAAGATAGCACCGCACAACCCGGAAGCCGTAATAATTTCAATCATACCGTTATCGATTCCGAAGTCTTTCTGAAAGAAAGGGATAGCCCCCGATATGACTCCGGTATCAAACCCGAACAACAGTCCGCCCGTAGCGGCAACGACTGCAATCACATAAATAAGCTTGCTATTATACTCTGTTTTCATGGTATTTATTTTTAAATTTAAGTTGCTAAGTGATCAAGTAGTGAGTAGTTGAGTAGTCAAGTAGTAAGTAGTTAAGTAGTTAAGTAGTAAGTAGTTGAGTAGATAAAGTAGTAAGGACGGATAGTTCACGTCACCGGTATCCCAACTTGAATAATTAAGGATCAACAGTCAAGCAATAAACTGTCAAAAAAATACATCAGACACGACATTTCTACTTAACTACTTACTACTTAACTACTTGACTACTAAACTACTTGACTACTAAGCTACTTGACTACTAAATCACTTGACTACTAAACAACCACTTAACATTTTGGCTACTACATATAAATTATTCAAGCTAAGGTTGATAATTCTCCCATACCTCCTTTTTCAGTTCCGGGCGGGGAACATATAAGAAAGTATCCGGATTTTTTTCAAAAGTCGTATAGATGGCTTCCCCCTTTACGATGCCGAGGGCGGAGTAATCGGCAGGAGTTTTGCAGATCAGTTCCGATTTCTCATAAAGCGGATTGGCTTGCCACTCTATTTTATTCTTATCATTAAAGACAGGAAACCAAGCGATGCCTTTATGCCTGCGAACGCCCTCGTACTCAAAACCGTAGTCGCGGTCACACCAGGCACCGAATGTCAACGGTTCGTCCGGATTGGCGCTGATAGTGGCATGCGCCCAGTATGGGGGGACAATCACAACGTCACCGGGACGGGCATAAACGGCAAAACAACGCCCGGGGTTATCCTCGGCAAACTCCTGCATATAGATAATCGCTTCGCCCGACCAGATTTCATAAACCTCCGGAGTAGACCATTGGCTGAATTTGGAAACCCAGTGAATATGTCCCTGGCTACGTATGGGTTCCCGTCCTAATTTTCCGGCGGCATAAGTCACCACCCCATAGAGAAGGTGCATCTCTTTCAGAAGCGGTTCATGGATTTTCTTTCCGACATCCATGGCAATGGCATACACTACTTCGGGACCGTCACAATCGGGATCGGATAAACTCTTGCGGATATCTTTCAGCAAGCGGTTCTCTACCGGAGGGCCAAAAACATCGGGACCATAAACGAACCCCATGGGATTCGTTGTGGGTTCTATATCAAAACCTGGATTAAATTTCATACTCAAAATCGAATTAAGGATTGTGTTTAACAAAAGCTTTAATAGTAGCGCACTGCTTACCTTCGGATTCTCCACAAGGGCGGATCGTATATTCTTTCACCGATTCCGGCACGATAAACGTCTCGGCATAATGAACAACAAATGGCTCGAACCCTCCTGTCGGACTTTCCACAATGGCCTCTCTCCCTTCAACCAGATTGAGAACATTCACACTGCCGTCCGTCCGGTGCAATACGGGAGCGGTAAACCAATGACGGCGGGTTTCGATGAACTCGTTTTCGTGCAAACCGGTACGTTCTTCCCTCCAGCCTTCGCCCTCGGCCACCGGCTCTATACGATTGAAAATCTCTTTTCTGACCCAAGACTCCGTACGGTTCCATTGAATGACTTCCTGCCCGTGCTTTATATTGATGGGGCGCGGACGGCCATCCAGCCCGAGACGTCCCCAATCCCAAAGCTTGAAAGTGAAGATATAAGGAGTCGCACTGATTTCAAGCACCATACCGTTTGTTCCGGAACAATGTATCGTGCCGGCAGGTATCAGCAAATGGTCGTGCTTCTTAACGGGATAGCGGCCCACATATTTCTCCGCATCGAAGCAACCGCTTTCCTGTGCTTCATTAAGGGCATCAATCATCTCTTCCGGTTCGATCCCCTCTTTCACCCCCAAATACACGGTAGCATCTTCTGCCGCATCCAACATATAATAGCTTTCGTCCTGCGTGTAGTGCATACCGAACTTTTCCTGTATATATTGTGTCAGAGGATGTACTTGCAGACTCAGATTTCCTCCCTCCATCGTATCGAGAAAGTCGAAACGGATCGGAAACTCGTCACCGAAACGGCCATATACCGGATTGCCTAATAAACGTGCCGGATAAGCAAAAACAAGATCGATAGAAGGTAATTCGAAACGTACGTCTCCAAAACCGAGATAAAGACTGTTTTCCTCGGGGACACAATCGAAACACCAGGCAAAATTAGGCACCTCCCGGTCGAGGTCACATACCTCTTTCATCCATTGTCCGCCCCAAGGTCCCGGATCGAAAAAAGGAACGACCCGGAAGGGGGTACGGGAGGCCTTTTCCAGTCCGGCTTCTATTGCCTTTGCAGTCGCCATCTTTGGATTGCCGGCGGTATTCGTATCGAGTACATAATCCCACTTCTTCATCAGTTTCTTCTTGAAGCGGTCACAAATACGCCAGTCTACAAAAAAGGCACGCTTGTATTGCAATGAAGCACGTTCTTCCCTATTGCTGATGCCGACATTCGATACCTCGTTGCGACGGAAACGCATCTGTATCTCCCAACGGGCCATATCGGCATACACCAGTAAATCATACGAAGGCTGTACGTAAGCCGCACCGACCCCATAAACAAAAACAATGCCTTCGGTAACGGCAGCAATCTCCGAACGGATACCCGGCAATTTATCTCCGTCGAAATAACAGTCCATGTTCTGACGGGTCATATAACCGAAAATCTCGTCTTCCGTGATGTCCTGCTTCAAGATGGCATCTATCTGTTCCGGAGACTTCATGGCATCCGCCGAAAAGAACCAACGGGAAGCCGGGAAAGCAGACTGCAAAGCCGTAACCACCTCTTCATCCGATACTCCCTGGTAACATTCCAGCACCACGACCTTTACTTTCTTTCCGATCTGCGACAGGTCTTTCTCCAGACGATCGGAAATAGCTCTCCAACCCACCCGGCACTCTTCCTCCATACCCGGCACGTTCACCACCGGATACTTATCATAATTAGATTTCTCATTAAAATATCTGTTCATAGCATTTTTCTTTTTTTATTGTTGACAACGTACACGAAATTCCCAAAAGAGCGGCATTATCCCCCAATAAGGAGGCTCTGATCTCTACTTCATTTTCCGGCGACCAAACCAGACGGTCGATCCGTTCTTTCAGATAAGGCAATATGATATCCGCACTACGCATAATCCCGCCGCCTATCACGATGATCTCCGGATCATAAGCATGGATGTAATTGATAATGGCCGCCGCCCATACATCCATGCAATCCTGACATAAAAGAGTAGCTTCCGGCTCTCCCTGTCTCATTAAACCGAACAGGGTTTTAAAGTCGTAAGAAGAAGCTTTCGCCTTATACTCATTGCTGATCTTGGAATGGGTACGGATAATCTCCGGCAGGAAAAAGGAAGAAGCCATTGCTTCCACACACCCGATGTTTCCACAAGTACAACGCCGTCCACGATAGTCCACGACGATGTGTCCGCCCAACGACCCTGCCTGATAATGAGTTCCTTTTATAATCCGTCCATCCAGTACGACCCCGGTACCGATTCCCGTACCAATGGTCATCATTACCATGTTCCTGCTATTTCTTCCGGCACCGAAACACCACTCTCCGGCAAGTGCCAGGCGGGCGTCATTATCGATAATGAAAAGAGTTTCCCAATTCCTGTAAACCCACGAAGCCAGATCTATGTCACAGGCATCATCGTATTTATCATTGGTGGAAGTCACCCTTTTCTCCTTCGGATTGACCATACCGGGAAAGGCCAGCCCTATGCCGGAAAGTTCTTCTTTCGATACCCTCCATTTTCCCAACAACCGGTCTATTACCGTCTTCATAACAGGAAGATTGTCGGCCAGACTCCCTGCTTTGGCGGGAAACGAGTTGAATTCAAGGATTTCCGCTCCTTTCACCAAACCGATCTTGATAATGGTACCTCCTAAATCTATTGCTATACAATACATTGCCGGTCAGATTAAATGAGGGACACCATTCACTTCCATCAATCTGGCAGAGAATCCGTTTTCTGCAATCTCGGCATAATTATGCCCGGCGTCCGAAGGCCAGCAGGCAGCAAATGAGAAAAGGGAGCTTCCCGTATTTGCCATCCGATGGGCTACTCCTCCCGGAATGTAATGCAAACTGCCGGGAAATACATGTTCGGCCCACACATTACGCTGCCCGTCCATCAGAATCAGCATACCTTCGCCCTCCAGTCCCCAGTAGAATTCCGCACGGTCGACGTTGGCATGATAATGTCCTTTCGTCATCATGTACTCATTGCCGACTTTCCCCGGATACAGATAGGTAATGCCGAAGTACAATCCGCCCGGAGTTCCTTCTTTTTCGGGTAAAAAACTGCTGACTTCATAGGCAAGCTGATTCTGGGGCATTCGTTCGAAAGCTTCCGCATCGGCAAAGATGCCTTTCAAGTCAGATAAATTCCGGGAGATTTTGAGGACATCGCGTCCCACCAGATTCTTATCGGTAAAGAACAGTTCCGGAAAGACAATTTTGTTATTTTCCATAATCACCTATATTTTAAGATTCCACATATAATTCGATGGGAACAAAGGTAGGCCATAGCCATAGGCGGTCTGTCTCCTATCTTCCCCGATAATTATGTTATCTTATCATTTATACAGGTATATGGATTTTAATTGATAATATTCCAGAATATAGCCTGAATAATTCACACTCAGTAGTCAAGTAGTAAGTAGTCAAGTAGTTAAGTAGAAATGACTTGTCTGATGTATTCTACTTAACTACCTACTACTTAACTACTTACTACTTGACTACTGAGTGTGAATAATGTAGGATAAAGGGCTTTTAAATCGCTTTTTTATTTTTCACACCATACTGTTTTTGGTATTCGGTAGGCAACATATGGACGCTCTTTTTGAATTGCTCGATAAAGTTGGACAGGTTATTGAATCCCACTTCCATGCTTACGGTGGATATCTTCATTTTTCCTTCAATCAAGAGCCGCTTGGCATGTCCGATACGCATATCGTTCAGATATTGTACGAAGGTCTTCTTGGTCCGCTCCTTGAAATAGCGGCAAAAGGCAGTAGGGGTAAGACCTACCAAGCCGGCTACCTCTTCCAGTTTAATCGGTTGGTTAAAGTTCTTCACCAGATATTGATATATCTTATTGAAACGTTCAAAGTCGGAAGAATTGACGGACTGGGTGAAACCTACACTGGCGAGAAGTTCATATTCTTCCGTATTAGCCATCATTTCGAGCAAAGTGATCAGATTGGTAACCCGTACCGCCCCATTCGAATTGAAAGTGCTGCGGATAAAGTCCGCAATACGGTCACGGGCGGTTCCGGTGAATTTTATCCCCCGCCGGGAACGTTCTATCAAATTACGGATATTCATGAATTCGGGCAAATTAATCATGACCCCCTCAAACAGCTCTTTACGGAAATACACACACAGGCATACGGAACGCAATCCGGTTCCTTCTCCGAAAAACTCTTTGTCATTCCTCCATTCATGGGGCAACTGAGGTCCGATGATACAGACATCGCCCACTTCATAATTTTCGATATGATCACCTACAAAGCGGGTACCGCTTCCCTGCTCTATACACATGATCTCTATTTCGGGATGATAATGCCACGGAACAATGAAATAAGGCAGATCTTCCCTGTAAAAGTTGATGTAGTGTTCCACAGAAAACGGGAGTTCCTGATAAAGTGGTTTCATAGTGATATCGAGTTGAACTATTATGTAATTTGAGATTGTAGCGGGAGCAAATATATACGATTAATATCAAAAGTACAAATAAAAAGTGTACACTCTTTATTATAAGAATGTACACTTCAGTTCTTAAGTAGTCTCAGTAGTCAAGTAGTAAGTAGTCAAGTAGTAAGTAGTTAAGTAGTAAGTAGTCAAGTAGTAAGTAGTAAGTAGTCAAGTAGTAAGTAGTCAAGTAGTAAGTAGTAAGTAGTAAGTAGTCAAGTAGTAAGTAGTCAAGTAGTAAGTAGTCAAGTAGTAAG
>ERZ791802.1690-NODE-1690-length-15692-cov-8.061393_pt1 | contig 15692 bp, 8 predicted proteins | sample MGYA00510308_ERZ791802 | MGnify/ENA primary metagenome ERZ791802 (study PRJEB30046, sample SAMN00792028) | human gut metagenome | study: EMG produced TPA metagenomics assembly of the A metagenome-wide association study of gut microbiota in type 2...
TGGCGCAGATCACGGATTCCGGCTTCGCCGCCATGGAAGGCGACGCGGAGGACGCGGTGCGTCTGCTGACCTATGGGGCGGACGCCCCCGGGATTCTGGGCTATATCAACCTGCCGGAGGGGCCGAAGGAATTTACCCTGACGGCGCAGACCGAAAACGGCATCACCGTGACCATCACCGGCGAGAGTGCCTCCCTGCCCTATCCGGCAAGGGAAATCACGGTAACGGTGACCAAGGTGACGGACGGGGAGCGTCGGGCGATTCGCGATCAGATTTTGGGCGAAGAACAGGCCGAACCGGAGCGGAGCTACCTGCTGGACATCACCCTGTGGCACGGAGAGGAAGAGATCGAGCCAACCGGCTCCGTGACCGTGACCTTCAGCGGCATTGACACGGAGGGGCTTTACCCCAAGGTCTACCACATTGATACGAATGCCCAGACCGCCACGGACATGGAAGCGAAAACCGGAGAGAACGGCGACGTGACGATAGACACGGATCACTTCTCTTTGTATGAAGTACAGGCTCGATCCTTCCAAGATCTGTCCGGCTATATCGGGGACGCATTCATCAACGGCGGCGAATTTCAGCTGACCGACGATGCCTGGACGGCGGATGGGGATAATCGCGCGAATTTGAGCATTACGCAGAACACTACCATCGATTTGAACGGGCATACCCTGACGATCAGCAAGGCCAGTCAGTGCTTTGATGTGCACAACGGTGCGAAGCTTACCATTATGGACTCGTCCGACAGGATTCAGGATACCGAATCTACGGTCACTGGAAACGTGTACGGCAATAAGGCGATACTGGAAAATGATACCCTGACGTATTACATCACAGAATCCACACCCAATGCCACCGGCACCACGGAAACACTGAAAAAGCATGAAGTCCCCCTCGCCAACGCAGGAAAGATTCTGTGTGGGGAGGCTTCTGAACAGGTGATTCTGGTCAAGGGTACATTGGAACTACAGAGCGGTGTCCTCCAGAACACCGGCGGCAAACATATTGTCTACATGGAGGGCGGAACGCTGGACGTAAATGGCGGCTATATTGTGGGCGGCGGCAGTGACAACACGCCCGGCGGCGGTATTTACATCAACAGCGGAAAGGTGAATATCCAGGGCGGTGTTGTTGCGGCCAACCGCGGCCGTTCCGGCGGCGGTATCTACGTCAACAGCGGAGAGCTGAACATCTCCGACGGTGCGGTGACGGGCAATGAGGTCATCAAGGGACACGAAGACAACGGCGGCGGTATCTATGTCAACAGCGGTACGCTGACTCTGTCCGGCGGTTATGTGACCAACAACTATAAGGCATGCGACTGCAACGACTGCCAGAACGATGTGAACAACAAGCACGGCGGCGGCGGCATCGCCCTGGCGAACAGTTCCGTTATGAACATGACCGGCGGCTATGTCACCGGCAACTATTCCGGTCTGGCAGGCGGCGGCATTTACGCGGGCTTCTGGGATTGTAGAGTCACATTTACCATGAGCGGCGGAACCATTGCCAGCAACTGCGCCGAACTGGGCGAGGGCGGCGGTCTTCGTATCGCCGGCGGCACCAACGGCGTGATTCAGGCAACGAACAAGGTATACATTACCAACAACATAACGAATTCCAACAATGACTGGGGCGGTGGCGGCATTTTCGTTCAGGAAAAAGGCAACCTGAACATTACCAATGCTCTGATTACGGACAACACTGCGGGCGGTTATGGCGGCGGCGTGGCGGCCTGCCCCACCGGCGAGACGTTGATCACGCATACCGATGGCGCGGCGATTTACAGAAATTCCGATGAGGGGCTGCATATGTCCGACGGAGGAAACGGCAAGAATGCCGATTCAACAGTCGCCCAAGCCAACGGCACCTTTACCTCCAACGGACACAAGGACTATTTCTGCGTGCGCAAGAGTGGCAACAACCCGATTTCTCTGGTTACTGGTCAGATGCTAGGCGGCGGCGCGGCGAACTGGACTGGTTCCAGTGACGGAACATACATCACAATCAGCAAAACCGGCTATGCCACAGCCAATTACCTCTTTGGCCTTGCCGCAGCCCCTGATTCGGAGGCCGTTGCCGCGGCGAAGGGTGCTGCCAGAGTGATTATCACCGGCAACCATTCCAACATCCATGGCGGCGGCATCATGACCAACGGAGGTCTGATTCTTGGCAGGAAAGAGGAAATTGTAACGGCCACCCCTGCGCTGGACATTATCGGCACCAAGGCACTGACCAAGGACGGCGTAGAGCAGCACGAGGGACTGAACTTCCAGTTTAAGTTAACAGACAGTGAGGGGCAGGAAGTCGGAACGGCAACATCCGATGCTGCTACCGGACAATTTACGATTTCGCCCAACGTGCAGTATACCAAGGCCGGAACCTATACCTATAAGCTCAGCGAGGTCAAGGGCGATCGAGCCGGTATCACCTACGATAAGAACGTACATACAATCCAGGTGACAATTGAGGAAAAAACCGTTTCCCTTTTGGGCGTGACGTTCAAAAGCTACAATGTGTCCTCCGTCAAGCTTAACGGCAGCGAAAGCGGCGGTTCCTCCGGCTCCGGGGGAGATTCCCAGACGACGGGTATCTTCAAGGTTCGCTTTCAGAACACGAATAACTGGGAGAAAGTGTACATGCACGTATGGGGCGATTCGAATAATCAGATTACAGCAACAACATGGCCGGGAATAGAGATGACAAAGGAGTCGGATGACTATTACTATCACGACTTTGAAGTTACCGGAACGGGTACATACAGCTGCATCATCCACAATAATTGTTCGGATGGTTCGGATAAGCGAACAGGGAATATTGAAAATATCCCTTACGAACCGGGAGGAGTAGCTGTGTTCAACGCGAATGGAATCGTGTCGAACACCGCTGCCGGCGGCTCTTCGGGGTCGGGCGACGCGGTTGGGCAAGGGAGCAACTCGGACGGGTCTTACACCCTGACCATCCCGGGAGCCGCCTTTACCAACATCATGACGACCCAGCTGAATCTGCAAATCACGAAGACGGACAGCGTGGACAATACGAAACGGCTGCAAGGTGCAGCGTTCACCCTGACGAAAGCGGGGACGGAGAACGCGGAAGCTCCTTTGACCGGCACCACCGATAAAGACGGCATTGCGACCTTTACCGGCATCCAGCGCAATACCATCTACGATCTGCGTGAGACACAGGCGCCGTCAAATTACATGACGGCAGGACCCTGGATTCTGGAGGTCGGGGAAAGCACGGCAATGCTTTATCCCGCTACAGAGGGTGAGAATGGAACCCTGACGAAAAGCAGCGACACCGGAACGACTTTGACCGTTACCACCGGCACCGACTCCAAGGTGTTGCAGCTTACCATTCAGGACACCCTTTGGGGCTACGAGCTTCCCGACACCGGCGGAGCCGGAACAACCTCTTATACCGCAGGCGGCCTGACGCTGATCCTCGGCGCGGCGACCCTGTTGTATAGCCATTGCAGGCGTCGAAAGGAGGATGAGGCATCTTCCTGATACGCGGAAAGCCACCATTCCAATTCGAAATTACGATGAAAGAAGGAGCACAAAAAATGAAACACGCAAGAAAGCTCGCCAGTCTCCTGCTGGCCCTGGTCATGGTCTTCGCCCTGGCCGTCACAGCCTTTGCCCAAGATGTAACGGTTGCGGATGGCGCAGGCTCCATTACCATTTCCAACGCCGTAAAGGGCGAAACCTACGCCATCTACAAACTGTTTGACGCGACCGTGAGCGCGGACGAAACCAGTATCGCTTACACCGGCGCAATTCCCGAAAGCCTGAATACTTATTTCACCGCGGATGATAATGGCTATATCAGCGCTACTACGAAGGCTAAAGATGGGGAGAATATGAGTGAGGGGCTGAAAACTGCCCTGAAAGCTTGGACGAAAACTGAAACAGCCACTGCAACGGCCACAAGTGACGGCTCAGCCCTGAAATTTAACGGACTGGCTTATGGCTATTATGTTGTGACCACTACTCAGGGTGAACAGGCTATCAGCGTTGATTCAACAATGCCAAATGCTACCATTGTTGACAAGAATAGTTCTATACCTAGTGGCTTGAAAAAAACGGCCACTGGTACTGCCACTGATAAAAGTGTCTCCATTGGCGACACGGTCACCTATACCGTTAGTTTCAAGACCTCCAATTATTATGGCGCTGGTACGGAAGCAAAGGAAATCGTTTCCTATACTATCGAGGATACCTTGCCCGACTTCCTGTCCAATGTGACTGTCACCAGCATCAGTGTAGACAACGATAGCATCAACGACCAGACTGGAGGCACTCCCCAGTTTAATAATAAGAAGATCGTCATTAAGTGGTATGACGAGGCCAATAACAAGTTCCTGTATAACAATGGTGCTACCGTCACTATCACCTACACCGCTGTTGTAACTGACAGTGCCGCCATTGATGGCGAGGGCAACACCAACAAGGTCACTGTAACGTGGACTACTAAGGACGGCAATGAGCCTGATCCCGGCAAGTTAGAAACTGAAGAAACCATCTACACCTATGCCATTGCGTTGAAGAAAGTCAGCGATAAGGGCGTAAACCTGCCCGGCGCTGAGTTCGAGTTCCCGTTCTATGTGAAGTCTGATGCTGACGCCACCGATGGCGCTTACATCTATGCCGGTACCGACCCTGGCACAGGTCTTACGAACCGGATCACCACACCTAATGACGGCGTGATCGTTGTGAAGGGTGTTAAATCCGGTAGCTATAACAACATTAAGGAGGTCACAGCTCCTGCCGGCTATAACAAGCTGACTGACCCTGTCACTGTCAAAGCTGAAAAGACCGGTAGAACCACCACGCAGACCACCGTGTATCTGGACGAAAACGGCAATATCACTAATAAGGAAACGGATAGAAAAACTGAGGTTAAGGTCGATATTGAGAAAATCGCCGCAAGCTCTGTTGTTGTTGTCAACAAGGCCGGTGCCGAGCTGCCCTCCACCGGCGGCATGGGCACCACCATCTTCTACATCCTCGGCTCCATTCTGGTCGTCGCCGCGGTCGTCCTGCTGGTCACCAAGAAGCGCATGAGCGATGCCAATCGTTAATTCCTGAGAGTACACACTCTGTAATTCCGCTTTCTATACCTAAGTTCTGTGCCGGGGAGCGCCCCTCCCCGGCACACAGCCACAAGGAGAACCCTGTATGCGAAAACATCTGTCAACCATTGTTTTACTTTTCATATTGCTTATAGGGCTGTCCCTGCTGCTGTACCCCACCGTCAGCGACTACTGGAACTCCTTCCACCAGACCAAGGCCATTACCACCTACGCCGAAAACGTGGCCGCTCTCGACAACGCCAGCTATGACGCCATCTGGGACGCCGCCCGGCAGTATAACCGGAACCTGTGTAGTCGCAGCAACAGCTTCCTCCTCTCCGAGGAGCAGAAGGCCGAATACGAAAGCCTGCTGGACATATCCGGTCAGGGGGTCATGGGCTATATCGAGATTCCCGAAATTGACGTGAGCCTGCCCATCTACCACGGCACGGAGGATCCCGTCCTGCAGGTGGCAATCGGCCATCTGGAATGGTCCAGCCTGCCGGTAGGCGGGGAGAGTACCCACTGCGTCCTCTCCGGTCACCGGGGTCTGCCCAGCGCCAAGCTGTTCACCAACCTGGACAAGCTTCGGGAGGGGGATACCTTCCTCCTGCGGGTGCTGGATGAGATTCTGACCTATGAGGTGGATCAAATCCTCATTGTGGAGCCGCAGGATACCGCCGCGCTGGAAATCGCGGAGGGGGAGGACTACTGCACCCTGGTGACCTGCACCCCCTACGGCATCAATACCCACCGTCTGCTGGTTCGCGGACACCGCATCGACAATATCGAGGAAGTCAAAACCGTGCGGGTCACCGCCGACGCCGTCCAGTTAGAGCCCATGCTGGTGGCGCCCGTCGTGGCGGTCCCCATGCTGCTGATTCTGCTGATCCTTCTGCTGCTGCCCAGGCGCAGAAAGAAATAGGAGGTTTTTTCATGAGAAAGCATGTTATTTCCGGCCTGCTGGTGCTGCTATTCCTGCTTGCTCTGCCCCTGTCCGCCGCCGCTCATGCGGTTCCGGATGAGAGCCGGAACGGCAATTGCAGCATCACCGTCTCCATGACCTACAAGGGAAAAGCCGTCCGCGGCGGCACGCTTGCCCTGTACAAGGTGGGCGACGTGGCGGAGGACGACGGCAACTACAGTTTCGTCCCCGTGGAAGAAATTCAGGCGGACATTCCCGAATTCGGCGACATCGAGTCCCCGGATCTGGCGGGGCGGCTGGCGGCGCTGGAAGGGAAGCTGACTCCCGTCACCTCCAATCCCGTGACCGTCGACAGAGACGGCAACGCGACCTTTTCCAACCTGACCTTCGGCCTGTATCTGGTGGTGCAGAAAACTGCCGCCTCCGGCTACGGGAAAACCGCTCCCTTCCTGGTGAGCGTGCCTTACCTCTACCGGGACGAATACCAATACGACGTGACCAGCCAGCCCAAGACCGATCTGGAACGGGAGGTCAAGCCCACCGCGCCTCCCTCTTCCGGCGGCGGCGGGAAAAAGCTTCCCCAGACCGGGCAGCTGTGGTGGCCGGTGCCGGTGCTGGCCTGTGCGGGGCTTGGCTGCATCGCCGTGGGTCTGTTCCGCCGCCGGGAGGCCAGGGATGAAGGCTAACCGGGGAACCGTCTGGATCAATGCGGGGCTGCTGCTGATTGCGGCGGCCCTGTTCCTTTCGGCTTACAATGAACGGGAGTCCCACGAAGCCCGGGACTCCGCCCGGCAGGTCATTGCCCAGCTGTGCGATGCGCTCCCCACGGAAGCGGGCGATGACGAAGCCGAACCCACGACCCTTCCGGAATCCCAGCCGGAAGTCCAGCGGGAGATGCCGGTGAAGACCATCAACGGCCGGGACTACATCGGCGTGCTGAGCATTCCGTCGCTGGAGCTGGAGCTGCCGGTGATCAGCCAGTGGGACTATCCCGCTTTGAAGGTTGCCCCCTGCCGGTATTCAGGCTCCTTGTATCAGGACAACCTGATCATCTGCGCCCACAACTATGCGTCTCATTTCGGAAAGCTGAAGGAGCTACAACCCGGGGACATCGTCCTGTTTACGGATATGGATGAGCATGTGGTGACCTTCCGGATGGTGGAGCGGGAGACGCTGAACCCCATGGACGCGGAGGGGATGGAAGCAGGGGACTGGGATCTGACGCTGTTTACCTGCACCATCGGCGGACAGACCCGTGTGACGATTCGGCTTGAACGGGTGGAGGTATTCCGGAACCCCGAAACGGAGGAACCCGAAAAATAAACGAGAGGCCTTCGGCGAGAGGTTTTAGGGAGGTAGCAACCGTGAAAAGGGTGTTTTCCGCATGGCTGACCGCCTGCCTGCTGGCCGGGTGCCTGGCCGGATGCGGCGGGGAGAAGCGGGTCGTCACTTCGGACACGCTGTATGTTCCGGGGATTGAGGGCATGACCGAAGCCTTTATTCTGGGCATGGACGCCTCCATCGTGCCGTCGCTGGAGGCGGGCGGCGTCCGGTACTATGATTTTGACGGTAAGGAGAAGGACGTTTTTGAGATCCTTTCCGAAAACGGGATCAACTACATCCGGGTTCGGGTTTGGGTGGATCCCTACGACGGCTCCGGCCGGGGCTACGGCGGCGGAAACTGCGACATTGGCACCGCCCTTGCCATCGGCAAGCGAGCCACCCGGTACGGCATGAAGCTTCTCGTCGATTTTCACTATTCCGATTTCTGGGCCGATCCCGGTAAGCAGATGGTTCCCAAAGCGTGGGTCGGTATGGAAATCGACGAAAAGGCCGATGCCCTGAACCGCTACACCACGGACTGCCTTCGGCAGCTGAAGGACGCCAAGGTGGACGTAGGCATGGTGCAGCTGGGCAATGAGACCAACGGCAGTCTCTGCGGGGAAACCGCTTGGGGGAACATCTGCCAGCTGATGGAGGCCGGCTCCCGAGCCGTCCGGGCAATTTTTCCGGAGGCGCTGGTGGCCGTTCACTTCACGAATCCGGAGAACGCCGACGCCATGGGTTTCTACGCGAAAACGCTGGACGATTTCCGACTGGACTACGATGTATTCGCCACCTCCTACTACCCCTACTGGCATGGGACGCTGGAGAATCTCGCCGCCGTGCTCTCTCAGATTGCCGAAGCTTACGGCAAGCAGGTCATGGTAGCGGAAACCTCCTACGCCTACACCCCGGAGGATACGGATTTCTTCGGCAATACCGTCGGCGAGGGCGGCAGCTATGCCAAACCCTATCCCCTTACCGTACAGGGACAGGCCGATGCCGTGGCGGATGTTGTCCGAACAATGGCGGAGGACACGACAAACGGCATCGGCGTCTTCTACTGGGAGGGCGCATGGATCAGCGCCGGAGGCAGCAGCCGGGCGGAAAACAGCCGGAAATGGGAGCAGTACGGCTCCGGCTGGGCCAGCTCCTACGCCGCCTCCTACGACCCGGAGGACGCGGGCAAATACTACGGCGGCAGCGCCGTGGACAATCAGGCGTTTTTTGACAGCACGGGGCGCGCGCTGGAATCCCTGAAGGTATTCTCCCTCCTCCGGACGGGAACCCACTGAGACCCGTACCCGACGCAGTGCTGAATGCTGATACGATTTTCGGATGAAAAGTTCAAAGGCGGGATCACACATGAAAAAAATTCTTCTTCGCGCCGCGGCGCTTCTGCTGGCCTTGGTGCTGGCAGGGTGCGGCACGGCCTCTCCGGCGGAGACCGTGCCCACGGAGACCGACAAAACGGACGACAACTACCGGGTGTTCTATGAGATTTTTGTCGGCTCCTTTGCCGACTCCGACGGGGACGGAACGGGAGACCTGAACGGAATTCTCCGGCACCTGGACTATCTGAACGACGGGAATCTCCTGTCGGATACCAGTCTCGGGGTACAGGGGCTGTGGCTGACGCCGATTTTTGCCAGCCCCTCTTATCACAAATACGACGCAACGGATTACTACCGGATCGACTCGGACTTCGGCACCGAGGACGATCTCCGGGCACTTCTCGACGCCTGCCATGCCCGGAACGTGAAGGTGATTCTCGATCTTGTCATCAACCACACTGCCCGGAACCACGAATGGTTTCAGTCCTTCTGCCAGTCCCACGTCGACGCCAATCCCGACGATCCCTACTACGATTACTACAGCTGGTACACCGGCGAGACGCTTCCGGCCGGGATCACCTGCGAAAAGATTCCCGGAACGGCGGACGAATATTACGAGTGCAACTTCTCCCCGGACATGCCGGAGCTGAACTATGACAATCCCGCCGTCCGGGAGGAAATGCTGAACGTGGCAAAGTACTATCTGGAGCTGGGCGTGGACGGATTCCGCTTTGACGCCGTCAAGTATCTTTACTATGGAGAAACCGGCCGAAGCGCGGCGTTCTGGAAGTGGTACACCGACCAGCTCCGAGCCGTGAAGCCGGAGGTCTATCTTGTGGGCGAGTGCTGGTCCGGCGAGTCAGAGATCCTTGCCTACTATCCGGCCATGAACTGCTTCAATTTCTCCGCCGCCCAGGCCGAGGGCGTCATTGCCTCCGCTGCCAAGGATCAGGACATCAACCGATTCACGGGCTACATGTGCGCTTTTCAGGACAAGCTTTCTCAGGTGAACCCCGGCGGCATGATGGTCTGCTTCCTTTCCAACCACGACATGGATCGCTCTGCCGGGTATCTGATGCTGGCGAACCACTTCCCCCAGATGGCCGCCAATCTCTATCTGCTGTGCGGCGGCTCACCGTTCCTGTACTACGGGGAGGAGATCGGCATGAAGGGCGTCCGAGGTTCCGCCAATACCGATGCCAACCGGCGGCTTGCCATGCTCTGGGGAGACGACAGCAGTCCTCAGGATCCGGAGGGCAGCACCTATCCCTCTTCCAAGCAGACAAACGGAACCGTGGCGTCTCAGCTGGCACAGGAGGGGAGCCTGCTGCGCTACTACTGCCGCCTGATCTCTCTAAGAAACCGCTACCCGGCGATTCCCCGAGGCACCTATACACAGGTGAATCTTGGCAGCGCCAAGTGCGGCGGCTTCCTTGTGGAATACGGGGGAAGCACCCTGTGTATTCTCCACAACATCAGCACGGACATTCCCTTTACGGTAGATCTTGCCGATACGGGCATTCCCTGCCGCTCCATTCTGGAGGTCATCGGCATGGGCGAAGCGTCTCTGGAAGGCACCGTCCTGAGCCTTGCCCCCCAGACCTCCCTGATCCTCGGCTCCGCCGCTCCCTGATCGCCATCGCCATCCAAAACCGCTCCGGATACCATCGCCACCGCAAATCTCCCCCGGCTGTGCCGATTTTTTCGGTACAGCCGGGGGAGATTAAACATGGATTCTTTTCCCGCGCTAGCGGGGCTTCTTGTTATGCAAACGCATGGCAAAATGGATAACGTGCCATTTTCCAGCCCCTGCGGGGGCTGGAAAATGATGTACAAACTCTTCATGCACCGGCTTTTGTGCAGTTTTGGGGTGCGGTGCTTACCCGTGAAGCCTTATCCGTAGATCAGATTCCGCTCGGTTTCGGGATCGAACAGGTGCATGACTTCGCCGGGGAAGCTCACATGGATCTTCGCGCCATTGACCAGCTCCGCCCGTTCCTGTCTGCGCAGGCCGAGGGTGGGTACCCGAACCACCAGCTGGGCGCCGTCCTCCGTCTCCGCATGAATGTGCAGCTCGCTGCCCATCATTTCATTTACGATAATGGTACAGGGAATCGCATGGGGGCCCGGCTGGGACAGGGTGATGTGCTCCGGACGGACGCCCAGAACCACACTGCGGCCGTCCACCGCCTTTGCCGCCAGATTTTCACCGGTCTCACCGTCCACCTCAATCCGGCTTCCGAGGGGCGTCACATAGTACTTGCCGTTCTCCCGCACCAGCTCCGTGCGGAAGGTGTTCATCTGGGGCGCGCCGATGAAGCCCGCCACGAACAGATTCACGGGATGCTCAAATACCTCCGTGGGGGTGCCGACCTGCTGGATGAAGCCGTCCTTCATGATGACGATCCGGTCGCCGAGTGTCATGGCCTCGGTCTGGTCATGGGTTACATAGATAAAGGTCGTGTTGATCTTTTCCCGCAGGAGAATGATTTCGGCACGCATCTGATTGCGGAGCTTGGCGTCCAGGTTGGACAGCGGCTCATCCATCAGAAACACCTTGGAATCCCGAACCATGGCACGACCGATGGCCACACGCTGCCGCTGGCCGCCGGACAGCGCCCGGGGCTTCCGGGTCAGATACTCGGTAATGCCCAGCACCTTCGCCGCTTCCGTGACGCGCCTGAACACCTCATCGTTGGGAACCTTCTTCAAACGAAGGCTGAAGGCCATGTTCTCAAACACCGTCAGGTGGGGGTACAGGGCGTAGTTCTGGAACACCATGGCGATGTCCCGATCCTTGGGCTGGAGGTCGTTGACCACCACACCGTCAATCTCCACGGTACCCTCGGAGATCTCCTCCAGACCCGCGATCATCCGCAGGGTCGTGGATTTGCCGCAGCCGGAGGGGCCGACGAAGACCACAAATTCCTTATCCTTGATGTCCAGGTTGAAATCGTGAACGGCCACGACCTTCTTGTCGTAGACCTTCTTGACGTTGGTTAATTTTACAGATGCCATAGCTTTCCTCTCTCCTTATCCTTTCACGGCGCCGCCGGTGACGCCTTCCACATAGTACCTCTGCAGGAGCATGAACAGGATGGTGACGGGAAGTGCCACCACCACGCCACCCGCGCAGAACATGGTATAGTTGGTGGCAATCAGGGTCTTCGAGGAGATCCAGTATTGCAGACCCACCGCCACATTCATGCCCACCTCCGTATTGTGGGAGATATACTTGGCAAACATGAAGTCGCCCCACGGAGCCATGAACGCAGTGAGAACGGTATAAATGACAATGGGCTTGGACAGAGGCATGATCACCTTGTAGAACACCTGAAAGCGGGAAGCGCCGTCCACCCGGGCCGCTTCGTCCAGGCTCTTGGGGATGGTGTCGAAGAAGCCCTTGGACACATAGTATCCCATGCCGGAGCTGGCGCAGTAGACGAGAATCAGTCCCGGCACGGAGTTGGCTCCCGTCAGCCCCATGCCGCTGAGAACCTTATACAGCACGATCATGGTGACGAAGCCCGGGAACATGCCCAGAACCAGGCAGGTGTTCATCATCAGCTTTCTGCCCTTGAAGCGAAGCCGGGAGAGAACATAGCTGACGCTCAGCACCATAAGGGTTTGCAGCACCGCCGTAGCCAGGGCGGTGATCAGCGTATTGCGGAACCAAATGGGGAAGCTCGTTTTGGTCCACAGATTGATGTAGTTATCAAAGCCCCACTGCTTGGGGATGATGTAGCCCACACGTCCGGTGGATTCAGTCCGGAAGGACTCCAGCAAGATGCACGCAAAGGGCGTTAGCCAGATAATGGACATGAGGACAAGGATCACATAGAGCACAGTATTGGAAACGGTAGTTTTCGTCCGGATTCCCATGTGAGATCGATTCCTGCTCATTACGAATAATCCTCCTCATTTCTGGTAGACGGGATCACGTTGTAGACGATCAGGGAAAGAACCGCGACAACAACGAAGATCATGATGGCAATCACGGCGGCCAGCTTATAGTTGCTGGTGGCGCCGGTGGTAATGTTGAACAGCCAGGTGATCAGAAGATCCGTAGTTGTGGCACTGCCGCCGCTGGTTACAAGATCCGGACTTGCCGGGCGGCCGTTGGTCAGCAGATAGATTACGTTGAAGTTGTTGATATTGCCGATGAACTGGGTCAGCAGGTAGGGACCCGTGACGAAGAGCATGTACGGAAGCGTGATCTTCACATACTGCTGCCAGATACTGGCACCGTCAATTTTGGACGACTCGTACAGATCCTGCGGAATATTCATCAGAATGCCGGTGCTCACCAGCATCAGATAGGGGATACCGACCCAGATGTTGATTACGATGACGAGGATTCGGGCGGAGGTGGTATTCTCCCAGAAGCGGATGGCCTGATCGATAAAGCCCAGCTTCAGGAGCATGGCATTCACGACGCCGTTGGTATCGAAGAGCTTGGAGACATACAGCAGGGAAATGAACTGAGGCACCGCGATGGTCAGAACCAGAATGCCGCGCCAGAGCTTTTTGAAATGGATTCCCTTCTTGTTGATGAGGATCGCCACCAGCATTCCCAGGAAATAATTGGTGAAGGTGGCAAAGAACGCCCACATCAGCGTCCACGAAAGGATCTCGCCGAAGGTATAGCTGAGGTTCGCGTCCGCGCTGCTGGAGCTGATCAGCTCGTTGAAATTGTTCAGCCCCACCCATGTAAAGAGATTGCTGTAGCCGTCGTGAGCGCCGTCATAGTTGGTGAAGGCAACGAGGATCATGAACAGAATCGGGATTACCGTGAAGACAAGGATGCCCGTGATGGGCAGCGCCAGCAGCGTCTTGTGGAACTGATCGTCCAGCACGGAACGAAGGTCGTCTTTTCCGCTTTTGAGCTTCTTGCCCGTGGCAAGGATCTCCTCCGAGATCCGGTTCTGCTTCACGTTCAGCCGCCATGTGTAGACAAAAGCGATGATGAAGAGGATGGTCAGCAGGCCGTACAGCAGAATTTTAAAAGAGTCGTCGCCGTTGACCCGGACGTAGGTGTCCAGCACCTCGTTGTATACCTCTCCGGGGGCTACATCGCCCAGCGTGCGGAACTTGCCCAGCCAGTAGCTGCCGGTTGTGACCATATAAACGATGAACACAGATTCAAAGACAAGGAACAGCAGTCCCCGCAGCACCTGACCCCGGGCAATATTACCGAAGCCCATCACAAGGTAGGATACCTTTGTTTTCCAGCTGCCCCTTGTAAAGGTGGTGGCGCAATCCGTCAGCTCGTTTCGGATACCCCTGAAAGCGCCTGCGATCCCGTTCCCGACGGCTTTGACCAAAGAGGCCAGCCGGCCGGGGATGCCGAGAACGAACAGGACAATGTTGTACCACAGACGCTGAAACGTGTTCAGCCTGAGGTATTCCAGATCCGTCAGTTTCTTCATGATCAATCGGGATAAACCTGCGTTTATCCGCCTACCTCCATTCTTTTTGGATTTGGCTGTCTCCGGGAACCGTTTTTCGCTTTGGCGGGAAATGCTGCCCGCCCAAAAGCCGGTTGCGGAGGCGACCATTTGTTTCCGGTGTTCCGCCCAGAAAGGAAGCCGGCGCTGCCGGGGTTCCTCCTTCTTCGGCGGGACACCGGGCCGGAACAGGGAGCACACTCCGAATCCCGTCGGGACTCGGAAGGCAGCGGCAGAGGGACCTCAAAAGAGCCGCTCGGGCAAACCCGAGCGGCTCCCCCTCTCAGAACTCTATGTCACTGCGTTTGTGGATGGAAGCCTGCCTTATTCGGCGGGAACCAGCTCCACGGTGCCTACTTCGCCGTTGAGGGTCAAACGGACTTTGTAGGTACCGGCGGTCTCGACCACAAAGTTATTGCCGTCGGTGCCGTAGGCAACGTCCCAGGCCTTGCCTTGACGAACCTTGAACTCAACGCCGGCATCCATCTGGTAGGCCTCATCGGTCAGCCAGCTGCCGTCGTCCTGCTTGGTCATGGGAAGATCCACGGACCAGCCGTCACCGTTGATGGAGCCGATGACCGTAAAGGCCTCCCGCTCCTCGGCGGACATGGAGAACAGACCCTTAATGGAGGTCTCATAGCTCTCCAGCGCGGCCTTCAGCTCTTCGTCGGTGGTAGCCTCCTTGGCAGCGGTGGCATAAACCTTGGCGATATCCCACCAGGAGCCGTCAATCTGTCCCTGCGGCGTAGCATAGGCACTCTGAGCAGCCAGAGCGGCCAGAGCAGGATCACCGGAAACCTTTTCGGACTGCTGGGCAGCCTTGTTGGAGGGACCCCAGCCCACGGCGTCGAACCGGGCAAGCTGGCACTTCTCGTTGGTCAGGTACAGGGCAAGCTTCTGCAGAACGGCGGTCTTTACGGGATCGGTCTGGGGCTTGACACCCACCAGCTTGTTGCCGGAGAAGGAGCCAAGGTGGTAAGAGTTGCCGTCCACGGTGAAGCTGGGCAGATCGGTGCAGGCGTAGTTGTCGCCCAGAGCGGCCTTGGCGGAGCTGGTGCCCCAGGTGCCGACGATGACGACGGCGGCGGGGATGGCGGCGGAGAAGTCATCGGCAGAGCTGGAGGACTTGTAAGCGGTGGAGTTCAGCAGCTTCTTCATGCCCTTCAGGGCGATAACGCCGTTGTCGGAATTGAAGTCGTCGTCAACGCTCTCGAAGCTCTTGCCGTCGGCGGACATGGTCCAGTTGGAGTGGCAGCCGGTAGCGAAGAAGAAGGCGACATTGTACCACGCGGAGGTCTCAAGCTCCATGGAGAAGCCGCGGCCGGCGGCCTCGCAGTCGGCAATGATGTCTTCCAGGCTGTCCACGTGCTCAGCGGGAATCACGCTGCTGTCGTAAATCATGAAGTAGCCGTTATCGGAGGTCATGGGATAGCACCACATATCGGAGCCAATGGTGGCGGCCGCAACGGCGCCGCTGTCGTTCAGCTCGGTGACTTCCGCGGCAGCCTTGGTGCCAAGCTTGGTCAGGGCGCCGGCCTGCACCAGACGAGCCAGCTGATCCTGCGCGAAGCAGAACA
>ERZ791802.1694-NODE-1694-length-15664-cov-4.240310_pt1 | contig 15664 bp, 17 predicted proteins | sample MGYA00510308_ERZ791802 | MGnify/ENA primary metagenome ERZ791802 (study PRJEB30046, sample SAMN00792028) | human gut metagenome | study: EMG produced TPA metagenomics assembly of the A metagenome-wide association study of gut microbiota in type 2...
AAATATTCTATCTGTTTTTCAAAAAGCCTGTGATCTGCTGTAAGTCCCGGCAAAAACACTAACGTAATTTTCTGCTTGTCTATTATATTTACAAAATAGTGGATACAGCCACATCGTGTTTTATAACTGTTTTCTGTCATTTTCCGTCCCCTTTCCATAAACCGTTTCCCAATGATTTATCATTTCCAGATATTCCTGCTCAAAAGCTGTTACATCATAATTTCCTGTTCTGTACCAATACTTCAGCATCCCATCTGAAGCATACAGAATTTCTTTATATATACGAGAAAACTCTATATCCTTACGGATTAAATCGAGATTTAAAATTGACAGAAGCATTTCCAATGTCTTTTTTGCAGCATCCTGTACATCCGGTTGGATGATGGATTGAATATCTGGCTCTGTTTCAAAGTATGAATTAATGGAAAACAGAGATAAAAATGTGTATTTTCTCATCACTGCACACTTAGCCATCAGACCTCGGCGCATCATTTCAAAAAAATCATCTGTTTCATATACCTTATATTCGCACATATATTTTTTTGTTAAATCCGCTGCATGCTTCCATAGAAAAAGATATAGCTCCAGTTTGTTATGAAAATAATGAAACAAAAGTGATTTGGAAATTCCGGCTTCTGCCGCAATTTCTGAGGTTGGTGCCTTTTTATATTGACTCGTTGCAAATACTTTATATGCAGCATTCAATATTTGCGATTGTTTTTCTTCCGGCAATGCATAAAATTTATCATTCATAAGCTGCCTCCGTTGACCGATTCGGTTAATACAAGTATATACCCATTGACCGATTAACGGAAGACCTTACTCTCTTGTTTTTTACTTTAAAAATCGATAGAAATATAGAGGTTACAGCCGAGAAAAGACCGAATCATGTTTTATAAATTGTCTCCAGACGAATTGACAAAGCTTAATTGTTATAATATAATCAAGTTATATAAACAATTTATATAACTTGATTATGGAGGGAATAAAATGCCAAAACAAAGGATTACAAAAGAAATGGTCGTCAATGCTGCTTTTGAAATCGCACGAAATGACGGAATGGAGCAGGTTATGGTTAAAACTATTGCTGAAAAGATAGGGTGTTCCGTACAGCCTATCTATAGTTACTGTAAAAACATGGAGGGACTGCGGCAGGATGTTACTCAAAAAGTAAGCAGTTTTATCGGCGAATATGTTCAAACACATATTGATAAAGACGATATTTTCGGAAGCACCGGGAGAACTTATATCCAATTAGCGAAAGAAGAGCCAAATTTATTTAAGATTTTTATTCTGCATAAACGAAACGGCATTTCTTCTTTGGACGATTTGTATCAATCGGAAACAAATCCACATGTAGCAGAATTTATTTCTAAAAATATTAATATCAGCATAGAACAGGCAAAAAAGCTGCATCTGAATATGCTAATTTATACAATCGGTCTTGGCACAATATTTTCCATGACTATGCCGGGTATTTCAACGGATGAAATTTATGCACAGCAGGAAATGGCATATAAAGCTTTTTTAGCCCAAACGATAAATAGATAAATGAAAGGAGTAACCTGAACAATGAATAAATGGAACGCGGTATGCAACGCTCTAAATATTATAATTATACTGTTATTGCTGATTATAACGATTTGTGGGATTAGTTCCTTTGATACATCATATTCCTATGAGATTGTTAATCAATATGGAGAAAATATACAAATGTGGGGAGCAGGCATATATGCTCACGACTCCTACTTTAAGGCTCCGATTTTTATAGGCTCTGACTTTACTATATTGTTATTTATTGTCCCTTTAACAATTATTACGCTTTTAAGAAATAAGAAAGGGTCAGCTATTGATTACGATATTCGTGTCTTCGGAATATTGAGTATGTTGCTGTATTATTCCGCAAGCTTAGCATTTGGAGTTACATATAACAGCTTACACTTAGTATACATCTTATTGTTTGGATTGTGCTTTTTTACTGTCTGCTTTAAGGCAGCGAAACTTTATGCGATAGGTATCAGACAGAGAAGAGTCTGTTCATATCCGTTTACAAAAGGAATGAAAGCATTTTTACTAATAGCAGGAATTGCACTTTTTGTTGCATGGCTTCCAGATATTATTACATCAATTATAAGAGGAACATCACTAGAACTGATTGAAGTTTATACAACAGAAATAACTTACGTGCTTGATATGGGGATTATCAGCCCTTTGATATTTATTACCTACTATTTGGCTAAACACGAATATTTTATTGGATATGCTTTGCTTAGAATGATATTACGAGTATGTACAGCAGTTGGAATTATGCTCCCTATTCAGACTATTTTCCAACTTGCAGCGGGTATTTCTATTCCAATCCCTGCTTTAATAACGAAGGTTTTCATTTTTGTACTACTTGCCGTATTTGCAGTATTTTTTGACTACCGTTTAACACGGCAGACAAAATTTGTAGAGGAATTGGGCTGATTATGAAAAAAGTGAGTTTGAAGTACGGGCGGCAATCAGTTACAAATAACAAACAGTAAGCGGTATCTTTACCTTTAATGAGCAGTATGAACTGATTTTTTTTACCACAAATGACAGAGCCATTACAGGAACGGATGGAAGTATGGAATATGTACCATGGTCTGCAATTTGCAAAGATTATCAACTTGCTTCTAATGGCGTTAAATATCCTACGAAATTCCAAGCTGTTTGGAATTATCCAGATGGAGATTTTGTTTACTTTGACGGTAGTATCAGCGAGATATCTTATCCGAATCTCTGGTATCAGTCTTTTCTGTCAATGACATTTTCTCCTTTTCCCTGAACGAAAAAATCGCTCAGACTAGATTTTTTAATCTAATCTGAACGATACTTCGTCAGGCCTGTTTTCATCAAGTAAGAAAACCATTTTTACATTCATTGACAACCTAAATCTTATCCTACACTATAGTTATCTCCATTGGGTACTTGGATGGATTTAATTATTGGTACCCGTCTGGCGCTCGGAGCACCCGAAGAATATAACCATTCCACCGAGTTCAATCGGTTGTCCACCATTACGCTTCAGCTTCGTAACAATAATCACTTGGTTTTCTTATTAGATTAACTATATTATAACGTGCTGTAGGTCGGATGTCGATGATTTTTTGACCATATTTATTGTTTTATATGTTACTTCTCTATTAGTTCTGCAAACAGGAATTTTGGCATTTCTACAAGTACCAATATGAGTGCATTCCACATAAATATGTTTTGGAATTTTTCGGCATTTGCTTTATTGCATTGTAAATATTTAAGTAATCCCCAAACCCCATTCCAATACAAATAATTCCAAATAAACCCAATCCAACAAATTTCGGAAATATCAAAAATAAAATATAGGGAATTATGCCAAGTATAAGATTAGGGCACAAGCACATAAAAACAAAACGCCCTTTACTCATATCCTCTGTTCCTACCACAAACATCAACCCATGTGCCAAATCATTATACATATATACATCTTTTTTATAACATATTGCATGCAGCAATTCATGTGGCAACAGAGATAATCCGCCACAAATTCCACCTATCATCATCCATATTGCATTATCAGGAATATATTCTATTCCCAGTATTAAAAATGGAATTGCTAATATACCCATTATCAAAATACATCCCCCATTTGCAATTAATGATAATTTCTTCGTATCCTCTGGTTCTTTAAACGGGGTTGCATTAGGATGATGTTCCTTGTATGGAAGACTACTCTCATCTCCATTATATTTGCCAGCATAGTGAAAAATCATATTCTTCTCCAATCTTTAAAAGCTACTTCAACGAAATTACACTCTTTTTTCACACAATCCATTAATTTCATCAATATCAGCCTTAACTCTACTAATATCCAAATAGCAGCACAGGATTAAAACAACACCACACATTCCAGCCAAAACATAGACAGGAAGCTGATTAACCCAGCTGCCTCTAAGAGTTTCTCTAACGAGAGCAGATTCTCACTACTTTCATAAACCCGACTGGCTGTATACAGATATGTACGCCTGTCAATTGTCTCAATATAATATATATCTGTTGGATATAATTTGTAGATCTCATCCTCATATTTAGCCGGAATGGTAATAGAAAGAGATCTTACAAACTTCTCAACCTGCTCCACTTCTTTCGTTTGTTTATGAAAAAACATGTGAACCTCAGGCTCTTCATATTTCTCATTCTTATTCATAAATAATTTCATATGTATACCCACAATATTATCAAATTATTGCACTCTGCTTTGTTTTTTCATTGCCAAAAAGCATAAAACTATGAAAGAAACGTTCTTTCACATACGTGATACGATTCGTATCCTTCCCCCAAATGCTTGTTTTTCAATGTATTTTTCGACTCTTTCGTGTGTTAACAGAAATCACGATACCAATAAACGAGTATAGTGGTTCCAAAAATATAACATCAATATAGGTATACGGTACATGATTTGCACTGTAAAAGTAAAGCACAAATATCGTCCCCGCCCATGCTGACTGCCATCACATCGATTTAGTCCCACACAATGTCCTTTTTCTTTCCGTTTTTCTTTCTCGGATACCGTCGGATACGGGTGACAAAGTCGAGATTGACGATTTCCCGTTCGCCGGAATTTCTCTCAATGACCATGCCTCCATCATCAATTTCCTTAATGACGCCCTGTATGCTGCCGTCATTTGAAGCAATTGTATAAATGATGCATTCTTCCCCAATAAATTGTTTTGCAAGTTCTTTCATAACAACATTCTCCTTGTTTTGTTTTCTTTGATTTAGTATCTGCCACGCAACCGCTGCTGTTCGTCTTCTTCTCTTGATGCAGAAAAAGATAATCAGCACAGCAATAATCACCAAATAACTTCCCATTGCCTGTCCTCCTGCGTTTCCATCATGAAATCTTATTTCCTGCCTTTGAATACTTTAACGCTTCCTTGCAATATACAGACTGATTTACAATCCAAATCAGGCACACTACAAGAGATGGTAAGAATCCTATGCCAAAAACAAGCGCACAGATGGCAAGCACAATGGACAGAATCGAACAAACTGTGTTTGTGGCGGCGTAAGCTTTAAACGCACACTTGCCAATCACAATTTTTTCGGCTTCATCGCAGCTCTCCATCCATTTCTTTTGAAACTTCGTATCATAGACGGAAGCCGTTTTTTCGGGATTCATCTTTTTGGTGGTATCAACGCATTTCTGCTGGAATATGACCGCTTCGATCATAATGGTCAAGAAACCGATAATGCCCGCAAGAAACAGAGCGCCACTGGTTTCAGTTTTAAAAGTTTCAAATCCGTTGGCATAAGATGCCGCAATAAGGAAGTAAGAGAGGATAAGTGCTGCGCTTGTTACCCAAAGCACGATAGATAGTTTTTCGTCAATCGTATCAGACATTTCCTCATTTTCGCCGTCCCAAGAGGCGAGTAGTTTTGTTGCGCTTTGATAAATAGGAACGCAGACCACCGGCACAATTACCGCTGCCGCTAACATCAGCCACGGAGCGATATATGTCCCAAAAAACATTCCTGCGGTTTTCATTCCGCCCGCCAGCGTGTTCAGCCCGTATTTTGCCGAGCAAAAGCCTATTGTTCCGCCGATAATGAAGCATATTACCATAATAAGCATAAATTTGGGCAGGGCTTTCCGATTTGCCCTCTTAATTTCATTTTTATCCATTATCTTCTTCCTCCTGTAAATAAAAAACTTCTTCCACCGCGACGCCGCACACTTTTGCAATCGTTAAGGCAAGGGTAACGGACGGCGAATAATCGCCACGTTCAATCAAACTGATCGTCTGCCTTGATACACCGCATAAGCGTCCCATTTCCTGCTGATTAACATTCAGTGCAGCCCTGCGTTCCTTTAAACGATTTCGCAGTATCATATAGCACCTCCGTCTGACAATTTTGCTTGTCTATTTGACAACTTTCATTGTCAAAATGTATTATACTCTTGTCATTCTGATCCGTCAAGGTTAAATTATTGCATATGGTCAAAACAATCAAAACAGTTTCACCCAAAAAAAACAAAACACTCAGCTTCTCACCCACTGGAATTCATAAACATTCGATGCCCTGTAATAGTTGTGTGAATCCATTGTTCCAAATAATTTCAAAATCAAAGAAATATACAAGCTTTTGCGTTCCGTACTTATATCATATGCTACGAGTGCTTCAATAATCTCCGGCATAGTAATACTGTGGTTTTCATCCGTCCGTTCCATGTACCACTTTTATCTTTAATCCTACATAATCTGCTATCATCCTCGCAGTCGTTCCGGTTCCGGACAGATTATGTTGCTGTAAAATTTCTTTATTTTCCATACACCATTTTAACATATCCTGTTTTTTTCCGTCATGGGCAATTAATGCTATATTTTTTTGTTTTCCAATCGTCATTGTAAGATATTTAATCATCTGCGTACCTCCATCTGCTATTTCTATATATATTCTGTAAAAAAATGATATATCGTTCTGGACTTAAATACTTTATATGCTGGCAATATACAACTTGGAAATTCCGAAGTATTACATGAATTAGGATAGAATTGAGTTTCAAAACATACACCGCTTCGTTTCTTATAAACTGTACCGTCTTTTCCTATCTGACCATTTAAAAAATTTCCTGTATAAAACTGCAATCCACATAAATCAGAATAAACATCCATTCCAATTCCACTATCTGCCCCGTACAATTTTGCAACTTTCCTCAACTTTCTGTCATTTTGAAATATATAATTATGATCATAACCTCCAGCAATTTTCATCTGTGGGTTGTCTGCATCTATATCTTTTCCTATCTGCTTTCTTTTACGGAAATCAAATGGTGTATCAGAAATATCAATAATCCTGCCTGTCGGAATCATATCGTTACCTATCTCAAGTATCTGTCCCGAATATATTTCCATATAATGTTTAAGAATTGTACCTGAATTGTGCCCATCCAAATTAAAATAACTATGGTTTGTAGGATTAACAACAGTAGTCATATCACTAAGCATTTCATAATCAATTATAAATTCATTTTTATCTGTGAGGCTATATCTGATTGTCTGTTTTAAATTCCCCGGAAATCCCTGTTCCATATGGGGACTGTATCGTTCCATTTGCACAAACTCACAGACGTCATCCTTTCCATTTTTTACGCTGTAAAGTTTATGGTGCGATCTGTTAAAACCACTGTGAAGGTTATTTTGATTATCATTTTTATCTAACAGGTATTTTGTACCTTCTATTGTTACTTCTGCTCCTGCAATACGATTAGCATTTCTGCCGATATATGCACCAAATCCTGTATCCTGTTCATAATAATCCGTCAAATTATCATAACCAAGTACCACATCGCGATTTCTTCCATGCCTGTCAAGTACATAAACTGATAATACCAATGCCCCAAAATCGGATAATTCTACACACATTCCTCTGTTATTCGTCAATAGAAATCTATGTGCTTTTTCTCCCTCTTTTGTTATTCCAAAATCTGTATGCCACATTGCACTCACCTATTCATCCATTATATCATCCACTACTACGCTTTTATTATTGTGTTCCATTCTTTTTCTGTACTCTCTTGGTGTAATCTTGTATCTATCCTTAAAAACACGGTTAAAAGTTCTTTGACTTTCAAACCCACAATCAAGACATATATTTGTAATGGAATCCATTGTATTTTCTAGTGCCGCAACTGCATAATTTAATCGGACTCCATTCACATATTTACTAAAATTACAGTGAAATGTTTTTGCAAACATTCTTGATAACACATATTTACTTACACACAAATCGTATGCCATTTTTTCAAGACTGATTTTCTCTCTAAAATTTTTGGCTACATATTCTACCGCATTATAAATCAAGTCATCACTCCCTACTGTGCTTTTATCAATCATTTGCATTTCTGTGAAAACATGGGCAAGAATTATCTGCACATATGCCAGTATCAGCATAGAATTTTTCTCTGTTATTTCTGCCAGATATTTTATGGCATTTACTACATCAGGATGCACTCGCTCTTTTTTTACAACAGGGTTCTTCGGGCTGTATATCTGCAACGCTTTATAATAGGAAGGAAACAAAGTTGGATCAAGATACAGGTATATTACCTTATTTTCTTTTTTCCCAAACACCTGATAATGATGTATTACATTTGGGAACACGATTGCAAAATCACCCTCGTCCATGTGATACAATTCTTGTCCAACTCCAAGCTCAATATTCCCATCAGTTACATACACTACCTCTATTGCTTCGTGTAAATGTGGTGGAAAATGCACTGTTTTCTTCCACTCTACCGCTATTCCATCAGTTTTGTTCTCATATACCAATAACACTCGCAAGCAACTCCTTTTAATTTATAATGTCAGTTGTCTAATCCGGCATTAACTTGTTACATTTCCTGTTTTTATAATACTGACAATTTATTTCCTCTATATCATGAATATTTTTCCCTTCAATAATAGCTTTTGCAAGTATATCCATTTCTTTTTTCAGTCTGGAAGGAAGTACTGCAAGCCCCATCAATCAGCTCATATACTGTATGTGAACCAATATAGCCAGCCCCGCCTAAAACCAAAATCCTCATCATAAAACCTTCTTTCTATTTCATAACACTTTTATGCCGCCATATTTTCTTATTCTCAAATCTTTACAGGAACCGTTACCAAATACATTATCCATTCCGGATTTATAAGACTCTACATATTCATTCTTCACAAATGCCTGTATTGTTCCAGCAAAACCACCGCCATGCACCCTGCATACACCGTTTTCTCCTAAAAGCATTTCACTTACAAGCAGTGCAACGGAAACATTCTGATTTTTTATATCTTGATTTGAATAAACATTCTGCAAATATTTAAAAGAAGAATTACCAGAAGCTTTCACATTCTCCAAAAATGCTCCTATATTTCCTGACTTCAATGCTCTTACTTCTTTCTGTACTCTTTCATTCTCATAAATAAAGTGTAGCGCACGAAGGACACACCTATCCCCAAGTTTTTCTCTTAAATTATGAATGTTTTCCAGTACATCATTTGCAGATACATCACGCAGCACTTTTTTTCCAAAATATTTTGCAACAAGTTTCATTTCCTTCGGAACTGCCGCATATTCATCTGTCAAATCAGCATGAGAGCCTTTTGTATCCGTAATACATAGTCTATAACCATACTTTTCCATATCAAAATCAATTTTTTCAACCTGTGGATTTTCCGGATTGGCAAAATCAATATGAACAAGATTTCCCGTAGAACTTGCCATCTGATCCATCAGACCACAAGGCTTTCCGAAATAAACATTTTCAGCATACTGTCCAATAATGGCTATCTCTGTCGCTGAAACTTTTCCACAATTATAAAGTCCAGACAAAATCGTTCCTATCAGTGTTTCAAATGCTGCCGAAGATGAAAGTCCCGCACCAATCAGCACATCACTTGTTATATATGCCTGAAAACCTCCAACTGCATATTTTCTCTCAAGGAATCCAGAAACCACACCTTTTATCAAAGCCTTTGTTGTTTCCTTTTCTTTTTCATTTACAGATACATCATCAAGCCGGATAATGATTTCATCGTAGTTATCAGAAACTAATCTGATTACATTATCATCCGTCTTTTTTACGATCCCAATAGTATCAAGATTAACTGAGGCTGCCAAAACCTCTCCGTTCTGATGATCCGTATGGTTGCCGCCAATCTCACTTCTTCCCGGAGCACTGAACAATTCCACATCTCCCGGCTTATAGCACTGCTCAAATTTCTTTATTGCATTAATATAGCGTTCCCTCTGGTAAGAAATCTTTGTCTCATCAGCATAAATGTCTAAGAGTCTTTCATCATATGCACCATCCAGAAAACTACGAATCAATATCTCTATCTGCATCTCAAACACCTCACTTCAAACAAACTTAGCGGATAATGAAAGAATAGTGAATGTCTTTTTCTGCATTAATCCGATAATCATCTTCCACATCACTTCCCCAGCTATCAATTCCACCAACTCCTCTTACTGCACCATAGACACAAAGGACTGTTCTTCTTGCTGGTGGCAGTTCCTCATGGTGTGTTGCGTTTTCAATCTCTGATGCTGTATAAGGTAGGCATGAAAAAGCAAATGCCTTGTCGTTTTTCTCTATTCTTAATGTCTGTGCTGAACTATCCGTTCTGCTATTATCAAGACTTGTATGTCTTGTAATCTCCAGCCACTCTGTATCCATTCTCATACCACATTCCTGTGGAACCAGATATGGTGTCAGTCTCAAATCTGATACCTCATAAACTCCTTTTTCTGCCCCTGCCTTTCTGTCCGGATAGGTTTCCCCCGATAATCCCTTGTACATATATTTATCTGCAAGTGTCGGCATAATAAACCTCATTCCGAATACCGGAAGTTCTGGCAGTCCCTTTACTCCTGTGTAATCCACATCCACCTTGATATTTCCAATTACATCAATTGTATAAGATACAATGACTGTTGTTACTGGATTGCTGACAGTCTCATAGGTATATTTCACAATTATTTCCCCGGCAGCCACATCACCGCCATAGCTATTATTGTCCGGAGCATACTGCTTTTGCCGTTCACCGTCCATAATAACTTCCGTTTTTTTACAGTCAATGAACATATCCGATGCGAGCCAGCTTCCACTTTTAATATGAAACCTGCTGCCTCTGTCATTATCTGTTAATGCTCTCCAAAAAGTAGGCTTTGGACAACGATACAGCCATTCATAACCTTTTTTTACTATAGACTCTATACCGCCCTGTGAATAAGAGAATATATAGTCAAACCCTTCTCCATGTACGCCAAGTGTATAATCTCCATATACAACTCTCAATTTATTCTTATCTGTATAAGCCATAGTAATACCTCACTTCCTGCATAGCTGGTTTTTCCTTACGGTCTGCAAATACGATTCCATTTCCTGAAAACTCATAATCAGAAGGCTTATCATCAAAGTCTCCGCCATAACGCAAAACTTCTTTTCCTGTCACTTCATCTTTCACGAGAAGTGCCTGATCAATGAAATCCCAGATAAATCCACCGTGGTACATCTCATACTTATCTATTAACTTCATATAAGTACCAAGTCCTCCCATCGAATTACCCATATCATGCATATACTCACACAAAAGATAAGGTTTCTTTGGATTATTATTTAAATATTCCTCCACTTCATAAGGCTCTGCATACATTCTGCTCTCTACATCTGATATGGTTTCCTCATAATTACGGTCATAGAAAGAGCTTTCATAATGAACAAATCTGCCATCCTGCTTTTCCTTGAAGTAAGTATTCATTGCTTCTATGTCATCACCCGCATAAGATTCATTTCCTAAAGACCAGAAAAGAATTGCTGTATGGTTTTTAAAAGTTTCAAAATTACTCCTAGCCCTGTCAACAACAGCCCCCCGCCATTGCGGAATAGAACAAGGTACGCTGCACGATGGTTCAATCGCACCAAGTTTCTGGAATGTTCCATGACTTTCCATATTCGTTTCTGCCATTACATAAATACCAGCTTTATCACACAGGTAATACCACTGTATCTGATCCGGATAATGGCAGGTGCGTACTGCATTGATATTATTTCTAATCATACAATCAATGTCTGCTGTCATTTCATCCATACCGATGCTTCTTCCTGTCTTTGCACTCCACTCATGACGGTTTACGCCGGTAATGACAAGACGTTTACCATTTAAATAGATTACCTTGTCAATCATTTCCAGTCTTCTGAAACCTATGTCATATGGAATTATCTCTAATATTTCTCCATCTTCGCTTCTAAGCTCTACATATGCGTGATACAAATATGGGAAGTGATTATCCCATGCCTTAACACTTCCAACCTCAGTATCTATCACTCCTACAAGACTTCCAGCTTTTTCCTCTAAGGTGATATTGTCCTCTGCCACCTGATTATTTTCTCGGTCTTTTAAAACAAAATGGGCAGCTACTTTCTTTCCTTCTGGAGCAGTTACTTTCATCTTTACCGATACCCTGCCGCTTACATTATCCTTGTTTAGTGTCGGCTGAAACCATACATCTTCCAAATGCACCTCTGGCACTGCTTTTAAAGTTACATTTCTGAAAATTCCAAAAAAGCGGAAAAAATCCTGATCCTCCAAAAATGCTGCCGTACTCATTTTGTGGACCTGAACTGCCAGCACATTTCCTTTTTCTCTGATAAATGGTGTCAGATCAAATTCTGACGGTGTAAAACTATCCTCCGCATATCCTACAAATTGACCATTCAGCCACAGATACATTGCTTCTTCCACACCTTCAAAACAGATACAGATTTTCTTTTCACGCATTTGCTCGCTCAAATCAAATCGTTTGATATAAGATCCAACAGGATTATACTCTGCCTCAGAAAACATTCCTGCCTCGTCCCCGGTACTCTCCATACTATACGCACCCCTGTGATATTCTTTTCCCTCCCACGGATACATTGTATTGATATAGCGTATTTTGTCATAGCCTGCCAGTTCGATATGCCCCGGAACCATAATCTTAGCAAATGAAGATGCATCAAAATTTTCCTCATAAAAATTTTTCGGTCTATCCATTACATTTTTGCTAAAAGCAAACTCCCATTGTCCATTTAATGACTGCATCAATGGATTCTCCGATTTTTCCATATCTGCATAATCTATATAGTAGCAATGGTCGCTGTGTGCGTCCAACTGGTTTACACGGAACACTTCCGGATCGTCTAACCATTTCATATCAGCATTCATAATAATTCTCCTTTTTTCTTATTTTCTATATAACCCCTAAAGACAAACTTCAGGGGCTATTTTCATTACTGATTCTGCATATTTTCTTTTAATTTCATATTTGCACTCTCTACATTAAGGAATGAAAGAATGACTGTAATAATTATGTCAAATATGAACGGAAGCCACAAATACATAAAATACATCATATTAATACAGCTATCTGGCTGAACCGCGTTGTCAAGGTTAATATATCCACTTATATCTAGCATCCAGCCTGAAAGTGCAATACCAATACCTCCACCGAGTTTTACGCCTAATGAAGTACAAGAGAACATGGAACCGTCAATTCGCTTTCCACTCTTTAAATAAGTATGTTCTGAACATTGTGCAATTACTGCGCTCATGTCTCCCTGCCAAGGTCCTTCTCCAAGGGATGTAAGAACTGTAAATAAGAGCATCAACGGAACACTTCCCAGATAACCTGCCACTGCAACCATCAGACGACATACTGTAGCAAGCATATAACTATACTTGTTTAACTTATACATTCCTTTCATTTTTGAAACAAGTGCAGGTGTAATGGCAAGTGCAATGATCAATGGAATATTATTCGCCCATGAAAATACACCGAACAAATTCTCATTCAGTAATACATATGTCATAAAAAAGATTCCTACATTCACCATAGAAGCACGAAGCTGCTGAAGAATGTAAATCACGCAAATCATTGAAAAATATTTATTACTAAAGAGAAGTTTTATTATCTGCTTAAAAGAAAGTTTGTCATCTTTCTCTCCTGTCACACTATTATCTTTTAATTCTTCATCTGACAGCTCTTTTACTGAAAATACAGCAAGTGTATTGGTAATAATACCTATAATACAGTAAATAAATGCGATAGTTCTCCATGCAGCTGCACCGCCACCAAACATTTCTACTGCACCAACAGTAACAGACTGGATGACTAGATTTGTACCAAATGAGAACATGAAACGGAAAGAACCCATCTGAACACGCTCTTTACTGTTTTTTGTTACCAGTGATGTCAACGCTGCATACGCAATATTATTAGCAGTATAAAATACAGCATTAAGCAATGTATATGCTATAAAAAACCATGCATACTGAGCTGTTTTTCCAAGACTTGTCGGAATTGCAAATACACCAAACAACGTGACGGCACAACCAAAGAATCCATAGAACATCCACGGTCTTGCCTTCCCCATCTTACTCTTTGTATGGTCTATCATTGTACCGAAAAATATATCCGTAACTCCATCAAATAATTTTGATACTGCTATCAATGTACCTACTATGCCTGAATTTAACCCAACTGTATTTGTCAGGTAAATCATGACAAATGATGATAGAAAAGCATATACTACATTTCCTGCAATATCTCCCGTTCCGTAACCTACTTTGTTATACCATTTCAGGTATGTTTTTTCTTCCATGAGAATTTCTCCTTTCACAAATACCTATTCTTTTGCCTCGTTTTGTTCCACAACTTTATTATGATTAGTATATAAAAAATAAGCCAAAAATGATATATCATAAATTGGACAAAATATGCACAAAATGATAAAATTAATGAACATAAGTATTATATTGGATAGATTTTTAGTCATTTTTAACATATGTTTTTTATATTTCAATACAAGGAGGCACACATGTACACAAATAATGCATATCTCAATCACTCAACGATTGATAAAAAAGATAAATCCAAGCCGCTTGTTGTAACTATGTGTGGAACATATAAGCTCTACACACGCCCTAAACTACCTACCTGGAGACCTCGAGGCAGACTTGATTTCCAGTTGATTTATATTGCTGCCGGAAAAGCCCATTTTCATTTTGGTCGTAATAGTGAAGAAGAAACTATTGTTCATGCCGGACATATGGTTTTATATCGTCCAAAGGAGGCTCAAAAATATGAATATTATGCCGAAGATCAGACAGAAGTCTACTGGGTTCATTTTACAGGTAGCGATGTAACAAATATATTACGCTCTTATGGATTAACCGATAGCAAAAAGGTATTTTACTGTGGTTCTGGTCCCTCCTATCAGAATCTTTTTCGTGCAATGATAAATGAATTACAGATGTGTAATGATCGTTATCAGGAAATGCTTGAAATGTATTTAAGACAAATTTTTATAAAACTGCAGCGATACTTTAATAACAGCATAAGGATAGATAATTCCCGTGCTACAGAAGCTATTGACATGGCTATTGCCTATTTCAATGAACATTACAGTGAATCAATCAGCATTGAAGAATACGCTAAAAAAACACATGTAAGTACAAGCTGGTTTATACGCAATTTCAAACTTTATGTTGGTTCTACACCAATGCAATTCATTTTACAAAAACGCATTTGCAATGCAGAAGCCCTGCTCTTGAATACGGAATATAACATAAACGAAATTGCACAAATTGTTGGCTATGATAATTCTTTATATTTCAGCCGCATGTTCAAAAAGATAAAAGGCATATCTCCCTCAGAATACCGCAAAAATATATAATAAACTGCAACGGACAGAGAATATTTACATACTCTCTGCCCGTTGCAATTTTTGTCCATTTATTTTTTTATTTTGGCAAGTAATATCCCCCTTTGTGTTTTATAATGACAGCGTAAACAGAAAGGAGATGAACTTCCATGAGAAATAAACTTCACAACTTTATCGAAAATATACTTAGCTTTTATGCAACTTTCTTCACAAGAGGATTTTATCGTTTTTAAATACCATTCAATACTTTCCTCGATTCGCCCATCCTGTTTGTTGTAAAATAAAAATGTAGGTGATTGCAAAGCTGATTAATCTATGGAACGGAATATAAAAAAGCAACAGAAAATATGCAGCGCAGTTACTCAAAGAAAGCGTTTCCGTGGGATAATGCATGCATTGAATCCTTCCATT
>ERZ791802.1713-NODE-1713-length-15527-cov-6.820579_pt1 | contig 15527 bp, 10 predicted proteins | sample MGYA00510308_ERZ791802 | MGnify/ENA primary metagenome ERZ791802 (study PRJEB30046, sample SAMN00792028) | human gut metagenome | study: EMG produced TPA metagenomics assembly of the A metagenome-wide association study of gut microbiota in type 2...
AATCCTGCGGCCTAATAAAACGCTTTTAAGCGTTTTATTAAAAACTCGTATCAGAAAGAGAATCCTTTTCTGCCATACAAAAAATCGTGCCGGAGCGATTCACCCCGACGCGACCCAATTATTTCCGTTTTGTCTCTACCCCAACTATTGACGTAGAGCACGAAAGGGGGAGCGGTAAAACCGCTCCCCCTTTTTAGGAAGATTACATATCGAAGGGTTCCATGCTGAGGACGGGGTGACCCACCTCGGACAGGTAGTTCAGCAGCTGCTCGGGATCCTCGGTGCAGATGGTCTCATCGGCGATCATGTCGGTGAAGTTCTCTACGCCGTACATTTCCAGAGCGGTCTTGTCCAGGCGCTCACGCATCTGATCCTTCAGGAGCTTGGGCAGCCAGACAATACGGCCGGGGCCGCCTTCGGCGGCGATGAACTTGTGGGAAGCGATGAAGTGCTTGCCGTGACCCATGAAGCCGGGGGTCTGCACGCCGCCGCCGGTCATGGAGGCCATCTCGGAGAAGGTCATGCCCAGAGGGGTCATGCCCGCGTGCTCACGGCAGGTGATGACAACGCCCATGGTGACAGGCTCAACGCCGCAGATACACTCGAAGCAGCCGCAGGAGGTCATGGGATCCTGGAACAGGGAGTACAGGGTGACATGCTCCAGAGCACCGTGAGAATACTTGTTGACGGCCTCGTCCACGGTGGCGTAGCGGCCCAGCTTCTCGTCGATGCAGCCTTCCTTGAGGATGGGCTGGCAGGGGCCGGCGGGATCCAGCTCCTTGGTGGCCTTGGCATCCAGCCAGGACACGGCGCCGCACAGACCCAGACGCTCGGGAGTGACGATGCACACGTGGCTGGGGGAGAAGGCCTGGCACATGATGCAGGTGTAGTACTGATCCACGGACTCGTCGGTCATGGAAGCCAGACGGGCGTCACGCTTGTCGAACACTTCGTTGGCGGCGGCGCGGAGGGCGGCGTTCTTCTCGGGATTGACCACGATGGTAACCTGGCACTTGTCCACGACGGCCTCAAACTCGCTCTTGACCTTGGCGTACAGCACCTCGCCCAGATGCTTGAATTTGAAGCCGGCCTCAAAGTCGGCCTTGGAGATACGGATACGGATCATGTCGCGCTGACCGGTGTGCATAACGCCCTCGATGCAGTTGATCCAGGAGTGCATCTTACGCTCCATGACGGACTCGAAGTCGGGCTGCATGGCCTTGCCGGCGACCTCCACGGTGTAGCTCAGGGAAATCTTGGAGCCGACGGGGACTTCGTCGATCTCGGGACCGTCCACAACGATCTTGTGATCCTCCACCTCGGAAGCGTCCCGGGTCTGCACCAGCTCGAAGCAGTCCACGCGGGAGCCGTCCACTTCCACCTGCATGTCGCCGCGGCGGATGATCTCGCCCTCGAACGCGGTGGCGAAGGCCACGGGGATGTCGATGTTGGTGATCTTCAGCTTGATGTCCCGGGCTTCCAGAGAGGTGGCGTTCCACTTGGAGGTATCCAGCTGCTGGATCAGGGACTTGGGAACACGGAACATGTTCTCGGTCTCGTTGGAGACGACGGGGAAGCCCAGGCAGATGGCGCCGGCGCCGTAGGAGACGATCTCATCGGACAGGGGCTTGTAGGCGTTGACGAAGGCCTTGACGCGGTCCATGGTGTACTTGGACAGGGAGGCGAAGTCGCCGGGGGTCACGTTGCCGAAGATCAGCGCGGCACGGACTGCCACGGAGACAACGTGGATAACGGACTGCATTTCGTAGCCCAGAGGCACCACGCGGACGTTCTCGCCCAGCTTCATGCCGGCGTCGAAGCAGTGCTTGATGGAGTCGCCGGTGAGGGTGACCAGGATACCCTGCGCCTGGTAGGACTTGGCCAGAGCCACAGTCTCGGCGGGGTCTTCCGCGCCGCCGATGATAACGGCAACGCCGGGGATGTCGCCGGTGACCAGCGGCACGCCCAGATTACGGACGAAGGCGTCGGTCAGGTGACCCATTTCCGGCTCGGCATAAGGCTCCGCGCCGTGCAGGTATTTCAGCGCTTCCAGGAACTCGGCGCACAAGGCGGACGCAATGCCGCTTTCAAAGGCGTCATGGAGACGGTTGTTGCGGGTCATCTTGGACTTGATGGTGTCCATGGCGGCCTTCATCTCACCCAGAGTGGTGATCTTCACGCCGGTGACGCCGTAGTAACAAGGCAGGCTGTAAGCGGTGCCGGGGAAAGAAACAGGCTCGCTCTCGCCGTAGGCGGCGATGGCCTCATCAATGGCGGCTACAGTACGGGCGTAGTTGTAGTCGTTGCCGCCAAAAACTCTTTCAAAAAGTGTCACGGTATTTCCTCCTAATTTAAGATTCATCACGATCCAATATCGCTTTGATTTTCCGAATTTCTTCGATTGCCGCGGGACTGAAATCATAGGGGGATTTCCCCTGCCGGTCGGCGTCTATGATGTCGGGATTGTAGTGGATGAAGCCAAGCAGGTCTTCCGCCGGAATGGCGGAGCGGATAAATTCCTCGTCGCCGTCGTCCCGGATCTTGTTGGCCACCACCCGGACGCGGGTAATGCCCAAATCCTTGGCAAGACGCTTGACGTTGTGGTAGGTCTGCACCGATCTCGCGCCGGGCTCGATCACCACAATGAACTGATCCATGTTGGCGGCCGTACCCCGTCCCAAATGCTCCAGACCCGCTTCCATATCCATGATGACCACATCGTTCTTCCGATAGGTCAGCGCGGAAAGGATGGCCTTCAGCATCACATGCTCGGGGCAGACGCAGCCGCTGCCGCCCACGTCCACGGTACCCATGACCAGCAGCTTCACGCCGTTGATCTCCTTGGAGAAGGTGTCCGGGATGTCCGCCACATAGGGGTTCAGCTTGAAGAACTTATTGGCGGCATTCGCGCCGGTGCGCTCCTCCACCAGGGTGCGCATTTTGGAGATGGGGACGATGGCGTCCACTTCCTCCTGGCTCAGTCCGAGAGCCAGTCCCAGGTTGGCGTCAGGGTCCACGTCGGCGGCCAGGACGGTGCGTCCTTCGTCGGCGTAGAGCCGCGCCAGCGTGGAGGCCAGCGTGGTTTTTCCCACGCCGCCCTTGCCGGTAATCGCTAGTTTCATTGGAAAAAGACCTCGTAAGTAAAAGTTATCCCGAATATCAGATTGCCTTTATTCGGGGATCGCCGGATTAGATGCCCAGTGCGGCGCGCTTGGCCTCGATGCACTCGATCATCTTGTCGCCCAGCTTCTCAATGTCGGTTTCCACGACGAACCGAGCCTCGACCCAGTCCTTGACGCCGTGCTCGCCCTGGAGCAGCGCGGTGACTTCCTCGGAGCCCTTGGTGTAGGGGTCAACGCCCAGGAAGGTCTCGATGCCGGTGGCCACGACGTAGTTGCCGATGGAGACGGCCTTCTCGGACATCCATTCGGGAGCGCAGCCCACCACGGGAACCTGGGAAATGTGGATGCCCCAGTCCTTGGCGATATCAGAGGCCAGAATCATCATACGGGAAATATCCACGCAGGAGCCCATGTGCAGGACGGGCGGGATGCCGGCCAGCTCGCACACGCGCTTCAGGCCTGCGCCGCAGTATTCCTTGGCCTTCTCGGGATCCATCAGGCCGGCCTTGGCGGCAGCCTGGGCAGAGCAGCCGGAGACGATCAGGATGATGTCGTTTTCCAGCAGCTTCTTCATCAGCTCGATGTGGGCGGTGTCGGGGCGAACCTTGGGGTTGTTGCAGCCGACCATGGCCACGGCGCCCCGGAGAACGCCGGAATGGACGCACTCGATCAGGGGCTTGGTGGTGCCGAACTCGTCCACCTGGGAGTTGGCAACGCCGTCGAGAACCTTCTTGATGGCTTCCACAGAGTAGCCGACGCGGGCATTCTGCTTCAGGCTGGGGATGTTGACCATCTCGGGCTTCCGGTTCTTGAAGTTCTCGATTGCCATCTTGACAATGGCCTTGGCGTTCTCACCGGCGGTCTCGGCATGGAACTGGATGAACTCGGAATCGGGCATCCGGGCGATGGGAGAGGTGGTGATGAACTTGGTATGGAAGCATTTGCTCAGGGGGCCCAGAGCGGGGAAGATGCACTGCACGTCCACGACAATGGCCTCGCAGGCGCCGGTCAGAACCACGTTCTCCTGGTTCAGGAAGTTACCGGCCATGGGGATGCCGTGGCGCATGGTGACCTCGTTGGAGGTGCAGCACACACCGGAGACGGTGATGCCCTTCGCGCCCACGGACTTGGCATAAGCGATCATTTCGGGGTCGTTTGCGTAATAAACGACCATTTCGGACAGGCTGGGATCATGGCCGTGAACAACGATGTTGACGTTGTCCTTTTCCATAACGCCGATGTTGGCGGTGGTGTCGATAGGCTTGGGGGTGCCGAACATAACGTCGGAGAACTCGGTGCCCATCATGGAGCCGCCCCAGCCGTCGGACAGACCGGCACGCAGAGACTGGCGGATCAGGGCTTCGGGCAGAGAAGAGCAGCCCATGTGGGTCATGTGCAGCGCGGTGGCGACTTCCCGGTCGATGGCGCGGGGCTCGATGCCGGCTTCATGCCACAGCTTCTGGGTGTACTCGGGGGCGCGCTTCAGGAAGCGCTGGGTTCCGAAGGGCTTGCCGTACTCCAGCAGGCCGATCTCGGCCATTTCGTGAGCCAGGTCGTAGATGTCCTTGCCCTCGGTCTCCACGCCCCACTCCTTGGCGATGCGGATCAGCTTCTCGGGATCCTTGACCTGATAGTTGCCGCCTTCTCTGGTCTGGTACAGGGTGTGCATGATTTCGCGGCCGTGGTCGGAGTGCGTCGCAGCGCCGCCGGCGGTGAACCGCAGGTAGTTACGGCCGACGATACCATGTACGTCGCAGCCGCAGATGCCCCGGGGGGCCTTCTTGGTGATGCGGCACGGGCCCATGGAGCAGATACGGCAGCAAGTGCCGGATTCGCCGAAGCCGCAATGGGGGGTCTGGTTCTTGACCCGCTGCTGCCAGGAGTCAGCGCCAACCTTGCTGCCGTTTTCCAGCAGCGAGTTGGTAGCTTGCTCCATCTCATCAACAGTTGTCAAATAAGCCCAATCCTTCAAAGTGATTTCCTCCTAATCATTTGATTCTTTGAAAAGCCTGTGCGTACCCTACGATAGGTCATAGTGTATCGATAGTATTGTACTCATTTAGCGTGCAGTTGTCAATCGTGCAATTTGACACATTTCCCGTGTTTTTTTCATCCCCCAGGGGGGGATTTTTGCTTTTTCCCTTAAATTTGTGGAAAAAAGGTGCTTTTTGGGAAATTATTCACAAAAATGTAAAAATTTTTTGTTTGAAAACGACCGTCCACGGCAGAAAGCGGCGGGGAAGCGCCGCCGCTTCCCCGCCGGAATATCCGATTTTTTGCGCACTCACACGATTTCCCGATAAAATGGTTAACACCATTTTATCCTGCGAATCCTTCGCAGGCCGCCGGTGGCGGCGAGAAATGTATGGACTTACGTTTTTTGCGGCTACCCGCCGGCTGCCGAAACAGCAGCTGGATAAAACGGTTAAAAACCGTTTTATTAAATAGTATCAACGGATCGTCAGCTTGTGGCAGTGACCCTCGCCCAGAACGCGCTCGACGCAGGCTTTGAAGCGATCGAACCTGTCGTTGGGGACAAAGGCGACCGCCGTTCCGGCGAAGCCGCCGCCGTGGATGCGGACGGCGCCCTCTCCCTCCAGCAGCTGCTGGCACAGAGCAATGGTGAAGGCCATGTCCTGCTTCTGAACGTAGCCCGCCGGGGTCACGTTTTGCAGCAGCGTCCAGGACGCCATGCCGGAGGCGTTGACCAGGCGGAGGAATGCGTCAAAATCCCCCTCCTTCAGCGCCTGCACCTGGGATTTTACCCGCCGGTTCTCGTTGAAGAAGTGGATGGCTCTGAGAACCGCCCGGTCGCCGGTGACCTTGCGGACTTCGGCGATGTGCCGGTAGAACGCCGTCTCATCCACGTCGTGGAGAACCTCCTTGCCGAAGAACGCCGCCACCGCCTTCATTTCCACCGGCATGGCCGCGTACTCGTCCGTCAGATCGGCATGGTCCGCGCCGGAGTCGATGGTGCACAGGGTGTAGCCGCTGTGGTCAAAATCGTAATCCACCTTTTCCACAACGGGGTTTTTCGGGTCGGCAAAATCGATGTACACCAGGCCGCCCACGCTGGACGCCATCTGATCCATCAGGCCGGAGGGCTTGCCGTAGTAGACATTCTCGGCGTACTGGCCAATCTGGGCAATCTCGATGGCGGAAACCTTGCCGTCCGCAAACAGGCCGTTGAGAATACGGCCGATCAGCACCTCGAAGGCCGCGGAGCTGGACAGGCCGGAGCCGGGCAGAACGGTGGACCTGACCTTGGCCTCAAAGCCGCCCAGCTTATAGCCCCGCCGGGCAAACGCCGCCGCCACGCCCCGGATGAGTGCCGCCGTGGTATTCTTCTCGGACTCTCTGGCCTCCAGGTCGTTCAGGTCGATCTCCACAGGCTTGTAGCCCTCGGAATCCACCCGGATGATGTTCGTACCGGTGAGGGTGACCTCCGCCGTGGTCTGCATGTCGACTGCCGCAGCCAGCACGCAGCCGTGCTGATGGTCGGTGTGGTTGCCGCCGATCTCCGTGCGGCCGGGGGCGGAAAAATGATAGGTGTCAGCCATTTTGAACCTCCGTCAAAAATCGTTTCAGGGCAGCTCTGCCCGCTTCGGTACACTTGTAAACGCCCGCGCACTCCAGAACCTGGGCAAACACCTGGCCGATCTCGTACCGAATGATCGCCTCGGCGTTTTCTTCGCCAAATTCCGGGTGCCGCGCCAGGAACGCATCCGCCCAGTCGGCGTGCTTGGAAAGCGCCTCGTTCTCCCGCAGGTTTTCCCCCTTCAGCAGGGCTTCCCGCAGGTCGGCCATTTCCTTTTTCAGTCTGCCGGGAAGAACGGCAAGACCCATGACCTCGATCAGGCCGATGTTCTCTTTCTTGATGTGGTGAAGCTCCTCGTGGGGGTGGTACAGCCCCATGGGATGCTCCTTAGTCGTCAGGTTGTTCCGCAGAACCAGATCCAGCTCATACCTTCCCTCCCGCATACGGGCGATGGGGGTGATGGTATTGTGGGGTTCGCCGTCGGTTTCCGCGAAAATCATCGCCGCCGGATCGCTGTAGGTGCGCCACTTGGCAAGAATTTTGCCTGCCAGGTCGCAGAGGTGGTCTTTGTTTTCCGAGTTCAGGCGAAGCACCGTCATCGGGTATTTCACCACGCAGCAGTCCACATCGGCAAAGCCGGGAACGGTAAAGCCGAACTCCTTCTCCGCCTTCTCCATGGGGAAGGTGTGGTGGCCACCCTGGAAATGCTCATGGGACAATATGCTGCCCCCCACGATGGGCAGGTCGGCGTTCGACCCCAGGAAATAGTGGGGGAACTGCTCCACGAAGGAAAACAGCTTGTCGAACACCCCACGGTCAATGACCATGGGCGTGTGCCTGGAATTCATGACGATGCAGTGTTCATTATAATAAACGTAGGGCGAATACTGGAAGCCCCAGGGCTGGCCGTTCACCATTACCGGCATGACCCGCAGATTCTGCCGCGCCGGGTGGGAAATGGTTCCCCCGTAGCCCACGTTTTCGGGGCAGAGCAGACACTTGGGGTAACCGGAGGCCTTTTTCAGCTTCGCCGCCGCAATGTCCCGGGGGTCCTTCTCGGGTTTGGACAGGTTGATGGAGATTTCCAGCTTCCCGTATCTGGTATCCGCCGTCCAGCGCTCGTCCTTGGCGATACGGTCGCGGCGGATGTAATTGCAGTCCTGACTCAGGGTGTAGAAATAGTCCGTCGCCGCCTTGGGGGACTGGGCATAGCGCGACCGGAACTCCCGCACCACCTCCGAGGGGCGTGGCGTCAGGAAGCCCATGAGCTTCGTGTCAAACAGGTCACGCTCGGCGACGGTGTCCGCAATCAGTCCTTCCTGGGCGGCGTAATCGCACAGCAGATTCAGGCACTCCGGGAAATCAAAGTGCTGCTCCTGCTTTTCGTAGCTCTCCAAATGCAGCTGGGAGAGGAGGGTATTCCGGGCGAACGTCTCGTCCAGCGGGTGAAGAAGGCCGCAGTTTTTCGCGTAATCCAGCAGCGAATCCAGCGCCGCCCAAACAGTTTCCGTTGTCATAGCCATGAGGATGCTCCTTGTGCCGGTTCCATAGGGAACCGATGATTGTTTCAGTCTGCGCCGTTTCTTTTCTCTGCAATGGCGGCAGATGGATTCCATCTGCCGCCATTGTAACGCATGATTTACTTTTTGGCAAGATATTTCCGCATATCCAGCGAGCAGGCCGCCAGGATGATGCCGCCCTTGATGATGTACTGCATGGAGGGGTCGATGCCCAGCATGGACAGCGCCACGAAGATGATCCGCAGCACGAACACGCCCAGGACAATGCCGCTGATCTTGCCGGTGCCGCCGACGAAGGAAACGCCGCCGATGACGCAGGCCGCGATGGCGTCGCACTCGTAGTTGAGTCCCGCCGACTGGGTGATGGAGCTGATACGGGCGCCCTCAATGAAGCCCGTAACGCCGTACATTGCACCGGCCAGGGTGTGAACCATTACCGTCGTCCAGAACACGTTGACGCCGGAGACCTTGGCCGCGTCGGCATTGGAGCCGACGGCGAACATGTTCTTGCCGAAGGCGGTCTTGTTCCAGATGAACCACATCAGCGCCACGAAAATGACCGCGTACAGCACGTACCAGGGGATGGAGATTTTCGCGCCGGAGCCGGTGACGAACTGGAGCATGGGCGCGGAGACCACGTTCTTATACTCCTGGGACAGGCCGGAAACGGGCTGGCCGTTGTTGCCGTTGAGCATGAAGAAGATCAGGATCAGGCCGTAGGTAATGAGCTGGGTGGCCAGGGTTACGATGAAGGGGTGCAGGCTGAACTTGGCCACGAAGAAACCGTTCACCATACCGATCAGCGCGCCGATGGCGACGACAATGAGAATCGTCAGCAGAATCCAACCCGGGGTAATGGCCGGGAGGTTGGAGAAAAGCTTCCGGGAGATGGTGCGATCCTGCAGCAGCGCACCCGCGACGGCCGCGGTCAGGCCGACCACACGTCCGCCGGACAGGTCGGTACCGGTGAGGACGATACAGCCTGCGATACCCAGCGCCATGGGCAGCGACGCCGCCACCAGGGAAACGATGTTCGCAATGGAACCCGCGGACAGGAAGTTCTTGTTCTTGATGGCCGTATAGACGATGAAAATGACCATCAGAATATACAGCGCGTTATTCAGGATACCGTCCGACCAGAACCGGCGGCGATCCGCCTTGTCGAGTCTTTGGTATTCTTCACTCTTTCTCTGAAGCTGTTTGACTGGATTTGCCATACCGCTGCCTCCTTATACATACTTCGCCGCAAGACGCATGATATCCTCCTGCGTTGCTGTCTTTGCATCGACTTCACCGGCCAGCCGTCCGCCGGACATGACGAGGATCCGGTCGCACACGCCCAGCAGCTCGGGCATTTCGGACGAAACCATGATGACCGTCTTGCCTTTGTTCGCCAGATCGAGGATCAGCTGGTAAATCTCGTATTTCGCGCCGACGTCGATGCCCCGCGTCGGCTCGTCAAGCAGCAGCACATCCGGGGCGGTGAGCAACCAGCGGCCGATGATGACCTTCTGCTGGTTGCCGCCGGACAGGCTGCGGATCTTCGTCTCCTGGGTAGGCGTCTTGGTGTGCATGGCGTCGATGGACCACTGGGTGTCCTTCCTCATGGACTTGTCGCTGAGGACGAAGCCCGCCCGCTTGTGCCTGTCCAGACTGGAAATGACGGAGTTTTCCCGGATGTCCAGGATTCCGAAAATACCCGTCGCCCGGCGCTCCTCGGTGAGCAGGGCAAAGTTGTTCTTGATGGACTGCCGGGGATTCAGATTCTTGCACTCCTTGCCGTCCAGCAGAATGCGGCCGCTCTTGCGGGTGGCGACGCCGAACATGGTTTCCAGCGTCTCCGTCCGGCCGCTGCCGTCCAGACCCGCGAGACCCACGATCTCGCCCCGCCGTGCGGTGAAGGAAACGTCCCGCAGGTTATTGTACAGTCCCGTCAGGTGCTCCACTTCCAGATAGACCTCGCCGGGCTTATTGGTCTTCGGGGGGAACTGGTTGCCAAGCTCACGGCCGACCATGAGACGGATGATGTCGTTCATCTCCAGCTCCGACGCCGGACGGGTCGCCACCAGCTGGCCGTCGCGCATGACGGTGATCTCGTCGGAGATGCGCTTGATCTCCGCCATTTTATGGGAAATATAGATGATGCCCATGCCGCGGTCCCGGAGCATGTTGATGATCCTGAACAGATGCTCAACCTCTTCCTCGGTCAGCGAGGACGTGGGTTCATCAAATACGATGACTTTCGAGTGATAGGAGACGGCCTTTGCGATCTCCACCATTTGACGCTGGGAAACCGGCATCGTACTCATGACCCGATGGGGGTCGACGTCGATGCCGAGCTCTTCAAAAATCGCTTTGGTATCGCGAAGCATCTTGTGCTCGTCCACAATAAAGCCCGCGATCTTGGGATAGCGCCCCAGCCACAGATTGTCCATGACAGTCCGCTTGAGCGCCTGATTCAGCTCCTGGTGAACCATGGCGACGCCGTTGCTCAGCGCCTCCTTGGAGCTGGTGAAATTGACCTCGCGGCCTTCCAGATAAATATGGCCGCTGTCCTTGGCGTAAATGCCGAACAGGCATTTCATCAGCGTGGATTTGCCGGCGCCGTTCTCGCCCATCAGCGCGTGTACGGTGCCTGCCTTGACCTCCAGGCTGACATGATCCAGCGCTTTGACGCCGGGAAAGGTTTTTGTGATATCCGTCATCCGGAGCAGTACGGTTTGCTCCACCTGGATTCCCCTCCTTTTTCGCTAGCATGCTTAGCTGTGAAGGGCAGCCGCCGACACAGCAGCGGCTGCCCCTTTTGGGTTTATAACTTACTTGGTGTAGGCAGCGTAGGCGACGAACAGCTTGTTGGCAATGCCGTCGGCGATGGAGTACATCTCGGCGTTGGTGCCGGCGGTGGCGGCGACGGCGTCAGCCATGGCGGTGCCTTCACCGGTAGCCTTGACGACATCGGCGATGGCGGCGGCCATGCCCTCGGCGTCCTGCTTGACGGTACCGGTCATCTTGCCGGCAGCGATCAGCTCCTTGGCAGCGTCGGTAGCGTCAACGCCGAACACGGGGATGGTGGTCACGCCCTCGGCACCGGTGTTGTAGCCGGCAGCTTCCAGAGCGGAGATAGCGCCTTCAGCCATGTTGTCGTTGTTGCAGATGATCAGCTCGATCATGTTGCCGTTGGCCTCGTTGTACTGGGACAGGTTGGTGTTCATGTAGTCCAGAGCAGCCTGTGCGCTCCAGGCGCCGCCCAGGTCCACCTGGTACTTGGAGGCGTTGGAGGCGTCGAAGTACTCCAGAGCGGGCTTGCCGGCAGCGGTCAGGACAGCGTCGGCATCCTCAACACCGAACTGGGTGCGGTAGATGGCTTCCACGTTGGCCTCGTCGCCCTTGAACATGGCGTAGGAGATCTTGCCGTCGCCGTTCAGGTCAACGGTATCCCAGTTGGCCAGCAGATACTCGCCGACCATCTTGCCCTGCAGGTGACCGGCCTCGGGAGCGTCGGTGCCGATGAAGCAGATGTTGGTGTTGGCGTTCAGAACGGTGCCTTCCTCGCCGTCAGCCTCGATGGCGCGGTTGAAGAAGATAACGGGGGTGCCGTTCGCCAGGGAGATGATCTCGTTGGCAACGTCGGGGGAGCCGGAGGTGACCATGTTGACGACCAGCAGGTTGTAGCCGTCGGTAACGGCGGTCTGGATCTGCTCGTTCTGGGTGGTCTGGTTGTTGTTACCGTCGAAGTTGTTGTAGGTAACGCCCAGGCTGTCCAGCTGTGCGTCCAGAGCGGTGCGGACGCTGGAAATGTAGGTATCGGCGAAGGTGTAGTAGAACACGCCGACCTTCAGCTCGGAAGCTTCGACCTGAGCCTCGGTCTCGTTCCCTGCGGGAGCGGGGGTGGTAGCGGCGGTAGTGCTGGGGGTGGTCTTGGAGCCGCAGGCGGCCATGGAGATCACCATGACAAGCGCGAGCAGCAGTGCAAGTGCCTTTTTCATTGCTTTTTTCCTCCATAAAATTCATTTTTCGGTTTCGCCGGGTTGGCTTCACCGTGACTTTATTGTATCAGATACGGATTTTTTTCACAGTCATTTTTCCTCGCGGATTTTCTCAAAAATTTTTGCCGCCTCCAAAAAACGCACCGTATTTTTGTGCAAAAAGCCCTAAGAACCGGTGAAAATTGCAAGTACGCCGATCAACCGAAGGAAAACATAGCCTTCTGGCTCTCCATGGTAAACATATTTTCTTTGGTAACGATGGTGGTCGCGGTGTCGATGAGCGCCGTGGAATCGAATTTTTCCCCCTGCAAAACCTGCCACGCCTTTTCTACGCCCAGATACCCCATGGCGTAGGAATTCTGCACCACCAGAGCGGCCACCGCCCCCGTTTGCAGCAGCTCGATGCAGTTGACGTTGCTGTCGAAGGACACGGCGTGCACCTGACCCGTCAGCCCCAGGGAGTCCACCGCCTGAGCCACGCCCACGGCCAGCGGCTCGTTGAAGCCGATCAGCACGTTGATCTCCGGATGCTCCCGCAGGAGCTTCTCCGCCGCCAGACGGGCTTCCAGGGCATCGGTAGAAACATTGACGGCGTAAATGCCCTTGACCCGGCAGTCCCCAAGCAGCACCTCCCGGAAGCCCTGCTCCCGCTCCCGGCAGTTCTGGGTCTCGGCGTAGGCGTTGACAATGCCCACAACGATTTTCTCCTGCGCCGTTTTCAGCGCGGCCTCCCCGCTCATGCGTCCGGCGGCGATATTGTCCGTCCCGATGCGCACGGAAACGCCTTTGGAATCCACGTCGCTGTCGATGACCACCACCCGGACGCCCGCGGCCACGGCCTCATCAATGGCGGCGGCGTTTTCCGTGTAGCTGATGGCAGAGAAGACGATGGCGTCCGCCCCGTCGGCCACGGCCTGCCGGATGTAGTCGTTCTGTACTTCAAAATCCTCCTCCGTGTCCGGGGCGAGGATGGTCAGATGCACGTTATACTCGGATTTCGCGGCGTTCGCCCCGGCAAAAACCGATTTCCAGAACTCCGTGGTGGCGGATTTGGCAATCAGGTAAATATTGTACGACCCGCTGCTCTGATGCGTACCGGCGCAGCCGGAAAGGCACACCAGCAGCGCCAGAAACACGGCGATCCACTTAATGCTTTTCATGCTCCGCCTCCTCCCGCACCTTCGGCATCCGCACCGTCACCTTCGTCCCCTCGTCCGGGACGCTTTCGATGGTGATGCCATAGGCGTCGCCGAACCAGATTTTCAGCCGGTCGTTGACATTCTTGATGCCGATGCCGGACTTTCCGTCGGGCTTCCGGCGGAAAATTTCCTCGATCTGCTCCGGCTCCATGCCCACGCCGTTGTCCTCCACCGTAAAGAGGACGTCCTCTCCCTCGGCGCGGACACGGATTTCAATATGTCCCTCGTCCACCAGACCGTTGACGCCGTGGTAGATGGCGTTCTCGATGATGGGCTGGAGGGTGATTTTGTTGCACAGGTACTCCGTGCAGTCCTCCTGAACGTCAAAATGATAGGAAAACTGCTCCTTGTAGCGCACGCTCTGGATTTGCAGATAGCTCTGAGCGTGCTGCACCTCGCTGCGGATGGGGATCAGCTCGTGCCCCTTGCTGATGCTGATGCGGAACAGCCGCGCCAGGGCGTTGACCATCACCACGGCTTCCGCGTTCTTCCCCTGCTCACACATCCAGGAAATGGAATCCAGGGTATTATACAGGAAGTGGGGGTTGATCTGCGCCTGTAGGGCTTTCAGCTCCGTCTTGCGCAGATTGACTTCCTCACTGCGCACCGTGGCCATGAGCTTCTGGATTTTTTTGACCATGTGGTCAAAGGACGCCGACAGGTTCTCCACCTCCCGGACGCCGGTGACGGGTTCGTAGGAAAAGCCCTCGCCGGACTTTTCAAAGCTCTGCATGGCGACGACCAGATCGTGAATGGGACTGGACAGCACCCGGGAGAGCATCAGGCTCAGCAGCACCGCCGCGATTAAAATAGACACCGCGCCGATGAGGGTGATGCGCATGATCTCCCGCAGGCCGTCGGTGATCAGCTCCTGAAAGGAGCTGACGCCCACCACCCGCCAGATGCCGTTTTCCAGGGTCTGGACGGTGTAAATGGTGCTTCCCTCCACATGCGTCCCGTCGGGGAGGGAGGCGGTCAGCGCGGTGTTCTCGCTTTTCAGATCGGAATAGATGAGCTGCTGCTGGGGATGGTAGACCAGATTCCCCTCCATGTCCTCCAGGAAGCAGTAGCCCCGCTGGCCGATGCCCACGCCGCTGATATAGGTGGAGATGTTGGAGCAGCTCACGTCCACGGCGATGTACCGCTCCCCCTCTCCGGTGGTGGCCGGGCGGATAATGGTCACGACCCATGGGTAATCCTCCGCGAAAATCGACATGACGTGGGGCGCGGATATATAGCCGCCCTCATAAAGTTCCCGCTTGTCCGGGTCGAAGGAGAGGTTTTGCAGAATATCCTCCCGCAGACGGCGGCCAAGGCTGTAGCAGTTGCGCATTTCCCCCTCCGCGTCGTAGGTGGTGACGGCCACCACGTCGGCGCGGATTTCCAGAAACGCCTCGAACCGCGCCTCCCGTTCCTCCGCGGGCAGCTCCAAGTAGCCGGTCAGCAGCGTCACCGCGTCGTTCATGTCCTCCAAATATTCATTCATGGTGCTGCCGGCCTGGGCGATGGCCTGACGGCTGGTGGTCTCGGCGTTGCGCAGCAGCGTCTGACGGTAGGTCTGCATGAAGACCAGATTGGCGCACAGAAGCACGCTCACCGCAACCGCCGTGAGCGTGAGCGCCATAATGAGATTCATGCTGAGTCCCTTTTTCTTCATGCGTTGGCCTCTTTCTGCTCCTGACGCATCCGCGCCGGGGATTTGCCGTAGTATTTTTTGAAGCAGTAGCCGAAATAGCTCTGGTCGGCGTAGCCGCAGCGGCGGGACACCTCGGCAATGCGGCTGCTGCCGCCCCACAGCAGCTTCAGCGCCACATCCATCCGCTTCTGAATCAGCAGGTTCATGAAGGTGTCGCCATAGAATTTTTTGATATTCGCGCCCAGGTAATTGGCGCTGATGTGCAGCCGCTCGCTGACGGATTGCAGCGACAGCTCCTCGTCCATGTATTCCTTCTCGATGATCTTCAGCGCCCGGGCGCAGAGCATGGCCATGTCGTCCCAGCCACCGGCGGCGTACAGTCCGCCGCCTCTGCGGGCGATTTTCAGGGCTTCCATGGCTTCTAAGTAAGCGGCGTGTCCCTCGCCGAGAGAGGCGTACTCCTTGCTTAAGCCCGCCAGCGCTTCGGCGCCCAAAGCGCGGCCATGCTGCCGGGAATCAATCCCGG
>ERZ791802.1737-NODE-1737-length-15363-cov-11.332637_pt1 | contig 15363 bp, 18 predicted proteins | sample MGYA00510308_ERZ791802 | MGnify/ENA primary metagenome ERZ791802 (study PRJEB30046, sample SAMN00792028) | human gut metagenome | study: EMG produced TPA metagenomics assembly of the A metagenome-wide association study of gut microbiota in type 2...
GAATTAAGATATCCGTTGATGCTGGAAACAAGTACTAACATTTATGTGTTAGGTTTCTTAGAAGCAGGTAACGCATGGCATGATATCAAGAAATTCAATCCGTTCGAGTTGAAACGTTCTGCCGGTGTCGGTGTTCGTATCTTCTTGCCGATGATTGGTATGATGGGTATCGACTGGGGTTACGGTTTCGATAAAGTATTTGGTTCTAAACAATATGGCGGAAGTCAATTCCACTTTATCTTAGGACAAGAATTCTAATGTATCACAAAAAACTAAACGTCATGAGAAAGTCTGTTCTATTAATCATGTTGCTGTTTGCCGTCGGAATGGCAGCAAACGCACAAAAATTTGCACTGATCGATACGGAATATATTATGAAGAATATTCCGGCTGCTCAAAGCGCCAATGAGCAAATGCAAGAAGCTACGAAGAAATATCAGGGTGAAGTAGAAACTCTGGCAAAGGAAGCACAAAAGATGTTCCAGGATTACCAGACAAAATCATCCACTCTATCTGCTGCCCAAAAGACAAAGAAAGAGGATGAAATCGTAGCCAAAGAAAAAGAAGCGGCCGAACTGAAACGCAAATATTTCGGCCCTGAAGGCGAATTAGCCAAGATGAGAGAGAAGCTGATTTCGCCGATTCAGGATGACATCTATGAAGCAGTGAAAGCTGTATCGCAACAGCATGGATATGACATGGTAGTCGACAGAGCCTCTGCTGCAGGTATAATTTTTGCAAATCCACGTATAGATATTAGTGATGAAATCCTAAGAAGATTAGGATATTCAAATTAATTTCATACATTTGCAACTGGAAATAACTAAAAAAAACATTCAAATAAATTATAGAACTATGCTAAAAAAAATCGCACTTGTAATGTTGCTTGCACTCCCAATGGGTGTATTTGCACAGAACCTGAAATTCGGTCATATTAATGCACAGGAGATTATCACTGTGATGCCTGAATTTACTAAGGCACAAAACGACATCCAAACATTGGAAAAACAACTCACTGCCGAACTTCAAAGAACTCAGGAAGAATTCAATAAGAAATATCAGGAATTCCAGCAAGCTATCGCTAAGGATTCTCTTCCGGCCAATATCGCGGAAAGAAGACAGAAAGAGTTGCAGGATATGATGCAGAGACAAGAACAATTCCAACAGGATGCACAGCAGCAAATGGCGAAAGCCCAGAATGACGCAATGGCTCCTATCTATCAGAAGTTGGACAATGCTATCAAAGCTGTAGGTGCCGCTGAAGGTGTAGTCTACATCTTCGACCTTGCAAGAACTCCGATTCCTTACGTTAACGAGTCACTAAGTATTAACTTGACCAATAAGGTTAAAGCAAATCTGGGTATCAAATAAGATTTCTCGCCAAGAGAAAGAAATACTAAAAGCGAAAGCGAAAGAAGTTCAAACTTCTTTCGCTTTCACTTTTTTTGGTGTACATTTGCGTATATAAATCCTGTTTGTCATGAATCAACATCTATCGCATATACCCGGCCCTATCGGAGTGTTCGACTCCGGCTACGGTGGCCTGACTATCCTGGACAAGATAAGAGAAGCATTGCCTGAATATGACTATATCTACTTGGGCGACAATGCACGTGCTCCTTACGGGACACGCTCTTTTGAAGTCGTGTACGAATTCACCCGGCAAGCTGTCAACAAACTATTCGACATGGGCTGTCATTTGGTCATATTGGCCTGCAACACAGCTTCCGCCAAGGCACTACGCAGCATTCAGATGAATGATTTACCCAAAATTGACCCGGCACGCCGTGTGCTCGGCGTGATTCGTCCCACCGTAGAATGTATCGGAGATATTAGTAAGAACCGGCATATCGGTGTACTGGCAACAGCAGGTACCATCAAATCCGAATCTTACCCTTTGGAAATTCATAAGCTGTTCCCGGATATTCAGGTAAGCGGAGTGGCATGCCCGATGTGGGTGTCATTAGTTGAAAACAATGAATCACAAAACGATGGAGCCGATTACTTCATCCGCAAATATATAGACCAACTACTCTCAAAAGATCCACAAATAGACACCGTCATTCTCGGATGCACCCACTTCCCTCTCCTTCTTCCTAAAATCCGACAATACATTGCCAATGACATCAGCGTAATCTCACAAGGAGAATATGTAGCGGAAAGCCTGAAAGATTATTTGAGAAGACATCCGGAAATGGACGCAAAGTGCACAAAGAACGGAAATTGCCAGTTTTACACCACAGAGGCGGAAGAGAAATTCTCCGAATCAGCGTCTACATTTCTAAACCGACAAATTAGTGTGAAACACATCACACTCGAATAAATTTTAAGAGAAGAATAACCTTTTGTCTTTCTTTTTTGTTATATTTGTAGAAAACAACCCCTAATACCATACAGTCATGAAAGAAGAAGATTATAGCAAGTCGATAGAAGTATTCTCCGGTTCTCCATGGGAAGCCGAAATCATCAAAGGGTTATTAGAGAGTAATAATATCCGTTGCGTCATCAAAGACGGGATTATGGGGACACTAGCTCCCTACATCGCTCCTGCCGTTTCTATCCTTGTCACCGAGGAAGAATACGAGGCAGCCACCGAACTTATCAGAAGTCGGGACGAGAAAGATAGCGACTAATTCGTTCCAGGCCTTCCTTGATATTCTTTTCAGCCTGTTTTGGTTACATATCGACAAAAAGTCCTATATTTGTGCTTTCAAATCGTTAGTAAAGATGAAACAGGAATTTACACGAATCGCAGTAAAAGTAGGAAGCAATGTATTGGCACGCCGCGATGGAACGCTGGATGTAACCCGCATGTCGGCACTTGTTGACCAAATAGCGGAATTACATAAATCCGGTGTGGAAATTATTATGGTTTCTTCGGGAGCCGTCGCTTCCGGACGCAGCGAAATACACCCGCAAAAGAAACTTGACAGTGTAGACCAGCGTCAGCTATTTTCTGCCGTCGGACAGGCAAAACTAATCAATCGCTACTACGAACTATTTCGTGAACACGGCATCGCTGTCGGTCAGGTGCTGACAACGAAAGAGAATTTCGGCACCCGCCGCCATTATCTGAATCAAAAGAACTGCATGACGGTGATGCTCGAAAATAACGTCATTCCTATTGTCAATGAAAACGATACCATTTCTGTCAGTGAGCTGATGTTCACGGACAATGACGAGCTGTCCGGACTCATCGCTTCCATGATGGATGCGCAAGCACTTATCATTTTAAGCAATATCGACGGCATTTATAATGGTTCTCCTGCCGATCCCAATTCTTCCGTCATTCAGGAAATCGGTCATGGCAAAGATTTATCCAACTATATCCAGGCATCCAAGTCCAGTTTCGGTCGGGGTGGCATGTTGACAAAAACAAATATCGCCCGTAAAGTAGCCGATGAAGGAATTACAGTCATCATCGCCAACGGGAAACGTGACAATATTCTGGTAGACTTGCTGCAACGTCCCCAAAATACACTTTGTACACGTTTCATCCCTTCTAAAGAACCGGTATCCAGTGTCAAAAAATGGATTGCACATAGTGAGGGATTTGCAAAAGGAGAAATTCATATCAATGAATGCGCCACGGAAGTACTAAACTCAGAGAAAGCTGTCAGCATACTTCCGATTGGAATCACCCATATCGAAGGAGAATTTGAAAAAGACGATATCGTACGCATCATGGACTTTCAGGGAAACCAGATAGGCGTAGGAAAAGTAAACTGTGATTCAAAGCAGGCGCAAGAGGCCATTGGCAAACACGGAAAGAAGCCGGTGGTGCACTATGATTATTTGTATATCGAATAAAAAGAGTATCAACCGAACGATATAAAACAAACTGCCCATAGAAATACGAAACACTTTATTTGCAATAAATTATTAATAGCAGTATATTTGTTCCCTGAAACAAACAATATAACCTCATGCTATTAAAACATTGGCATTTTGCACTTATTATATTCATCTTCTTAACCACCTCTTGCGAGGGTGACAAGAATGAAACGACAGCAGACTCAACTCCGCTATTTCCTGTCGGCAAAGAGTTTAATGTAAGTCTGGACATCGCCCCTTTTCTTGAAGTGGACGAGCAGCCATTAGGACGTTCGGTTGCTTCCAGCCTACCCGGTGGATTATATGCAGTCAACGTATTTTGGAAAGGAAAAAGCCTGACTTCTTTTCAGCCTTATGCATCCGGCCTTTTCGACGATCCTTACAGAGTGGAAATAGGATTAATCGAAGGATATACCTACCGGTTTGATTGCAGTTTCTTAGATTATAAAGACGCCCCATACTGCAAAGTGGAAAATGACATTCCTCTTTATGGTCTTCCTTTCTCATGCTCTCCCTCAAAAGGAATGGACGGACGTATCACCAATGACTTATTGATTTCAATTAACCCTCTAAATATCAATCAGTCATTCTACCAACATATATACAAAGGTGAAATGCAAATGAAACAGGATAGTACAAGTACTCATCCCACCGTTAAGCGCTTTTTCGGCAGCCAGCAGATGGATTTCTTATCCCCGGATACCAACACTTCCGTTTCCATCTCATTAAAACGTGCCTATTACTCGGTACAATTCACCACAAACGAGTTAAATCCCGGTGATTCTATCAAAATCACAGCAACTGATATTTCACCGCTATATCTATTATACTCTCCCGACGGAACATCAAAATCGGAAGAACGAATCATTTCAATGTACGACATATCAGATTATTATACAGCAAGGTTAAAGGATGATGAGACAATCGGGTTCACCATCGCCTACCGCCCGGCTGACGAAGAAGAATGGTATACCATATACGCTGACCAAGGTCTTAAGATGAGAAGAAACAAAAAGAACATAGTCAAAATAACCAAGATAGACAAATATATAAATAATGCCACCATCTCTTTCGGTGAGAACGCCGAAATGGAAGAAGCAGAACAGGAAATTGGGAAATAATCAATCACATCAAAGTTGAACAATACTAAAAAAACATTCATATGAAAATCAAACATCTTATGATTACAGGCTGCCTATTCACAGCTTTCACCTTACAGTCATGTATTGAAGAGAAAAATCTGTATCAAGAGCCGCCCACTACTTATTCGGAACTTAACTTAAAACTAGACGGAGACTACCTTATTACCGAATTGCCGATGTCACGTTCCACAAAGTCGTCTGTAATTGATGAAAGTAAAACAATAGTAGGAATCGCCATATCCATGACACCTAAAGAGGGAGCAAATCCGACTTCAAAGCCATATGCCTATGGAATATTTCAATTAGACAAAGCCAAGAACCCTGAGAATTTAAAAATAAGGGTCATCGACGGATATACGTATCGCATATCCTGCTCCATGATAGCCAACGCAAAGGATTCCATACGAATGGAAGATGGCGGTTTTGCAGCTCCATTCGATTTAGAGCGCAACGGAAAAATCAAAGGAGAATGCTTGAATAAGTTCCTTACTGCCGAACAAGTAGACGGAGTTAAATTCTTATACAATATCGAAAACCCTAAAATACAAACAAAGAGCGAAGGGCAAGACAAGTGTGGCCGCCCATTCATCGAACGTTATCATGGACTAATAGACAAGTTGAACGTTACAGACGGAATGGAAAATCCGATTATGCTCTATCGCCGTTTTTTCGGAGTCAAGTTCAAACAAACAGGTTTGGAAAGCGGACAGCTCAGAATACAATTGGACGATGCACCAAGTATTTATTTGGATGCGAGTGGTGATATTCACAAAACAGTTGAATCAGAGTTGAAAATGGTCAGCATGAAAAATCTGACAGCAAACATACCTACCGGCGTTAACCAGCACTTGACCGAAAACATTAAAGTGACAGTCTATTGGAAAAAAAATCCGGAAGAGGATGAAAAACAAATAATCAACAGTACCATTACTTTTAAAAGGAACTATATACACAGCATTGCATTAACCAATATTGACCATATAGGAACACCAGGCAATATAGGAATCGAAATAGAAGAAGGAGAAATGGGAGAAGATCCCGGACAAGACCTTCCATGGCAAGGAGACAATTTCTAATAATAACCTTTCATACAAATAGTTTCAGCGAATCAAGCCAGTGCGGAAATGAGTTGAAATATAATTTCAGCTACTCTACTAGAGAATTAAAAAGTGGAATTTTGCTGTCACCTGTCACATCTTTACATTTAAGTCTTTGATTGTGAATAAGTAATGATGTGACAGCAACATGTGACAACACGGTGACAGCATTTCTGTTGTCACCTCTTCTTCCTCTTTTAAAAGCAAGTTTCAAGTTAGTTTCCTTGCCTGAAACTTTAGTTTCGCACCGAAGAAACTAGAGTTTCAAGCGAAGGAAACAATTGTTTCAAGTAATTGAAACTAGAGTTTCAAGCGTATGAAACTTTGGTTTCAAGCATGTGAAACTCTAGTTTCATCCCATGAAACCAACAGTTTAAAGGCATGAAACGAATATCCCCTACGGTTAAAAAACATAAAGCTATGCAGATTGCGACTTTCAAGAAAGAGAAAAGGAAGAGAAGAAAGAAAAAAGAAGAGAAATGGTGACACCACTTCTGCTGTCACCGTGCTGTCACATGCTGCTGTCACGTCCTTACTCACTCGCAATCAAAGGTTTAAACGCAAAGTTGTGACAGGTGACAGCAAATATTCACTTTGTAATCACATTGTAAGAGAAAGAAGGAAACATAAATATTCTCCAAATCTATTTTAAACTCTGATTTAAAAGAGAGCATTATAAATAACTACCCAACATTTATTTTGTTTTTCAACGAGTTTTATTCACATCATTCACTATATTTGCATAGTTTATCTTTCCATTTAATGCAAAAAAGGAGCAAATGACTACAGATTTAAACGAAACCTTTGCTGCCGTGCAGGCAGCAAGTCGGGAATTAGCCTTGCTGAATGATGATACCATCAATCAGATTTTAAATGCAGTGGCTGACGCAGCGGTTGCAGAAACGTCTTTCATTCTTACAGAGAATGAAAAAGATCTCGCACGAATGGACAAAAATGATCCGAAGTACGACCGGTTGAAATTGACGGAAGAGCGTTTGAAAGGTATTGCGGCGGATACACGTAATGTAGCTACACTCCCCTCTCCTTTGGGTAGGGTGCTGAAAGAGACTGTCCGCCCGAATGGGATGAAGTTGACAAAGATCAGCGTACCTTTCGGAGTAATAGGGATTATTTACGAAGCTCGCCCTAATGTCAGTTTCGACGTATTCTCTCTTTGCCTGAAGAGCGGGAATGCTTGCGTGCTGAAAGGGGGAAGTGACGCTGACTGTTCCAATCGGGCTATTATCAGTGTGATTCATGAAGTATTGAAAAGATTCAATGTCAATCCCCATATTGTAGAACTGCTTCCGGCAGACAGAGAAGCTACGGCAGTGCTACTAAATGCAGTAGGCTATGTTGATTTGATTATTCCCAGGGGAAGTAGCGGGCTTATCAATTTTGTACGCGAAAATGCAAGGATTCCCGTTATTGAAACGGGGGCTGGTATTTGCCATACTTACTTTGATGAGTTTGGAGACGTAAGCAAGGGGGCGGATATTATCCATAATGCCAAGACACGCAGGGTGAGTGTATGTAATGCGTTGGACTGTACTATCGTGCATGAGAAAAGGCTGGCTGAACTTCCCGGGCTTTGCGAGAAATTGAAAGACAGCCATGTGATTATTTATGCGGATCAGCAGGCTTATCAGGCATTAGAAGGGCACTATCCTGCCGAACTCTTGCAGCATGCGAAGGCAGAAAGTTTCGGAACGGAGTTTCTGGATTACAAAATGGCCGTCAAGACTGTGAAGAGCTTTGAAGATGCCTTGGGGCATATTCAGGAAAATAGTTCGAAGCATAGCGAATGTATCGTCACGGAAAACAAGGAACGTGCGGCGCTGTTTACAAAGATAGTAGATGCCGCTTGTGTATATACTAATGTATCCACCGCTTTCACCGACGGAGCACAATTCGGCTTAGGAGCCGAAATAGGCATCAGCACGCAGAAACTGCATGCACGGGGCCCGATGGGACTGGAAGAAATCACTTCTTACAAATGGATCATCGAAGGAGAGGGACAAACAAGATGGTAGAATGAATTCATAAGACAATAACGAATTAATGATAGATAAAATGAAGAAATTTACTTGTGTACAGGACATCGGCGATTTAAAATCGGCCCTTGCAGAAGCATTTGAAATCAAGAACGATCGCTTCAAATATGTAGAACTGGGTAGGAATAAGACATTAATGATGATCTTCTTCAATTCCAGCCTGCGCACCCGTCTCAGCACACAGAAAGCTGCGCTTAATCTGGGGATGAACGTTATGGTGCTGGATATCAACCAAGGCGCCTGGAAATTGGAGACCGAACGGGGCGTTATCATGGATGGTGACAAGCCGGAACATTTATTAGAGGCTATTCCTGTAATGGGATGCTACTGTGATATAATCGGAGTACGTTCGTTCGCCCGTTTCGAGAATCGTGATTTTGACTATCAGGAAACGATTCTGAATCAATTCATCCAACACTCGGGACGTCCGGTATTCTCCATGGAGGCTGCAACCCGCCATCCGCTACAGAGTTTCGCTGACTTGATTACAATTGAAGAGTATAAGAAAACTCCACGTCCGAAAGTGGTCATGACCTGGGCACCGCATCCCCGTCCATTGCCGCAGGCCGTTCCAAATTCTTTTGCGGAATGGATGAACGCTACCGATTATGATTTTGTCATTACCCACCCGGAAGGATACGAACTGGCTCCCGAATTTGTAGGAAATGCCAAGGTAGAGTATGACCAGATGAAGGCTTTTGAAGGAGCCGACTTTGTATATGCTAAAAACTGGGCTGCTTATGCAGGCGATAATTACGGACAGATATTGAGCAAAGACCGCGCATGGACAGTAAGCGACCGCCAGATGGCCGTCACTAACAATGCTTATTTCATGCACTGCCTGCCGGTTCGCAGAAATATGATTGTCACGGATGATGTCATTGAAAGTCCGCAATCAATCGTCATTCCGGAAGCTGCAAACCGTGAAATCTCGGCAACAGTCGTTCTGAAGAAATTGCTTGAAAGCATCTAGCATTACAAAAAACATATGCACATGAGAAAAAACAAACTAACAGCCATTTTGCTATGCCTGTCTCTTGCAGGCATAGCAAATGCCCAGGAGAAAAGCCCTCAGGTAATAAAATCAGAGCCGCAATTAGAAGACATCTACAATGTACTGGAAGCTATGGATACTCATATTTTCCGTTTCGACTTGAAAGAGTTCCTGAACAAAACATATTCAGTCAACGTCTATGTAGACGAATACGAAAAAGGAAAATCACCCAAGCAAGCACATAGCATCAGGCTTGGAAACAATATCCAGTCGTTGAATGTAGTACCGGAAGAACACCGGCAAGCTTTCCGGAAAATAAAAAATATTCCGGAAGGAAAAAACGAATGGGAAGAAATAAAAGAACTGGCAGTGTATCTTAGAAAGTCCAATGATTCAACTTCAGTCTGTACCATTAACGTACCTGGAGCCATGCGGGGCGGTGTGCCAAGAGGGAGAAGAAGAACATTTCAAAATTCCCCTGATTTTATACGGTTCAGCTTGGCTGGACGAGAAATATAACATCATCCGATTCTGCGGAGAGAAAGAAATTGACCCGGAAATGAAAGCGGAAATACTAAAAGATATACCACATTATTATACAATAGGGATAGAATTCAAATCTGACAAGAAAGAATGATTCAATCTTTTATTTATCAGGCACGGGTCAGGCAACTATTTTTTACATTTCCGGATTATAATCTATAAGTTGGCTAATCCGTGTCCGATATCCTATAATTACTACTGTTCAAATTAACGTTCCGTCTCTTTACCTGCTTCCTGCCAGGAATTAAATCCCTTATCGAGGTCAAAGACTTTATAGCCTTTCGCACCCAGAATAGCAGCAGCCTTCTTGCTTCGTTTGCCACTACGGCAATATACAGCCACCGGTCTGTCTTTCTGCAATAATGAGTCTGCCATTGCGGCAAAAGAATCATCCATCACATTGATATTAATCGTTTTTGCAATATGCCCTTCCGAATATTCGGCCAATGTGCGGACATCCAGGCGCTGTATATCCTCATTCTGAATAAGAGTATCGAAATCCTCTACATTCATTGACTGAAAGTCCCCTTTCTGCTGACAGGAGAAGAGGGAAGAAAGAAATAAAAATAGTCCCACGATTAGTTGATTCATTTTAAACATATATACTCAATTCTTCAATTCAGTTCCGGGATATAGTCAAATCCGGGATTACAATATTTGTCTGACTCTTCGCCAGCCCCGTCCTCACCGTACTTGTAATATTTAAACTTAATCTTTATCGCCCGGTCAGGATTTTCCGCATCTACGTATTTCTCCAAAGGAACAGAGATATAAGCGCGTCGGTTGTAATACTCCGCATCACTGTTCGCATCATGATATAATAACATATTTACAATACCTTTTGTTTCCAGTTCGGATATATCTTCCACTATGCCGAATACATGTCCCTTGCCGGTGCTGACTTTCAGATTCAAAATCATATTCAGATAATTCCGTCCAAGCCAAATGCTGACCATCTCTACAGGATCAGTCTTTACGCCGTCTTTATAAACCGGATCATCTTCCGGCTTGGGCTCCGGCGTTATAAGTGACTGCAAAGAATAAATACGGACACCGCCCGTCAGCAGTTCATAATTACTCATTACACGTCTGGAAGTATTCGGAGAAATAGTAGACCCTGTACGGTCTTCCAATACAGGCAACGACTCCCCTTTATCGGGGATAAGCGTCTGTATGCTACCATCCTCACCGGACACTACTGTAACAAATTCCAGTTGCACCGAAGGATAATAATAGTCGTCATCTCCACAAGCAGTCATCAGGAATAGCAATCCCCACAACCAGACTATATGTAATTTACTTCTTCTCATTGGCAGGCAGCTAAATGATTTACTAACGGATTGGAATACATCAATAACAACTTCTCACGCAAAAACTCCTCATCCTTATTCGGAATCTTTATCTTACCCAATTGTTGCTCAATATAGTTTATAAACTGTTGTTTCTCTTCTTCGGTATAGTTAGATGCAAACTTCGTCGTACCGTTCAGCAAATCGTAAGCCACATAATTACCCGGATAAATACGGTAGTTACGATGGATTCTACGGTCGAGACAAGAAGAAATACGGGCAAACAGTTCCGGTTTAGGCAATGAACGATCCAGACGTTGCAACTCATCATTCAGACAGGGGGCAACCTGGAAATGGACTCTGCCCTTATATCCGAACAGACCAGTCTGCATATTAATCAAATCGTCCTGTGTAGTCTTCTTATATCCTTCTACGTCCCTTTTCAATTGAAATTCCTGCGCTTTCAGAAAATCACAAGGGTCATATTCATATGAAATGGCAAGCGGAGCAATGTTCATTTCCATCAGACGCTCTACCAAATCACCTTCACCACCCATTGCCAGCATCTTCAGGACACTATCCTGTGTACGGTCATTGGAGTCTTTCGCACGCCCTTCACGCTGCGCAACCCAGATAGACTGTTTTTTCTGCGAAATGGTGTAATGCATATAACGTGACATCCGTGCCGAGGATTCAAGCATCTGCCGCATGGTCAATCCCCGCTGCACAATAAAGGATTTGTTGACACGAACCAGCTTCTTAATCCAGGGATAAATCAGCAGATTGTCCCCAATCGCAATCTCCACGGTATCCATTCCCTGGTCGATCAGCAAAATGGAAAGGAAACCCGAATCAAGGATAATATCCCTATGATTTGATATATAAGTATAGGCTTTGCTCTTGTCCGGTATAGCAGTGTGGTCAAGGGTCAATCCGGCCGTATGGTCGGCAGCGATCTTCCACAAAATGCCATAGCAGAATGCTTCCTGGAAATCCAGTTTTGTCTTACAAGCACGCATTTTCTGCGCCAGAAGTTCGAATGGGACGTTCGGTATAGCTCCTGTGGCGGCTTTCTGGAAAGCCGGATCAGCAATCAGTTCCTCAAAGATTTGAGGAAGCTCCTCATCATTATAAGGGCGAATATCATTAAACTCTGTCAGATCCATAACGCGATTAAAATTTGTTTTCAATAATATCGGTCATCACATCCTTTATCTCCAGTCCGGCAGCACGCACTTGCTGGGGTATAAAGCTGGTAGCAGTCATTCCCGGAGTTGTATTCACTTCGAGAAGGTTAAGCTTTTCACCGGCAGTCACTATATAATCCACACGGATAATGCCGGAGCAACCCAATATGTCATAGATAGCCGAAGTCAGCATCTGCACACGTTCGGTCAGTTCGTCCGAGATACGCGCAGGCGTGATTTCATCTACCTGACCATTGTATTTTGCATCGTAATCAAAAAACTCATTGTGCGTCACCACTTCCGTAGGCGGAAATACCACCGATTTCTCTTTGGTCTTATAGCAACCGCAAGTCAGCTCCGTTCCTTCCATAAATGCTTCTACAAGCACTTCTTCCGCTTCTCCGAAAGCCTTAACAATGGCAGGTTGGATTTGTTCTTTCGTTTTTACTTTCGTAACGCCGAAGCTCGAACCGCCCAGACTGGGCTTGATGAAGCAGGGCAAACCTATTTTTTCGATCACGTCTTCATCGGAAACCGATTGTCCACGGCGCAGCAGCAGTGATTCGGCAATGCGCACCCCAAAAGCTTTCAGATACTGGTTGCAGGCAAATTTATCGTAAGTAATGGCAGCAGCCAGTACCCCACAGCAGGAATACGGAATACGCATCATGTCAAAATAGCCTTGCAGGCGGCCATCCTCACCCGGTGTGCCATGAATGGTGATATAGGCAAAATCGAACACCACCTTTTCCGTTCCGTCCGTAAAACTAAAATCATTTCTGTCCACCGGAATTCGTTTTCCGTCCGGCAATTGTACTTCCCAGCGACGGCCTTCCATCTCCACAATGTACAAATTATACTTTTCCTTATCTATAAAGGAATAAATACCCTGTGCGCTACGCAGGGAAACTACGATTTCAGAGGTATCTCCTCCTGCTACGATAGCGATGTTGCGTTTCATTCTAATTCTCTATTACTTATATAGCCTCTCCACTTCTCGATAAGCCGGGTCATGTCATCCGGAAGTTCGGAAGTAAAGTGCATCTCTTCACCTGTGACGGGATGCACAAATCCCAACGTCATAGCATGCAAAGCCTGCCGGGGACAAGTGTCAAAGCAATTATTTACAAACTGTTTATATTTACTGAAATGAGTTCCTTTCAGTATCTCATGACCGCCATAGCGTTCATCATTGAACAGCACATGGCCGATATGTTTCATATGAACACGAATCTGATGTGTACGCCCTGTTTCCAGGATACATTCCACGAGAGTGACGTATCCCAACCGTTCCAATACGCGATAATGGGTTACGGCGTGCTTGCCTACCGTCGGGTCGGACATCACCGCCATCTGCATCCTGTCTCTCGGGTTGCGGGCGATATTGCCTATGATAGTTCCTTCATTCTGTTCTACAATTCCCCATACCAAGGCGCGATACTTGCGTTTGGTTGTTTTATTAAAGAATTGGAGTCCAAGATTTGTTTTCGCATCCGGCGTTTTGGCAATCACCAGTAATCCCGAAGTGTCTTTGTCAATCCGGTGAACAAGTCCGACATGCGGGTCGTTCGCGTCATAATCAGGATTATCCTTCATGTGCCAGGCAAGGGCATTGACCAGTGTACCGTGGTAATTCCCGTGTCCCGGATGCACTACCAGTCCCGCAGGTTTGTTCACAACCATCAGGTACGGGTCTTCATAAACGATAGTAAGGGGGATATCCTCAGGAATAATTTCATTTTCATAGCGCGGACGATCCATCATCACCGTGATGACGTCCAACGGCTTCACTTTATAGCTACTCTTCACCGGTTTGCCGTTAGCCATAACGAATCCGTCTTCGGCAGCTTTCTGGATACGGTTGCGCGAAGCATTGACAATACGTTCGAACAGATATTTGTCGACTCTGACCATCGCCTGACCTTTGTCTACAACCACACGGAAGTGTTCGTAAAGTTGGGCTTCGTCACCGACAGGTTCTATATCATCCAAGTCATTTTCCAGTCCGTCCGGAAGTTCTTCCTCTATCATGTGAGTCTGTTTCTGTTATTTATCAATTAAAACCAACTGTCTTCCTGAGCTGGTGACGCGTCTGATGCCACAGGTTTTTCCGTATCCATACCGGTATCTATGGAGTCTTCTCCGGTCATATCGCCTGCTCCGTTTCCTACTATCAACGTCAGGGAAGCACCCATAGGAACTTTTTCTCCTGTCGCCAACTGGCGTCCCTGATACTTCACACCATACACCCAGTCTTTCTCGCCATGTATCAACTGAATTTCAGTCAGCTTGAAACCGGCACTCTGCAACTTGGCTTCCGCCTGCCGAAGGGAACTATTATCAGCGACATCAGGAATGACGCGCAAAGGAATATCCAATGTATTGACCGTCAGGTAGACAGTACGGCCTTCTTTTACTTTTTCTCCAACTCCCGGCTTCAGATCGAGAATAATACCTGCCGCCTCATCCTTCACATACTTGGTGTCGGAAATCACACATACCAGCCCGTGATTGCGGAACATTTTTGTGGCTTCTTCCACCGTCATACCTTTCACATCAGGCACCATGACTGTCTCACCATGATGTGTATGTATATCGAGCCATTTCAACACACCGAATACCATCACTATCACCACCACAATCATGGCGATAATATTCAACCAGAAAAATTTATTTGTTTTAAAAGAAAAGAATTCTTTAATAGTCATACGCATTGCTGTTAATATGCGCCAAAGATACGACAAAATAGTTGAACTTTTAAAAAGTAGGCGATGAAAAATGTCCCTACCTATTATGCAAAGACGCTTATCATCGCCAGAATTGCTGCAACTATAATCCCCACTCCTATAGATTTCAACAACCTTATTATGATTATACGGGTTTTCAAGTCCCGGATATATTCTTTCATCGTATATGTTTGCTTATGTTTTTCTATATTCGGCTACAAAGAAAAGCAAAAAACAATAAACGAGTGCCAACAGCGGAGTATTTTAACATTCTATTTTTCAAAAAATCATGGAAACAAAAAAGGCGGAGATCAATTTCTCCGCCTTTTTTGTTTCCATGATGGCAACTGATTACCACTTCTGTCCGTTGTACTCATCAGAAACAGTCAGTTTCTTTCTGCCTTTTGCACGGCGGGCTGCTAACACTCTACGACCGTTAGCGGATGCCATTCTCTCACGGAAACCGTGTTTGTTCTTTCTCTTTCTGTTAGAGGGTT
>ERZ791802.1745-NODE-1745-length-15310-cov-2.065421_pt1 | contig 15310 bp, 10 predicted proteins | sample MGYA00510308_ERZ791802 | MGnify/ENA primary metagenome ERZ791802 (study PRJEB30046, sample SAMN00792028) | human gut metagenome | study: EMG produced TPA metagenomics assembly of the A metagenome-wide association study of gut microbiota in type 2...
TGTTAAAGCTGCCACCTTCGGTATTGGTGATACGTTTGTCCGCCTGTAATGCTGCCTGTTCTGCGCGGGCCGCCAGTTCAATGGCTTCATCCGGGGAAACTTCCGCAGGGTGGAACAAATCGAGATCCGGTGCCTCAAAGGCCAGCAGCTCTTTGTCTGCCACGCCGGCACAGGGATCTGGCGAGGTATAACGGGCAATATCCAGCGCCGCCTGTACGGTGCGGGCAATGGCCTGCGGGCTTAAATCGGTGGATGATGCGCTACCTTTGCGGTTCTGGTGATAAACAGTGATCCCCAGCGCGCCATCGCTATTGAATTCAACATTCTCCACTTCACCATAACGCGTGCTTACGCTAATGCCGGTGGTCTTGCTGACGGCAACTTCCGCACCGTCCGATTTGCCTGAGGCCAACTCCAGCGCAGTGGAAACTGCTTCTTCCAGAATCTTGCGCTGCGCTTCAACTTGAGAGATTACTTTCATTGCAAGTGCCATAATGTAGAGAGTTTCTCTGAAGTCTAACAGAGAACCGTTTTTCAGTGCGCATCTTAACTGGTAACATTAGCCTCTTTTTTTAAGGAGCCTGAGATGACTAAGCAGCCCGAAGACTGGCTCGACGACGTTCCCGGTGATGACATCGAAGACGAAGACGATGAAATTATCTGGGTCAGTAAAAGTGAAATTAAACGTGATGCCGAGGAGCTAAAACGCCTTGGCGCGGAAATTGTTGATCTGGGGAAAAACGCGCTGGATAAGATCCCGTTAGATGCGGATCTGCGCGCGGCTATTGAGCTCGCCCAGCGTATTAAGATGGAAGGTCGCCGCCGCCAGTTGCAGCTCATCGGTAAGATGCTGCGCCAGCGCGACGTAGAGCCTATTCGTCAGGCGCTGGATAAGCTGAAAAACCGTCACAACCAGCAGGTGGTGCTGTTCCATAAACTGGAAAACCTGCGCGATCGTCTGATCGATCAAGGTGATGACGCCATCGCTGAAGTATTGAATCTGTGGCCCGATGCCGATCGTCAGCAACTGCGTACACTGATCCGCAACGCGAAGAAAGAGAAAGAAGGGAATAAGCCGCCGAAATCCGCACGCCAGATTTTCCAGTATCTGCGCGAACTGGCGGAGAATGAAGGGTAATTTTCGTTGTTGATGTGAGTATGGTTTGCCGGATGCGGTGCACCTGTAGGCCTGATAAGACGCATCAAGCGTCGCATCAGGCACTATGCTCAAATGCCGGATGCGGCGTGAACGCCTTATCCGGCCTACGCACACTATATCAGGCTGAGGCCGAATTACTGCGCAGCTTCCGCCTTCTTCGCCAGACCATCCAGCAGTTTCTGATGGATCCCACCAAAACCGCCGTTGCTCATCACCAGAATATGGTCGCCAGGCTGAGCGGTTTTCACCACCATATCTGCCAGCGTATCCACATCGCCACTCCAGTGTGCAGGCTGAACGCAGGCTTCTGCCACTTCTGCCACCTGCCACGGAATATGCGCCGGTTGCAGCAGGAAGACTTCATCGGCACGACCTAATGAAGGTGCCAGATCGTCTTTGCAGATCCCCATTTTCATGGTATTCGAGCGCGGTTCCAGCACAGCAATAATGCGCGCCGTACCACCAACTTTGCCACGCAGCGCCGCCAGCGTTGCCAGAATCGCCGTCGGGTGATGGGCAAAATCGTCATATACCGTGACGCCATTCGCTTCACCACGCAACTCCAGACGGCGACGAGCATTAATAAACGAACCCAGCGCGTTAGCGGCATCTGCCGGCGCTACACCAACATGGCGAGCCGCTGCAATCGCCATCAGGCCATTGTGCATATTATGTTCGCCTACCAGCGACCATTTCACTTCGCCCACTTTTTCGCCATCCAGCAAGACTTCCCATTCGGAAGCATCGGTGGTCAGCTTTTTCGCCTGCCAGTGACCCTGCTCGCCCACCAGCTCCTGCTCGCTCCAGCAGCCCATCGCCATGGTCTGTTTCAGGTTGATGTCGTTTTCTGGCCAGATAATACGGCCCTGCCCTGGAACGATACGCACCAGATGGTGGAACTGTTTCTGGATCGCTTTCAGGTCGTCAAAGATATCGGCGTGATCGAACTCAAGGTTGTTGAGGATCAGCGTACGCGGGCAGTAATGAACAAATTTAGAGCGTTTGTCGAAGAAGGCGCAGTCATACTCATCCGCTTCGATAACAAAGAAGTTGCTTTCGCCCAGACGCGCCGAAACCTCAAAGTTCCCCGGCACACCGCCGATCACAAATCCCGGTTTGTAACCGCACTGTTCCAGAATCCAGGTCGCCATTCCCGCGGTGGTGGTTTTGCCATGTGTACCGGCAACGGCCAGCACCCAGCGGTCGCGCAGCACAAAATCGTGCAGCCACTGTGGACCTGACATATAAGGGATGTTTTTTTCCAGTACCGCTTCCACACACGGATTTCCACGGGTCATGGCGTTGCCAATAATCACCAGATCCGGCTGCGGATCGAGCTGGCTGGCATCGTAACCCTGAATCAGTTCAATGCCTTGCTTCTCAAGTAAGGTGCTCATCGGCGGATACACATTGGCGTCCGAACCCGTTACTTCATGGCCTAACTGGCGCGCCAGCATCGCCAGACCGCCCATAAACGTGCCACAAATTCCTAAAATATGAATGCGCATACGTCACTATCCTTTTTTAATCTGCCGCTCATTTTACGCATATGTCGGGCAAGTGAGAAACGCATTTCAGGATAATCCGCAATTTGCTGGCGCGATTCACCTGAGCGCAACATTCCGATTATTTGTTAAGATTGTTACGGTCGCTTTACTCCATAAACATTGCAGGGAAAGTTTTATGAAAACGTTAGGTGAATTTATTGTCGAAAAGCAGCACGAGTTTTCTCATGCTACCGGTGAGCTCACTGCTTTGCTGTCGGCAATAAAACTGGGCGCCAAGATTATCCATCGCGATATCAACAAAGCAGGACTGGTTGATATCCTGGGTGCCAGCGGTGCTGAGAACGTGCAGGGCGAGGTTCAGCAAAAACTCGACTTGTTCGCTAATGAAAAACTGAAAGCCGCACTGAAAGCACGCGATATCGTTGCGGGCATTGCCTCTGAAGAAGAAGATGAGATTGTCGTCTTTGAAGGCTGTGAACATGCAAAATACGTGGTGCTGATGGACCCACTGGATGGCTCGTCCAACATCGATGTTAACGTCTCTGTCGGTACCATTTTCTCCATCTACCGCCGCGTTACGCCCGTCGGCACGCCGGTAACGGAAGAAGATTTCCTCCAGCCTGGTAACAAACAGGTTGCGGCAGGTTACGTGGTATACGGCTCCTCTACCATGCTGGTTTACACCACCGGATGCGGTGTTCACGCCTTTACTTACGATCCTTCGCTCGGCGTTTTCTGCCTGTGCCAGGAACGGATGCGCTTCCCGGAGAAAGGCAAAACCTACTCCATCAACGAAGGAAACTACATTAAGTTTCCGAACGGGGTGAAGAAGTACATTAAATTCTGCCAGGAAGAAGATAAATCCACCAACCGCCCGTATACCTCACGTTATATCGGTTCACTGGTCGCGGATTTCCACCGTAACCTGCTGAAAGGCGGTATTTATCTCTACCCAAGCACCGCCAGCCACCCGGACGGCAAACTGCGTTTGCTTTATGAGTGCAACCCGATGGCATTCCTGGCGGAACAAGCGGGCGGTAAAGCGAGCGATGGCAAAGAGCGTATTCTGGATATCATCCCGGAAACTCTGCACCAGCGCCGTTCGTTCTTTGTCGGCAACGACCATATGGTTGAAGATGTCGAACGCTTTATCCGTGAGTTCCCGGACGCGTAATCTCCTGCGCCTCTCCACACGGAGAGGCGTTTTTATCGCTGCGCAATGTTGACTCTTGTCACTGGCGAACTCTGACGATTCTCCCACAGCACCGTTAATCCACGCTGTAATGCTATAAAAATAAACAACAAAATACCGATGGCGATTTTCGTCCACCATGAGCTCAGCGTGCCATCAAAGTTTATGTAAGTCTGAATCAGTCCCTGAATCGCCACGCCAAAAAGCGTCCCTAATACCGTTCCAACGCCACCGCTCAGAAGCGTACCGCCAATTACCACTGAGGCGATAGCATCCAGTTCCACACCTACGCCCGCCAGCGCATATCCGGCCTGGGTATAAATCGAGAAGACAATCCCCGCCAGCGTTGCCAGTCCGGTGGAGAGCATATAAATGCGAATAGTGGTGCTGCGAGTGGAAATCCCCATCAGGTTCGCCGACGTTGCGTTGCCGCCAATGGCGTATACCTGATTACCAAAACGGGTACGATGCGCGAGGAAAATACCGATAACCACCACCGCCAACATCAGCAGTCCCATCGCACTTAAGCGACCGCCGCCAGGGATTTTCCACGCAAGGCTTGAGAGCGTGTCATAAATGGGATGGTTTATCGGAATCGACTCTTCCGAAACGAGATAGCTGACACCGCGCAAAAAGAACATCCCCGCCAGGGTAATGATAAATGCCGGGATCTTCAGGGCGTCGATCAAAAGCCCCATAAATGCGCCGAAGGCACAGCCCATCACCAGCACTAGCGGAAACGCCAGTAGCGGCGAGAGGCCGAAATCGCCAATCACTTTTGCCAGAAACACGCCAGTAAAGGCGATCACCGAACCGACGGAGAGATCGATCCCACCGGAGAGGATCACAAAGGTCATGCCAACGGCAATGATCCCAAGAAAGGCGTTATCGGTCAGGATATTGCAGATCACTCTTGTGGAAGCAAAACCGGGAAACTGGGTCAGGCAGTAAAGATAACCCAACACAAAGACGCCGATGGTGATCATCAGTGGCAAATTACGTTTTATCACGGCTACGTACTCCTTTAATCAGACTGATAAAGCGTTGCGACTGGACAATCAGCACGCAAAGAACCACCACCGCTTTTACGACCTGGTTCATCTCCGGCGGAAAGCCAGAAAGTAAAATTCCGGTGTTCATCCCCTGAATAATCAGCGCCCCCACCACCGAAAGCAGTAGGTTAAAACGTCCGCCCATCAGCGATCCGCCGCCAATAACCACCGCGAGAATGGCGTCCAGCTCCAGCCATAACCCGGCGTTATTGGCATCGGCACCGCGAATATCCGCCGCCACGATAATGCCCGCAATCGCCGCACACAGCCCGCTCAACACGTAGGTAAGCATGACGATGATCCGCGTGTTTACCCAGGCATTTTTTGCCGCCCGAATGTTGATACCAACGGCTTCGATAAACATCCCCAGCGCCGTTTTGCGGGTCAACAGCCAGAACAGGATAAGCGTCAGCACCGCGATAATGACCGGCGTTGGCAGGAACAACAGCGATCCACTGCCAAACCATGAGAGATCCGGCGAGTTAAACGTGACGATCTGTCCGGAGGTGATCAGTTGCGCCACGCCGCGCCCGGCGACCATCAGGATCAGGGTGGCAACAAACGGCTGAATTTTGAGGATCGCTACCAGTATGCCGTTCCACAATCCCGCCAGGATGCCAGTGCCCAGGGCGCTTAACAAAACAATCGGCAGGCTGAATCCCGCGACCGTCATCGCAGCCGTTGTGGCTCCGGCGATAGCCATCACCGCCCCCACGGAGAGATCAATCCCACCTGTTGCGATCACCAGCGTCATTCCGATAGCCAACAGCGCAACGGGGGCCGCACGGTTAAGAATGTCTATGGGGCTACCGAATAAACGCCCATCCTGGAGCACCACCTGCCAGAAATGCGGGGCCACCAGGCTATCGACCAGCAGCACCAGCAACAGTGCCGCCAGCTGCGGCATTCCCGTTGGCCAGCGAAAGCGCCTTTTCGGCGGCGTAGTGTCCGGGAGAGATTGAGGCATCACACTGTTCTCCTTACGCCGCAATGGCGTTCATGATCGCCGGAACGGAAAGCTCTGCCAGCGGGATCTCCGCCACCTGTTTGCGATCGCGCATGATGATCACCCGGTCGGCATAGCCCACCAGTTCTTCCAGTTCGGAGGAGATCACCAGCAGCGCCAGACCATCGGCGCATAGCGTTTCAATCAGGCGGATGATCTCGGCGTGGGCACCAACATCAATGCCGCGAGTTGGCTCATCAAGGATCAGAAATTGCGGTCGGGTCAGTAGCCAACGTGAAAGCAACACTTTTTGCTGATTGCCGCCAGAGAGAAATTCAATCGGTTGTTCAGTTGAAGGTGTGCGAATGCCAAGCTGGCGGATAAAGCGTTCGGCAATCTCTTGCTGTTCTTTGCGGGAAATGGGACGTAGCCAGCCGCGCTGGGCCTGGAGAGCGAGGATGATATTTTCCCGCACCGAGGCGGCAGCGATGATGCCATCGGTTTTCCTGTCTTCCGGGCAGAAGCCAATGCCCAGTACCGAAGCCTGATGTGGCGATCGCAGGTTTTGCGGTTTGCCTTTGATCAACGCCGTGCCGCTGTCAGCAGGTTTGATACCGAAGATCACTTCGGCGGTTTCGGTACGTCCTGATCCCAGCAATCCAGCCAGACCGACGATCTCGCCGGGGCGTACTTCGAGATCAAACGGTGCGATCGTTCCTTTTTTGCCGTAATTTTTGAACGCGGCAACGGGTTTGTCGCTCAACAATGTTCGCCCGGCACGCTGTAGCGCGTGGGTATCCAGCTCGCGCCCCAGCATCATTTTTACCAGTTCGATCTGCGGTAGCTCGCACGTTTCCCGACAGCCTACGAAACTGCCGTTGCGTAAGACGGTGATCCGATCGCTGACCTGATAGACCTGATCGAGAAAGTGAGTGACAAAAATCAGGCTGACGCCGCGATCGCGCAACTGACGCATCAGGTCAAACAGTAACTCCACTTCCTGGGTGTCGAGACTGGCGGTGGGTTCATCGAGGATCAGCACTTTGGCAGAGAGATCGATAGCCCGGCAAATAGCGACGATTTGCTGCATCGCGACTGAAAAGCGGTTGAGCGGTTCGCGCACGTCGAGGGAGAAACCGTAAGATGCCATCAGTTCGGTGGCGCGCTTTTCCATCTCTTTGCGGCGTAGAAGGCCGAAGCGTTTGGGTTCGCGGCCTATAAATAGATTATCAGCGACCGACATATTGGGTAGCAGGTTTACTTCCTGATAGACGGTGCCGATACCGAGTTGTTGTGCATGGGCGGTATTTTTCGGTGAGATAGCCTGGCCTTCCAGCCAGATGGTGCCGCGATCGGCGTGGTATACACCAGTTAATGCTTTGATTAGCGTTGATTTTCCTGCCCCGTTTTCACCGAGCAGCGCCATGATTTCGCCGCGGCGCAGGCTGAAATCAACGTTGTCTAACGCTTTGACGCCGGGGAAAAATTTACTTAATCCTTCGGTGCGGAGGATCTCCTGGTGTTGGTTAGTCGTCATGGTTTCCCCCGGTGTAAAGCGTGCTCCCAGTAGGCATGATAAGACGCGGTAAGCGTCGCATCAGGCTTCAGCGCACCACCGCCGGATGCGGCGCGAGCGCCTTATCCGGCCTACGAATCGGCATCAGGCATAGCAACCCTCAATACCCCATATTTTTCTTCTTCTCTAACTCTTCTTTTGCGGTATCAGGCAGATAAAGGGTGGATTTGGTCAGCGTCAGCTTTTCAGGCATGGTGCCGTCTTTTTTGTATTTCTCCAGCGCGTCGAAGGCGGGACCTGCCATATTCGGCGTCAGTTCAACACTGGCGTTCGCTTCGCCATCAATCATCGCTTTGTAGATATCCGGTACGCCGTCGATAGAACCTGTCAGAATATCTTTGCCTGGTTTCAGGCCCGCTTCTTTAATTGCCTGAATTGCACCAATCACCATGTCGTCGTTATGGGCGTAAACCATGCAGATGTTTTTGCCGTTGTTTTCCGCTTTGATAAAGCTCTCCATGACTTCTTTGCCTTTACTGCGGGTGAAGTCACCTGACTGCGAGCGGATAATTTTGATATTTGGCGCATTCTTAATGGCTTCGGCAAAGCCTTTCTTACGGTCAATGGCGACGCTGGCCCCAACAGTGCCCTGCAGCTCCACCACGTTGCATGGTTTGCCATTCACTTCTTTTACCAGCCAGTCACCAATCAACTTGCCTTCGAGAATGTTGTCGGCAGTGACGGTGGTCATATAGAGAGATTTGTCTTTCACATCAATAGAACGATCGAGCAAGAAGACCGGGATTTCGGCATCTTTCGCCTCTTTTAATACCGGTTCCCAACCAGTCGCAACCACCGGAGCGATAAAGATCGCATCCACCCCTTGCGCGACGAAGGAACGTACCGCTTTAATCTGGTTTTCCTGCTTTTGCTGACCATCGGCAATTTTCAGCGTAATTCCGCGTTTTTCGGCCTCACTTTTCGCCACATTGGTTTCTGCGGCGCGCCAGCCAGATTCCGATCCGACCTGCGAAAATCCTACGGTTAATGGAGCGGCCAACGCCATAGACGACATGGCTGCCGAGACTGCAGAGACTACAAGTAAGCGTTTCCACATAGGGTTGTCCTCGTCGGGGTAATTATTATTGGTGAAAAGATGTTCGCGAAAAAACTATAGACAATTCGTTATGTAACGGATTGCGTTACATCACACTTCAAAGAAGTAAATAAAACGTTAATCACAAGTTTGTAATCGCTTTCATCTCACTATGAAAAATGCGGCTACGGTTATGGATTTTCCTGCTCTGTATACCGTCTTAAAATTGGCGAAAAAGGAAAATGAAGACGAAAACAAGCGAAGACATTCGGCGCGAGTTGGCTATAATACTCGGCACTTGTTTGCCACATATTTTTAAAGGAAACAGACATGAGCTTACTCAACGTCCCTGCGGGTAAAGATCTGCCGGAAGACATCTACGTTGTTATTGAGATCCCGGCTAACGCAGATCCGATCAAATACGAAATCGACAAAGAGAGCGGCGCACTGTTCGTTGACCGCTTCATGTCCACCGCGATGTTCTATCCGTGCAACTACGGTTACATCAACCACACCCTGTCTCTGGACGGTGACCCGGTTGACGTACTGGTCCCGACTCCGTACCCGCTGCAGCCGGGTTCTGTGATCCGTTGCCGTCCGGTTGGCGTTCTGAAAATGACCGACGAAGCCGGTGAAGATGCGAAACTGATTGCTGTTCCGCACACAAAGCTGAGCAAAGAATACGATCACATTAAAGACGTTAACGATCTGCCAGAGCTGCTGAAAGCGCAGATCGCTCACTTCTTCGAGCACTACAAAGACCTCGAAAAAGGCAAGTGGGTGAAAGTTGAAGGTTGGGAAAACGCAGAAGCCGCTAAAGCTGAAATCGTTGCTTCCTTCGAGCGCGCAAAGAATAAATAAGTTCTTCTAGCGCAATAACCCTGAACGCCGGGCTTCGGTTAGTAAGGGTTTTTTTATGCCCGCGATAAATAAACTCTCTATTCCACCATCATTATTCTCAGCGGTTGCAAGGCTTGAACGGTAAGAACAAGCAAACCCGACCACCATTTTGCTGTTCATAGCCACTTGCTGGAAGTTAGCCGACCTCACTCATACTCACCGTTCAAAGCGTGCCCCCGTTTTACCCCTGCACATTTGTGAACGCCAGCAGAGTTTTTTATGCGATTGCAGATATGGAAAGCGGCTCGGAGAGAAAAGCAAAAGATGGAAAAGTTACAAAAAAAAATCGCGAGATACATCGCATAAAACAACGCCACCCGAAGGTGGCGTGCTTTTATTATTACTTATCCCTGTCTAACCAGTCGCCGCTTTCAATTAGCTTTAATCCATCGACGGGTCGTTGATAAACGTACATCCATGCACTCCCGTACGGCGTCTGAATCAACTGGCGCGCGTATTCACCGCCCCTGGTGCGCAAGGCATCAAGTTCGGCCAGCGTGGCGTTGTCAATACGATAAACTTCACCGTGTACTGTTCCGTTCCCCGGAACTGCGCCTGGATAGTGGCCCAGGCTATACAACTGGTAGTTATCGATACTGAAATCGCCCAGTAACTGGGCATTGGTCATCCAGTGACTGTTGCCTTGTTTGTGGCGTAAACTGCCGTAGACAAATATTCGCATTGCTAAAACTCGAACTGATAGAGCAAATCCAGTGCCTGGTCTACACCAGACACGGCTTCCAGATATAGCTTAGGCATCAGGCGATAACGTAACGTGAGTGTTGCTATAGAGTCAAATATACCCACGCCGTATTTCACTTGCAGACCTGGCAATACATAGCCGCTGACCACTACCTGGGAGGAGTCGCCTACTCCCTGGGTGTCGAGCGCTAAATTGCTTACGCCAAACGTCTCGCCGATTTTACCCACAATCTGGCCACTTTGCGCAACCCCCAGACCAATCAGCATCGAGGTCATTGCCGCACTGTCGCTCTGATCGCTCTCCAGCCCTTGTCCACGTAGCAAATAAGACAATGCAGCTTGTTGCGACATCGCCGGGTCAGAGAAGATCTCCGCTTTCGGTTCGTCCGCCAGACCAGTGACGCGAACTCCGGCGATTACGTCGTCTTCTGTAGCATCCGGGTTACGAATAGCTTCAATATTAAGATACGGTTGATCCGGCGGACCAGAGAACAGTAACTCACCTTTACGCACAATCAGATCCTGACCATAGGCATGGAAGCGCCCTTCAGGGATGTTGATCTGCCCGTTCAGGCCCAGCCCTTGTTTGTCCTGAACGACGTTAAGATCGCCCGTCAGCCGCGCTTTCAGGCCAAAGGCGTCAATGCGCACATTGTTGCCAACGTGGACAATCAGGTTACTGTTAATCGGAATCGACGCCGTTTTCGGCTCTTCCGGTTGCAGGTTATCGTTAAGCATCACCACATCGCTGGAGACGCCTACTGCGCTTTCCGGCAGATCGTGCACCACGATGCGCGCCCACGGGACATCCACGCGACCATCGAGGGTAAACAGGTTTGGTGTAGCCTCGAAGACAACATCTGGCGATACATCCATTCGTACCATCGGCGGCACGGTGATCCGCACTTTACTGCCTTTCGCCGTTACCCGCGCCCGCCAGTTTTCAATTTGGCTCCAGTCGGCATCACCGTTCAGGTAGATTTCACCCTGCTGGGTCCGTACTGTACCGGCAAGCGTCGAGCGCATACCATTAAAGTTGACCGCAAGCTGGCTCGGTTGCATATCAAACGGCATAAAGTTGCCGTCGATATCCACACCCGTAACCTGAAGCTGACCAAACAACTGCGGGCTTTGCACATCACCACCCAGACGCAAGTTGGCACTCACCATCCCCGCTGCTTTTTCCCCACGGGTAAAGATGGGGTTTATCATCGCAAGGTTGAAGTTACGGATATTGACGTTGCCACCAAGATTACGGCGGCCTTGCGGATCGGTCACCTGCACCTGTCCATCAAACTGGCCGTTATTGGTCAGGCGGATGGTCCAGCCCAATTCGGCACGGTTGTTACGCAATTCCGCCGTCAGATTCAGTGTCTGAAACGCCACGGGCAGCGCCGCATCGTTGACGGTTTGCGTTACCTGCACGTTACGCCCCGAAAGGGTGATACTGCCCTGCGGCAGCCCCTCTTTCGTGGTGTCCCAGGCAACATCCGCTTTACCCGTGAAGATACCGCTGGCCTGAGTGGTTTCTGGCATAAACGGTTTCAGCATGGCGAGGTCGAAGCGGTTGAGATTCACCACCGCACGCCCTTCGGCCCCCGCATCGATAGTTTGCGGCACGCACAGTTCCGCATTCGGGTTAAGCCAGCAGTGTGGCCCGATGCTGATTTTTTGCTCCTTATTGCGGTAATCCAGCGCAATATCGCGGGTCAGCGACCACGGGCCGACCGGCGTCTGGAAGCGGGTATTGCTAAGAGTTCCCTTCCAGCGTTCTTCTTTGCGATCAAAACTTCCTGCCAGATTAAGCTGCCCGGAGACAGGCTCGCCCTGAATCCGCAACTGTAGCTCGTGCTGCTTTTCGCTGCCTTTGGCATTCAGGGTGACGAGGTTGATATTGACATCCGGCTGCGAAATTTGCTCAACGCGTACGTCGAGTTTACCCGCAATCTGATCGGTGGATTTGATATCGCCTTCCACGCGAACCTGCGCCACGGAAAGTTCCTGCCAGCGCAGGCCGCGCGCGGTGATATCTGCCAGTAGTTGTGGCGCTTCCACCGTGCCGCGTACTTTCACCAGCCCTTTCGCTGTACCGCCAAGCCCCGGCAGCGCGTTATCCAGACCCGGCGCGTTGATGGTGGCATCAAGATTGAGATCTTTTACCCCCAGCTCGCCTTTCACTTCGGCACTGTTTGGCCCCAGTTCCAGATGCAGCCCTGGGATCATCCACTGCATATAACTGTTGCCTTTCAGCGTGCCGTCAACGTTCACTTTGTTCTGTTTGACGTTACCGGTCAGCTTCAGTTCTGGCACCTCCATCTGCCAGGTGCCGCCGTACAGGCTACCGCGGGTTTTAATCAAGCCATTGAGTTTCGACGGCCACTCTGGGATCTCTTTGGCGGTGTTAATGCCGTTAAGCGTTAGCTCACCGCGCCAACTAATGGCCTGCTGCCAGTCGAGCAACGCCTTGAGTTCAGTTTTCCCTTCCAGCGCCGCGACGGTGAGTTTGTCGAGATTGACCTGCTGTTCATTACCTTTGGCATCAAGGGTAATGGTGGCTGGCGGGATCTCCAGTCCCTTCACTGCCGTACGCATAGAGAGCGTGTAATCGGTCATTTTGCCGGTAAGTTTCAGTTTCAGATCATCCGCCTGATACTGCTTCTCACCAGTGAACGGCCAGTAAATCTGTTTGCTGTTCACTTCCACGTTGAGCGGCAATCCGGCTTCCGCCAGTCGCGTCTGGGCGCGTAAATCCATATCCACCGGACCGGAAAGATTAACGCCAATCTCCAGCTGTTCGCGCAGCGCGCCGCCCACTTTTAGCTTCACTTTTTCCCCTTTCAACGGCTCCACGTTCAGTGTGCTGTTGAGGGTGATATCCACCGGCCAGTTGTCTGACAGCTGCGCCGTGCCGCTGGCGTTGACGATCCCCTGGTTGGAATCGATATCCAGGGCGTCCAGTTTAGTATTGCCGTCAATGCTGCTCACTTTCAGCAGCATGGTGCGCACGGTGATGTCCGTGTCGCCCGTCACGCGTAACTGCTCGCCTTTAAACTCTTCAATGTTCAGGTTAAGCGGCAAATGCACGTCGGTCATTTCCGGCAATACCGGGCGAGAAAAGAGATCTTTCAGCGTTTCGCCGAGCGGCTTTTCATCCGGCTGCGGATTTTCAATCTTCGGTTCGACGACCTCTTCCTGCGCCACTTCCGCCACTTTCGGCAGAGCAATCAGCAGGCCTTTCAGCGACGTCGGTTTCAGGGTCAGGGTTTTCTCCTGCCAGTTCAGGCCGGAGGTGAAGTCCATCACCGATACCGTGGTGTCATCAATCTTGATGTTACGTTATCCAGCGCCACCCGTGTCAGGGTGATGGGATACGGCGTGGAGAGATCCAGCGGACCGCTATCTTCCTCTTCTTCAACCTGTTCAGAAGGAGGCATTTTTTTACTGTCGATGTTGACCTGAATGTCTTTCAGCGCCAGGTCATTAATACAAACGCTACTGTTCCACAGGCACTCAAGCCCGACCGCCAGATGCAGATTGCCCGCTTTTACCGCCACGCCTGGCTGCTCATAACGAACGTCAGACAAGGTGAGATCGCGCCAGCCGCCGGTGACCTTGCCAATATCCAGTCCTGGTACCCAGCGATCCGCCGCTTTAAATACCAGATGCAGGCCACTGGTGGTGCCCACCAGAAACGCCACCGATCCCAGCAACAGTAAGATAACGATAACCACGCCGAGGCTAATTTTTTTCCATAAACTCATAATTCTGGCCCCAGACCGATGTAAAACTGTAACCCGTGTTCGTCTTTATCCGCGACCGGTACGGCAAAATCGAGTTTGATTGGCCCGACCGGCGATTCCCAGCGCACGCCGACCCCGGTACCGGTTTTAAAGTCGCTGCGGCGAATATCGCTTACCGCTTCGCCACTATCGACAAACACCGCGCCCCACCATTTTCCGGTCACGTTGTACTGGTACTCCAGCGATCCGGTTATCAACTTCGAGGCCCCTTTCAGGTCACCGTTGGCGTATTTCGGAGCGATAGATTTGTATTTGTAGCCACGAATACTGCGGTCGCCCCCGGCGAAGAAACGCAGATCCGGCGGTACTTTGTCGAAATCACCGGTTTCAATCCAGCCCAGCGTGCCGCGTGTAACAAAACGATGGCGATCGTACAGTGTGCGGATCCAGACGTTTTGTGCCTGGAAAACGGAGAAATCGACATCTGAGCCCCAGGCCGTGTTGGAGTAGTCGATAGAGTAGCGTTGCGAGTCGCCCCAGGTTGGCATCAGGCCACCACGAGAACGCGTGCGGCTAATCATCACCCCAGGATAAAACAGCATCGTGGTGTTGGTAATTTCACCCTGAGTAAAGTGGTCGAGACTCCAGCGCAGGTTAATGGCACGCTGCCAGCCGCTGGAGAGATCCCAGTAGCGAGAAGCCACCAGCGTAGTGGAGTCAGATTCGGTATCGTTCAGGTCAGTGCGCTTAAAACCGCCCTGCACCAAATAATATTGTTCCAGTGGATTCTTCAGCAGTGGCATTTTATAGCTGAAGTCGAGGGTCTGTTCCGGCGCGGAAATACTGGTACTGGTGGTCAAACTGTGACCGTATGAGTTCATCCACGGCTTTTTCCACGTCGCTTTCACGCGCGGTCCCACGTCCGTAGAGTAACCGACCCCGGTTTCGATGGTGTTTTCTGTTCGCGGCGAAACCACGCCCGTCAATGGTAATACTTTCGTTTCGCGCGCTTTATCAAATTGTGGAGCCACCACCACCGAGTTAAACCAGCCGGTAGCAGAAAGTCGGCGGTTCAGTTCCGCCAGATCTTTCGATTCGTACTCATCGCCCTCTTTAAACGGCACCAGATTTTGCAGGTATTCATCGCGGATTTGTGATCCTTCAAAGGTCACATGCCCAAAGCGGTAACGTTCGCCACTGTTATAATCAATATCCCAGAAGGCTTTATGCAGGCCGAGCGCAATGCCCAGATGCGCTTTGGTAAATTCGCTATCGAAATAACCTTTACGCAACGCAATGCTGGTTAAGGACTTTTTGAAATTTTCATAATCGCCCTGGTTCAGCACCGTGCCAATAGCCGGGCGAGTATCGAGCAATTTCAAATAGTCTTTATCGGTCCGCGCGCCGCCGCGCAATACCACATCGGTGCCGCCAATTAACACCGGCACGCCTGGCGTGACTTTGGCGATCAATACCTGCCGCCCTTTCTTTGGCGGTGG
>ERZ791802.1765-NODE-1765-length-15206-cov-7.032011_pt1 | contig 15206 bp, 25 predicted proteins | sample MGYA00510308_ERZ791802 | MGnify/ENA primary metagenome ERZ791802 (study PRJEB30046, sample SAMN00792028) | human gut metagenome | study: EMG produced TPA metagenomics assembly of the A metagenome-wide association study of gut microbiota in type 2...
CTGGTAAGGCATTTTGGGGAGGGGTACCCCCATGCCCTGGCGGAGTCCTGGCGGAAGCACTGACAGCAATTAACAGGTAAAATTTATATAACATATGTGTTATAAATGTATAGCAGTTATGTTATAACATACTGCATAGGAATTTGCTGAATATCATAACAAAAGATGTATAAAGAAATTGCAAAAAATTATTGCATTTTATGGCCGGATGTGATAATATATAGATGGTGAGAGGAGAACTAACACCAAAAACAAAATGAAATGAGGTAAACAGAAATGAAAAAAATTATCAATCAGAACAATGAAGAAATGAGCGTTGTGTATTCTGATGCAGGTTTTGAGGTGTTTAACGGGAGTGTGTGGAGCACTTTTGATACTCTCCGGGCTATTAGTCTTGATGTTTTTGGCTGTACCACATACGATAACGACAACGGAGCTATTATAATAGCATTTAGCAATTATTCCGCCACCACGGCTAATTGGATTGTGTGTTTCAAATCCCTGGAAAGTGGCGATATTTTTACTATCGCAAAGGGCTGAAAAGCCCGCTTAATGCAGCCGTGGCCCGTCACAAGCCGGGATAAATGCAGAGTGGGCGAACACAGAAATTAAAGAACTGAATTGAACAGAAAAGAGGTAAATTAAAATGACAATGAAAGCAACCCGCCAACAACTGAAAGACTTTGCAAAAACCTTTAATCTCCCTTTGTACCGTGTTTCATATGGTTATCTTCCTTTTAGAGAGGATCACCCTGGCGTTGTAGAAGTAGCCTATAACTGTGGTGTTTATGGTTGGAACTGGACAGCATACATGTATGAGGGCGCTATCTATTGCTACGGTTATCGCAATCTTATTGGTGAGAAAAAGGAGGGTTAATTATGAATCGTAAATTTCTTAATAAAGTAGTTGCCTATTGTTCCCAACCAGGTGTAAACTTTTACGCCACAAAGGCCGGATATGTTTACACATATCATCATCCATTTGTATTTCAGCAGTCTTTTTACGATATTTTCTGCATGGAGCAAGACAAGCCCAAACCCCGGCGCATCTGGAATGTGGAAACGGGAAAGGAGATTGAAACAAATGTTAAATGATACTATTATCCCGTGTGCTGTATTCCTGATTATCTGTTTAGCTATTTACGCATGGGGTATCAAACAATGATTAACTTTAACTATTTGTGATGGTGCATCGAGAACATGAAGCGGGGTATTTACTCCCCGCTCTCCCCTGAAAAGATTTTAGCTAAAACCCATCACCTTTACACAAAAGGGAACTTAACAGTAAAAGAATACCGTTGGCTTCTGATGGAATGTGAAGCCCTAATGAGAGGTGAATAGTAATGCCGTATTATGTGATATCAAATAGAAAATACCCATTTGAAAGCCCAGTAAAAGCAATTAGGTTTGCATGTTGTCAAGCTATTATGCATGGCAAGGCTACCGTAATAGATGGATTAGGAGATAGATTGGGCTACGCTAACTTCTTTGGAGGTTTGTATGTATTTTGGCACAAGTCGCTATGCAGAGCCGATTATTGCATTATAAACGAGGGATTAGAGTACTTGGGGGATTTTTCCATGGACATAAAGACGAATTGGAGGTATTATGGATATTTCAGTTGACCGCTCTCCCTGTGAAGTCTGCGAATATAAAATGAACGGCTGTGAACCCATGACCGCCACCGATGGCCATAAGTTTTGCCTGTTCTGCCGCTTTGGCATCGGCTCTTTCCCATGGCATGAAATAATGGAGGAAATTAAATGAAATGGCTTGTGTATGAAACAGATAAAAAGGTGACTACCCTTGCGCATTAGTATCATCCTATTTGGAAGCGGTACAGATTGTTCTTGTAATATGTATGTGTGAAAATATTAGAGACGGTTATAGTATCACAATTAAGCCCGTGAAAGGAGGTGACAACAATGACCCTAACACTTGCATCAAGTAAAGGCTTTGTCCTCGGTTACAAATTCGGATTCAATGGCAAGCTCAACGCCTGCACCGTAAATGTTTCCCCAGATGGGTCTGGATTCTTCATTTACTCTATTGGATTTTCCGAGTTCATTCCAGCAAGCAAAATGAAGCGTTACAGCTTTATCGAATCCCTTGAAACAGGTCACAGGCTGTATAACATCAAGGGCCGGTGGGTTGGAGGTGACTAAACTGCATGATTCTAACCCACAACCCCACATTCCTTATCCTGCTTATCTGTGCCGGTATCCTCTGTACCGTCTGCCTAATCTGGATTGGGATAATCGCACTTGTCCAGAAATTGTACGCCCGCCTGACGAGCCGCAAACACGGCGAAACCGGAGAGCACTAACGCTCCCGGTCGTGGGATAACCAACAGCGCAATGTATATTACAACAAACCACAAATTATTAAACAAAAGGAGTTAATCAAAATGAGCAAAATCACCCGTACTATCAAGAGCACAGAAGTTGCCTATCGAACCGTTAAGAATGGTGTCCTGTCCGATGAGGTCAAGACCATTCATGTCATGGGCAACATCCCCGCCGTAAAGGCTGCTCGTAAGGCCGAAGACCTGAAAGGCACCGACACTGTGGTTATCGTTTCCGAGGTTGTCACCGAGAAACTGTACGCAATGGACTTTGATAAGTTCATCGATAACGCCGAAGTAATCGAAAAGTAATTAAGAAAAGGAGAATTTATTATGGCTAACAACACTGTACTGTACGACCTGAACAACGCTGAATCCTACTGCTCAATCAAGGGTGAATCCCGTGAGGCCCGTGTAGCCGTCTACAACGCCATCAATAGCCCCGACCACAAGCTGTCTGACTTTATCGGTAAGCGCATCGAAGTCACAGACCTTTGCATCGAGCGTGTCGAGAATATGAACAAGGAAACTGGTGAGATGGAAGCTAATGCTCGTGTGGTGCTCATCGATAAGAACGGCGAAAGCTATACTTGTGTTTCCGGGGGCATTTACTCCGCTGTTAAGAAGCTCGTTACCGTATTTGGCGAGCCCACTTGGGAACCTGCCTTGCCTATCGAGGTACAGAACATCTCTACCAAGAACGGGCGCAAGACTATGACCCTGAAAGCCGTATAACCTGTACGAGTAGAACACGCCCCCCGACATCCCACCGGGGGCTATTCTTCACCTTAAAGGAGGACGAAATGGATTTTACAGATGTATTGAGCGCTCTGTGGAAAGGGCACTATGTTGAGTTTTCTTTACTTGAGCATTATCTTGGACTTACTTTTGGGGAGTGCATGAAAAATTTGCAATTTGCCAGATTTGTAAAATGGAATAAAGTTGGTAACGGGCAGGATATCACATGCGCCTTTAAGAACCATAAGGGTAAAGGTGATTATTGTTTAACAAAAGATGGGCTTATTCTGACAAATGAGCTATAAGGAGGTAATTTATGAAAACGGGAATTGACATTAGCTATGCTAACAACACCTACGCCCCGATAGACTTCACCAAGCTGAAAGGTAGTATCGACTTTTGCATCATCCGCTGTGGCTATCGTGGCTATGGTGACGGCACCTTGAAAATTGATGGCTGGTTCAAGAAGAACTTGAACGGCTGCATTGTAAATAACATCCCGTTCGGCGTGTACTTCTTCACCCAAGCCATTACCCCGGAGGAAGCCCGTGAGGAAGCCCACTTATGCCTGAAACTTGTAAAAGACTTGCAGATGGGATATCCGATTTACATTGACACAGAGGAAAGTGGCCACAAGCAAAACAATGGTAGGGCAGACCATCTTACCCCGCTTGAGCGTACTGCCTGTGTCGAGGCGTTCTGCAAAGAGATTGAAGCAGCCGGGTATTATGCAGGTATTTACTGTTCCGAATCGTGGTGGAACAACAAGTTGATTCCTTACAATCTCCAGGCCTATGACACATGGGTTGCTAATTGGAATCGTGAGCCTAAAGTCAAGTACGGCATGTGGCAGTATTCCGCAAAAGGAATCAGCGAGGGAATCCGTGGCTATGTTGACATGAACAAAACTGCCAAGGACTACCCGGCCATTATGAAAGAAAATGGCTTGAACGGCTTTGCTGCCAGGGGCGAAGTTTGGCAAGTAACAATTTGGGGTTTAAGTGAATCCGAGTACGAGGAAGTATGTCACTGGCTACAAGAGATGGACTTTCCGCATGATGACAAGAAAGTGAGGGACGAGTGATGGCTATTTCCGAGAGCGAGCAAAACCGTATTGCGGCGAAAATCCGTAAGCGGAATAAAGTAGCGAAGAAGTTGAATAGCATTGGGCCGACAGTTCCGATTCCGATGATTCCTGCTGCAAAGACAGCCGAGAACTTGAGCAATATGAACGACCTTGCCCGTCTTGAGCGCACACTTGATGCTTTCTTGGATGCACCAGAGTATATAGTCCGGCGTGGCCGTCAAGAGATAGCCGCCCCGATGCTGGCCGAAATGAGAGCACGAGTGGAAGCCAACAAGGAGGAAGTGCTTGAACAGGCCGAAACGGCACATGCTTTAATGAGGGAACGGGGTATTCTGGCCACCGGTTTGCCGTCCAATGTTGACCCCTCATGGGACGATAGAATAGCTTCTTTTGCTCCAAATTGGAGAGAGCCGGAGGATTTTACAAGACCTGAATACTTTCGGAAATTCATTGAGTCCGTATATACGAAGCAGCTACAAGGAAGCCGACAAGATAAATTCAAAACACAATTCGGAGAGGGCTATGCAAAGGCTTTCAAAGAACAGGTGATACCGCATTTGAAGAATGCAGAAGATAGAAAGAAAGCAAGAGCCATTTGGAAGCAGTTGAAGAACGCAAGTGCAGAGGACTTTATGAATGTATATTACACTGACATTAACGGTGACTTTGGTTACATTTACACAGGTGACACAGATGACAAGGCAAAAGAAGTAGTTCAGGGTGTGGCAAGAATGTTCGGCTTTGAGCTTCCTTATTGAAATTTACCGCAGACTTTGAAACGACTACCGATAAGAACGATTGCAGGGTATGGGCATACGCTCTTTGTGAGATAGGAGGTGAGTATAGTACGACTGTCGGAAACAGCATAGACGATATGTTCTCTAAAATCTCCGACAAAAACCATACGCTCTACTTTCACAACCTGAAATTTGACGGTGAATTTATATTGTATTGGTTATTTCAGAACGGCTATACTCATGTGAAAGACCAAAAGGAACTGACAACGAAGACATTCTCAACGCTGATATCTAACATGGGAGTGTTCTACACGATTACTATATGTCATAAAGCAAGTGGAAGAAATAAAATCTGTACGAAAATCATAGACAGCTTGAAGATAATCCCGTTTAGCGTGGAAGTGATAGCACAGAGTTTCAAGCTACCGATAAGCAAACTTGAGATTGATTATAAAGCATACCGAGAGCCAGGCCACGAGTTGACCAATGAGGAAATTGCATACATTCAGAACGATGTTAAGATTGTAGCAATGGCCCTGAATACGCTGTTTGACCAAGGCTTGAAGAAAATCACGCAAGGCTCTAATGCCCTGTATGACTACAAATCTACCATAGGCGGCGAGCTGAAATTCCGTGATGCTTTCCCGGAACTAAAGCCGGAGGATGATATGATTATCCGCAAGGCTTATCGGGGTGGTTTTACCTATTGCAATCCGAGATTCCAAAACAAGCGGTTGGGTGCTGTGAGCGTATTCGATGTGAACAGCCTGTACCCGTCACAGATGTATACAAGGCCACTCCCGTATGGTCAGCCTGTGCGTTTCCTTGAGAAGTACGAGTACAATCCAGAGTACCCGCTTTATGTGCAGCGCATCCGATGCCGTTTCAAAATCAAAAAGAACATGATACCAACGATTCAGATTAAGAACACCATGAGCTTTATTCCGAACGAATATTTGACGAGTACCAAGGGAGAGGAAGTTGTGCTAACGCTTACTTCTGTTGACCTTGAGCTGCTGGAATCTCACTACAATGTGGAGATAAGTGAATATCTCGGCGGCTACATGTTCAAGGCTAAAACGGGAATGTTCCATGATTATATTGACAAGTGGATGGAAGTAAAAGCACAGTCTACGATTGAGGGCAACGGCGGCATGCGCACACTTGCCAAGCTGATGTTGAACGCTCTTTATGGCAAGTTCGGCTTGAAGATGCAGTGTCAATCCAAGATTCCTTACTACACGGAGGATGGGCTTGTAAAGTATCGGGACGGCGAGGAAGAACTCCGTAAGCCTGTATATATTCCGATGGCCTGTTTCATCACGGCATGGGCAAGGTACACAACCATATCAGCAGCCCAAAAAGTGTATGCCCGATTCGTCTATGCTGATACTGACAGTTTGCACCTAATAGGCCATGAGATTCCGGAGGGCCTTGATGTAGATGCTACTCGTCTTGGTGCATGGGATTATGAAATGCAAGCTGATGATGCTATATTCCTCCGTCAGAAAACATACATGGAACATCCTTGCGGTAAGAGCGCCGAAGAATTTAAGAAGAAAAACCCCGAAACCTATGAAGAAACGCGCGGATGGAAAATCACATGCGCTGGTATGGCTAAAGGCTGTTACAAGTATGTGACCCCGGATAACTTCAAGATTGGAACAACTTACCAAGGCAAGCTCCGGCATGAGCGGGTTCGTGGCGGCGTTGTTCTGACCGAGGATGAATTTACGATTCGTACTTGACAAAATTATGATAAAGTTGTATAATGAAGATAGGGACAGGGGCGGGATAAAAGTACCGATTCCGGAGAGCAACGGGGTGAAATCCGCCGGATGGGCCGGGCTTGCTACCTTGCTTTTATCCTCCCTGCTTCCGACTTAAAGAAAGGGTGAGCAGATGTATTATAATGTTGATGATGCTCTGTCGTATAACGCTCTGTTCACTATGGTGATGGGCGGTCGTGGCATTGGTAAAACCTACTCCGCCAAGAAAAGAGCCATCAAGAATTTTTTGAATAAGGGAGAACAGTTTGTTTACATGCGGCGTTACAAGTCGGAGTTGAAGAAGATAAGCACTTTCTTTTCCGACATTGCCAAGGAATACCCGGAGCATGAGTTCAAGAGCAGCGCTAAAGGATTCTTTATTGACGGCAAACAAGCGGGCTTTGTAATGACTTTGAGCACACAGGTGATTGAGAAGTCAACCGCTTATCCCGATGTTTCCCTTATTATTTTCGAGGAATTTCTAATTGACCCCGCATCCAACTATCATTACTTGCGCAACGAGGTCGAAACTTTCCTTGAAGCATATTCCACGGTTTCAAGAGATAGGGATGTAAGAGCCTTGTTTCTTGCTAACAACATATCTATGTATAACCCCTACTTTTTGTATTTCGGGTTACACTTGGCGGAGGGAGAAACCCGCTGCCGAGTGAAAGACGGTGACATTATCCTCTTAAAAGTAAGTTCAGAGGACTTTGCTACTCACATGTTCCAAACGAGATTTGGCCGCATCGTAGCGGGCACCAGCTATGGTGATTATGCTATCGGCAATGTGTCCCTCCGGGATGATACCGAGTTTCTTGAGAAGAAGCAGGGAACGGCATATTACTACTACGGGTTTTACTACGGCGGCAACTTCTACGGAGTATGGCGTGATGATAAGTTAGGGCTGATGTACTGCTCCGAGGATTACGACCCGTCTTACCCTAAAAAATATACATTGAGCATGAGCGACCATTCCCCGAATACACTGATGGTTCGTTCCGCCCGAAATGAGCCTATGTGGCGGTTAACTACGATTATATTCAAACAAGGTAAAATGCGTTTCGAGAGCGGTAAAGCCAAAAGTGCCTGGATAGGTGTCATGCGCATGCTGAATGAAATACGAGTGTAAGGAGGTAAACTCATGGATATCAATGAAATTGTAAACCTTATCAGTTCTATTGGCTTCCCTGCTGTGGTGTGTATTCTGCTCCTGAAAAATAACCAAGACCAAAGCGATGTTATCAGAGAAAACACCAGAGTTATTCAGGCATTGGCCGACAGAATTGACAGTATTCTTCACAAAGGAGGTGAATGAGGATGCCTAGACTTACCAAGGACGAGCACGAAGCCTACATGAAAACTATCATGGGGCTGTATGACAATCCCGATGATGCTGCTGAAATGGTGGGCCGTCTGCGTGACGATTATGCCGCTTCCCTTGAAGTGGTTGACAGCGCTGGCGTGGAGCAGAGCGTTTATGACGCCCTGTATACCAATTACCAGACCCTCCGTGAGCAGTACATTGACCGTTTCTTTGGTGGCGAATCCGAGATTGAGGAAGTCAAGACCAAACAGACGGAGGACATCAAGGAAGATTCCGAGGAACTCACCTACGAGAATCTGTTCAAGAAAGCTGAATCTTATACTGGAAAGGATGATGAGTAATGGCTGACGGCGTAAAGCTGCTTAATACTATCCGAGCCAACAGCTCCGCTGTGTATCAGGATAGAATCCCCGAAGCTACTGCCGAGAATATTCACGATGTTGGTGATGCTATTCTCAATTTTGAAGCGCAGGCAAACGAGTTCGTTAATGCCCTGATTAACCGTATCGGGCTGGTTATCCTCAATAACCGTATGGCTTCCAACCCTCTGGCCGCCCTCAAGAAAGGCCGCCTTGCTGTTGGTGAAACCATCGAGGAGGTCTATATCGATGTTATCAAGGCACAGACCTATGACCCCCGTGCTGCGCAGGACACTCTGTTCAAGCGCCACCTCCCCAATGTTCTCTCCGTGTTCCACTCCGTGAACAGTGAGCTGAACTATCCGCTGACCATTTCCAATGAGCAGCTCCGCAAGGCGTTCCTGTCCTATGACAGCCTTGACCGCTTCATTGCTGGACTGGTTGACAGCATGTATAAATCCGCTACTCTGGATGAGTTCATCCTGATGAAGCAGTTGATTTCCGAGTATGGAGAGGGTGGCCGGTTCATTGTTGAGCCTATTACCGCTGTTACCGATGCTGCGACCGCTCGTGAGGCAATGATTAAGATTAAGGCCGTGTCCGATGGCATGACCATCTTCAACAACGCCATGAACTACGCTGGTGTATGGACTTCTACTCCCAAGGAAGACCAGTACCTCATTACCACTCCCGACTTCAACGCTCGTATGGATGTCGATGTGTTGGCTGCTGCGTTCCATATGGATAAGGCGGAGTTCGCTGGTCATGTTATCGTTGTCGACAATATCGGTGACCTTGCCGACAACGGTATTGAGGCTATCTTGGTAGACAAGAACTGGTATCAGGTTTATGACTACCTCCGCACTTTCAAGACCGCTTACAACGGCGAGGGCCTGTACTGGAATTACTTCTATCATGTGTGGACTGTATATTCCCTGTCCCCGTTCTCCAACGCTGTGGCGTTCGGCAGCACTACCGCTACCGTGACTAATCTGTCCGTAACTCCTGCTACTGCCACTGTTAAGGCTGGCGGCTCTGTCCAGCTTGAAACTGCCGTAACCGGCGCAGGCAATCCTACCTCCAAGTGCACCTTTGCTATCTCTGGTGCCACTGACCCCGAAACCACTGTGTCCTCCATGGGCCGTGTGATTCTGGGTAGTCTGGAAAAGGGTAGCGAGGGCACCAGCAAGAATCAGATTACTGTCACCGCTACCTCGGTCCAGGACACTTCCAAGACCGCTACCTGCACTATCACTGTTGGTTAATCCCAAGCCGGGGTGGGCTAATCACCTGCCCCGGCAATTCTCTTAAAGGAGGGAAATTAAATGGCTACTCCCAATACGATTGTAAAATTGTATAGCGGGATTCCTGCTGACCCTACTTATCAGAATGTTCTGCAATGGGACACAGTGGAGGAACAGGCGGCGTTTTTTGCGAATCACACACCGATTGTTACCTATACGGACTTTCTGCCGTTTGATAACAGTCGGCCAATGCGTGTAAAACTGGTGTATGAACAGTGCTATAACATCAATTATGTAGCATATCAGAATCATCGATTCGGGAATAAATGGTTTTATGCTTTTGTTACCAATGTTGAATATGCTTCTCCCGAAAGCACAAACCTTTATCTTGAGGTTGATATCTGGGCCACTTGGCAATTTGACCTTACTTTCAACAAAAGCTATGTGGAGCGGGAGTGTGTAAGCAATGATGCCATTGGCGCTAACACAGTGCCAGAGGATTTGGAACTCGGCCCGTATGTAGCAACGAAAACTTCTTCAAGACCTTTTACTGATTTACAGCTATTTGCACAAGTTACAGAAGTTGTAGATGAAGCTACCGTACTTGCACCAATGGCCCCGCAAAAACTTGGTGGGCTTCCGCAAACAGTATATACATATAACTTTGGATTTCTTTCTACATTGAACTTTAATTCCGTACAAGAATTTATTGATGCATATGCTAAAGCTGGTAAAAGTGATGCTATAATTTCTTTTTATCTGTCCCCGCATATTGGCACAATAGGAGCAAATGTTGCTTCTGAAATTCATGCTCCTGCTGCAAGAACATTATCCATTGTGCCGAGAAACAACAAGCTATACACTTACCCCTATTGTGCGTTATCTATACATACTATAACTAACGCTAATGTGCTTCGATATGAATTGTTTTCCAAAGCCCCCACCTTAAAAATTGAGCTGGCTTTTGGTGCAAACCCTACGGCTGCAATAACCCCTTTAAGCTATGAGGGTATGGAATACAATGTGAAATATCAAGTATCTGCCGGTGGTTTTCCTCTTTTACCGTGGGTAAGGGACTACTATCAGAACTGGCTTGCACAGAATAAAGCAGCTCAAGTTGTTGGTGCTGTACAAGGAGTTGTTGGTGGTGCTGCCACAGGCGCTCTTGCTGCTGCTAAAATTGCTGCTGGAAGTGCTGCTGGCGCTGCTGCGGGAGGTCTGACTGGTGCTGCTGTTCTTGGCACAGCTGCTTTGCCTGTTGCTGCTGCGATAGCAATACCTGTTGCGCTTGCTGTTGGTAAAACCTTAACTGCTATGTACCATGCGCAGGTAATGCCTGATACTTTAAGCGGTAGTGCTGCTGCTGCTGATGTAAATAGTGCTTCGGGTGCAAATGGGGTGTATACAGAATGTATGGCTATTCGACCTGAATATGCAAGAATTATAGATGACTATTTTTCGATGTATGGTTATGCTGTACATAGGGCTAAAGACATTGAACTACATTCTCGGACTAATTGGAATTACATTAAAACTATTGGATGTAATGTCATTGGTGAATGTCCTGCTCCTGTGCTGGCAACGATTAAAGGTATCTTCGACAACGGCGTAACCCTCTGGCACAGCGGTACATTCAATTACGGCACCCTCGCAAATCCAATCATTTCTTGAAAGGAGGTAAACCATGGCTAAAAATAAAAATCGACCCGCAACAATTCTCCCCAACGAAAGGAACAATGCACTACTCGGAAATGGCGTTCTCGATACCCTATACCGAGGCCGTCTGCACGAGCTGGCTATGGCCCGCTTCAAGTGGGAGAATCTTCCGCCTGAAATTGACGAGCGTTACCTTGAAATGAGCCTGAATGAAACTGGTATGGTAGCTTTCTTCCGTGACAACATTGCGGAGAAATTCGTAGTGCAGCCCTGCCTTGCAAATGGCCCTTGGGACAATTACGGCTATCCGCTGCGCATCGAAACATGGAACAACTGGAACAGCTATCGGCGTTTTATGAGAGCTTACATTACGCAGAAAGAAAAGCGGCAGGGGAAAGAGCCTGACAAGTATGTGGTCGTGTTTAATAATATGATACGCTGCCCAACTTTCCCATGGCTCGACTACTACGCCGACCAGCTCTATGACATTGACCAGACCCGTTCCATTAACCTCCGAGCGCAAAAGACCCCGGTTATGCTGCGGGGCACAGATAAGCAGAGGTTGACCCTCAAGAACATTTGGCTAAGCTATGACGGTAACACTCCTGTTATGATTGTGGATGAATCCGTTGATAAGGACAGCTTTGCAGTTCTCAAGACGGATGCCCCGTTCCTTGGTGAACAGCTTACCACAATGCGCCACCATATCATGGGTGAAATCATGATTTATCTCGGCTACGAAACACAGGAGGCAACCCAAAAGGCCGAGCGTGTACTTGCTGGCGAAGTGGAAGCAGCTACTTCTGAATCCATGAGCTATCGCTACTCTCCGCTTATCATGCGTAGACAGGCGGCAGACAAAATAAACGACATGTTTGGCCTTAACATTGAAGTTAACTTCCGTCAGCCGAAGTCCTCCCTTGTGGAATTTGACAACCCGCTGGCCCAGTTGGCGCTGGATTCTGAACAGGCTCAAGAGATTGGAGGGATGGCAAGTGTCTAAATACACAACCGAACTGCGGTACATTATCGAAAGCGGCTATGAGTTACAGGCGCTCAAGTCCTATCCAATCTTTGACGAGAATTACAGGCAGGTATTGAATCAGTACATTCTTAATCATTTCTGGATGCGTGAAATTGGTTTTGAAACTGTTGGAGAATTTGACCTGTATCTCGGAAACACAATGAACGAAATCATGCCATACTACAACGGAATGTTCAAGATGGCTATGAGCGAAATTGACCCTCTATCGAACTACAAGTACACCGAGAAGTTAGATAAGAGCGAAACTGGCAACAGTCAGACCGCATCTAATTCTAACTCGAAATCTAAAGTTGTGGAGAGTACCCCGGCGGATGGTCTTGTTGATATGGATGATATCGAGAATCACCTGTATGCTTCTTCCGCAAGTCTTTCGCAGGGAAACACAACCGGCAGCGGCTCCGTAAACTCCACGACAGAAACGGACTATGTTAAAACGGTGAGCGGTTACACTGGTATCGGTGTGGGTAGGCTGTATGATGAATACCGGCGGTATGTGGTCAGCGTTGTACGGCTGCTTATGAATGACCGTGACCTGAATCAATGTTTTATGGGGGTGTATTAACATGATTAGTCCTTTGCCCTATTGGAATTTTAACCCCGTTCTGCCTACTGTTTTCGATGATAGCTTGAGCTATCTTGAGATGGTAAGCAAGCTGTATTACAAACTTGAAGAAGTTATTCAGGAAGTAAACGACATTGACCAGGATGCTATTGAACAGGCACTCAATGACATGCGGGCCGAAATCCTCAAGTTTGAGGGTCAGGTGCAGGAACAGTACAACGCTCTTGATGCCAAGTTCCAAGAGCAGTATGAGGAGCTGAACAACAGCGTTATTGATTTGGCGGATTCTGTGGCTTCCTCTGTTGAAGAACTCGATATGAAGATTCATAACCTGGGCGAGAGCCTTAAAGATATTATGGATTTGAAGATTGAGGAGAACAACGAGTATATCTTTGAGAGTATCGCTTCCGAGATTATTGGTATTAAGGTGCTCAACTACTTCACCGGTGAGAAAGTCACGGTGCAGGAAATGTTTGACTACCTTGCCCAGCTCCATGCAACGGATGGTATCACTGTTACCGAGCTTATTGCTCGACAGAAGACAGTCAGTGAGCTGATTGCGCTCAACTTCACCTATGAACAGCTTGCCAAGAACGGCAAAAACATTATTGTATAAGGAGGTAATGCTGTATGAAACAGACTACTAACTTTCAGTTGAAAACCGTGGAGGGCGCTGACCTTTTCAACCCTCTGACCCAGTATAATCCTAACTGGGAAACCATTGACGATGTAATGAAAGCCAATCAGACGGCGGGTGTTACTACGGCTACACATAATAAGGCTGGTACTCTGCATACTCTGGTGAGAGCCATTGCCGGTGTGCCGGTGTTCCGCTTCACGGCTACTGGTGACTTCCGCACTGGCGATACCTTTACGGTGGATGGGCAGAATGTGACGGCCCGTCTGCCTGATGGTAGTTCTCTTCCGGACTATGCGTTCCGTATCAACTCCAATATCATTGCGATTCAGTCCGGTGGTGTGCTGACCATCGTGACTAATGGTGCCTCTGTGGATTTGGACGGCTACATGAAAACTTCTGACTATGTTGGTTCCGGAGCGACTGGTAAAGTCCATGCGGCGGAAAGTGCCGATGCTGCGACTACCGCCACCACGGCTACCAATGCCACGAATCTCAATGGGCAGCCTGCGAGCTACTATGCGACCGCTGCGGCCCTGGCTCCCATGATTCAGAATGTGACGGCCATCCAGGTGGTAAGTGCGCTACCTACCAATCCGGTAGCGACTACGCTGTATCTGGTAACGGAGTCCTAATTAAATACAAGGGTGGTAGGGCGGGATAATCGACAGGAGGTATTTATCCATGATAGATAATATTAAAACAGCTATGGGAATACTGACAAGTGCAATGCAGTTCAGTGCTCTTTCTTCCAGTGAGCCAAAGGGGCTTGTAAGCCCTGCCGAGGCGCATATGTTCTTTGCGATTAGGGAGGCGATTAGGCTGATGGAACAAGAGGTGAGAGTATGAAATGCCCGTTTAGAATCAATGAGGTACATGATGTTTCTGTGAACGATGTGACCAAGGTCAATATGGAGTATGCGGAGTGCTATGGAGATGAATGTCCTTATTGGGGTAATCTTGATTATTCTCCGTATGGCCCAATGGACGGGTGCCGGAGGGCTGAAAAGGAGGTCGGCTGATGGATAGACGGACACGAAAAATCTTGTCAGGGCTGCACGATGATATCATTGAGATTCTGATGAAGTGCGAGGATATCGGGGAAGCTAAAGCAAGGTTAAGGCATATCCTGTTAGCGATAAATACGCTCTTGGTTGAGAGCAAGAAATAAGGAGGAATAACTATGGGTATTTCTTTTGGAAGCAAAAGTGTAAAACCATATGTGGGGAGTAAGGAAGTGCAGGAAGCGTATGTGGGAAGTCAGCTTGTGTATAAAGCAAGTTACCCTTATAAGTATGCTTTCCTTGGGACAGAGAATGACTATATGCTTGCGGATTGGTGTACTATTGGACAAAAGGTTGCTATTGCAAAATGGTTGGATATTTTTAGAATTGTTTTACCTTATACGGGCAGCCCTGATGCTAATGAAAACATTGTTATATTGAATGATATTGATAGCACAAAATATAAAGTGCTAAAATATACACATTTTGTGCAAAAACCGACAGCCACAACCTGCACTGTAACTTTTGGTAAAGGTAGTACATTGTTATCCCGCCAATACTATAATTTCCCTAATGTAACAGAAAAAGCATTAAGTTTTAATATCCCGGATGGAACAACTACCATAAGGTTAATCGGTGGAGTTAGCCTATACAGTTACCTTGACGCTATTAGAATTGAAGAATAAAGATCGGAAGA
>ERZ791802.1767-NODE-1767-length-15181-cov-14.510710_pt1 | contig 15181 bp, 10 predicted proteins | sample MGYA00510308_ERZ791802 | MGnify/ENA primary metagenome ERZ791802 (study PRJEB30046, sample SAMN00792028) | human gut metagenome | study: EMG produced TPA metagenomics assembly of the A metagenome-wide association study of gut microbiota in type 2...
CATGAGTCAATGACGGATTATGTGTGCCGCAGGCACTGGTAAGGCACATTAAACAAGGCTACACCCTTTGCCCCGGATAGCTACACCCTTTGGGGTAAATGGCTACACCATGTCAGGGAAAGGGTGTAGCCTTATATAAAAGGTAAAATTCCCTGTTGACATATAGTGATGAAAGCAGGGAATCGTTCACTTTATTGAATCAGAGGACCTTATATATCAATATTCGAGCCAAAAGTAATCCGTCAAGGTCAATCCGATTAATAGGATTATTCCCGCAATAAGCATAGAGACTTGTATTGAAGTAATTTTCAGCAGAAGGGTCCACCGTCGTAAACCTTCCCAGCGCAGCATCATACATGCGTGCCCCATAATCATACCAATTCAATCCCTTCTTGCCATCGTACTCCTTGCCGTTGTATTTATAAGGCTGCACATTGCCTGAGCTTGCAAATACCCCACCAAAAGGATAGTAATCGCTTCCTCAACAGCACCGCTGGAACTGAGGACAACGCGGTTGTTCCCCTGATGGTCCTGCAGGTAATAGTGATACTTCTTGTCCGAAAGCGTAACATACCCCTCTTCCGTAAGAAGAAGCCTGGCAACACCGTTTTCATAGACCACATTGCCGCAATACACAGTAGGAACCGGATTGCCCGAACCATCTGCCTCCTTATACATCATGCGCCGCTTGATGCCGTCGGCAGTATAGCCATACTGTATGAAACCGCCGGAAGCAAAAGTGACGCCCGTTGGCAAATTTAATACATTATACGTAATATTGCTAATTCCCTTGTTTAAATCTTTGGTCAAATTGCCGTTCGCATCATAAACGTACTCGTTCGCCTGCTTAACACCGTCCTTGAACTCGAAGCCATTGTTGTAAGCAGAAGTCGTAGCGGTATCGTCCACATGATTCAGCAGATTGCCCGTAAGAATGATTAGGGCGTAGACTGATGCGGAGGTCTGCCCGTAGCACTGCGAAGACAGGACATTGTCGTTCTTGTCGTAACCGGTCACCTTTTCTGTATAGCGGCCTGCGCCGTGGGTGAAAGCAGTCAGACGGTTAAGGCCGCCGTATCAGTATTAGAAAGAAAAAAGCTATCCTAACATGCAAGATATAAGATATCTGATGTTAGGATAGCGATAAAATAGTCAATTCATATCAGGTCAAGACGCCCTAATTATCAATACAAAAGAGACTGCGTTTGTTTATGATAAACTGCATTTTTCTTTTGAAGATTTACGGCTATTGACAAGAGAAGCTATTAAATAAAAGATATTAATGATTACATAGCATAGAAAAAACTTCCACACTTTAATCGTTTCTTTTAGCCACTCCTCAACCCATAAGATATCAATTTTATCCCCACATCGATTTTCAATCTCATATTTATAACTAATTTCACAATTAATAATTGCGCATACAATTACTAATGAAAGAATTATTGATGTGGCAACAAACACAATTCTAAGCCATTTCATAATCTATCTTGTTTTATAAACTACACCTCCAGGTTTGGATATTCTCACTAAATGATTCTGCATTGATATTGGAAGAATAAATCTGTTGACAATAGGAATAGTAGTCCATGTTCCAAAATTGCTTGTTTGTTGTAGCCTTGTCTCTTTCAGAGCATTTGACCCGCTTTTATTCAATACATCAGATACCATTGTTGTACAATTATTACTTGTCAGCTTATATTCATCAATAATACGAGCAGAAGAACTGTTATAATAATCACTTTTAGGATTATCTGGCATTGTAGTTGACATATTAAACTTTTCGTCTAAAATATTAGCAACTTTTTCATCTGCCACATCTGTTACTACAAATACAGACATTCCGCCAGCTGCTTTTTTGTCATTGTAAGCTTTTGCTTCATCCCCCATTAACTTTAAAAGAACACCGGAACCGTTTCCTAAAGAATTAGAGCTTCTATCTGGTCCTTTGTTAGTCCCATTGTATCGTCCGTAGCTATAAACAGTCATATTAGATCCTTCACCAACACTAATCCACGTGTGACCAAAGGACTGAGTTTCAGTGTAAACTCTAATACTATCTCCATTCACATCAATATTCCCAACCGGACTATTCGCCCCATACTGATACGGAGACATCGAATAATATTTCTCGGCAAATCTGTCATTCGTCGTAAACCTACCCAATACCGCATCATAATGCCTCGCCCCATAATCATACCAGTTCACCCCTTTCTTCGCATCAAGCTCCTTGCCGTTGTACTTGTAAGGCTGCACATTGCCTGAACTTGCAAACACCCCTCCGAATGGATAGTAATGGTTCGTCTCCTCTACCGTGCCGCTCTGGTTGATGACTACCCGGTTGTTACCCTGATGGTCTTTCAAGTAATAGTGATACTTGCTGTCACTCAGAGTAACATAACCCTCATCAGTCAGCAGCAACTTCTGAACACCGTTCTCATAGACCACGTTTCCGCAATAGTCCGTCGTGGTGGTAGTGCTGCCTGTCTTATGGACAGTTTTCAGCTTTGTGCCGTCGGCTGCATAAGTATAGGTAATCGTGCTACCATCACTAAAAGTTACTACACTAGGCAAATTTAAACAATTATACGATATATTGGTAATTCCCTTGTTTAAATCTTTAGTTAAATTCCCGTTGGAATCGTAGTTGTATTCATTCGCCTGCTTCACGCCGTCCTTGAACTCGAAACCGTTGTTGTAAGCAGAAGTCGTAGCGGTATCGTCCACACGATTCAGCAGATTGCCCGTAAGAGTGATCAAGCCGTAGACTGATGCGGAGGTCTGCCCGTAGCACTGCAAAGATAGGATATTGCCGTTTTTGTCGTAACCGGTCACCTTTTCTGTATAGCGGCCTGCGCCGTGGGTGAAAGCAGTCAGACGGTTAAGGCCGTCGTATCAGTATTAGAAAGAAAAAAAGCTATCCTAACATGCAAGATATGAGCTATCTGATGTTAGGATAGTTATTAAAGAGATTAGTCAACTAAGACAGATTATTTCTTATTAATGTTAAGCAACCAATATACAGCCAATGATAAAGCATAAATTGCATATATAACTACTATTTCAGCATAATTGACAAGAGCATGTATTTCATCTAATCTGTCACTCACTACCGGGAAAGTGCCTTTACCACCTAAGGGCAAACAGTCTTCTATGGAATATTTTATCACTAAATAATAATTAAGAATAAAACCTATCCCATAGACAATCATCAACAATGAGAATATCAGAAATACCATTAAAATAACCTTTTTCATAATTACCATTTTGTTCCAGCTCCATGCAAATTAAACTCTTTCTTTATTTCATTATAAGTAATTCTTCTGATACTATGCTCATCCTCTTTAGACATTACTTTCAAACGGTCTCCTAAAGAAGCAGGGGCTTTAGAATCTTTCAAATCCAAATCTTTTTTTACTCCCTCTTGTATACCTTTTATGGAAGTGGTAGCGCAGTTGTTAATAAATAAATTATATTCATCAATAACTTTCGCATTTTCTTTACCTGCATACTTACCTTTTTGAGGTATTTTATTACTATTATCTAATTGCTTATCAAAGTGTTTCGAAACAAGTTCATCTGAACCTTTTGTAAACTCATATCCCACTGCTTCATTAGCAAGCATTTGATCCTGAATAAAGCTAATAGCATCTCTACCCGTCAATTTAATAAGCACTCCTTCTCCTGTAGGCGAAGTATTCCGTGCCGAACTTTTATCTTTTCCCAATTCTCCATATCTACCATAGGTATACACAATTGTATTATCACCATTGCCAACTGTTACAAATGCATGTCCAAAACCTTTTCTTTCGATATAAATTCTTGGCAGTCTCCCGTCTGCATCAATAAATTTGATAGGATTATTCAAACAATACCCATACGGACTCATCGGATAATACTTCTCTGCCAGTGGATCAACTGTCATAAACCTACCCAATGCTGCATCATACATACGTGCTCCATAATCATACCAATTCAACCCCTTCTTGCCATCATACTCCTTCCCGTTGTACTTGTAAGGCTGCGCATTGCCTGCACTTGCAAACACCCCTCCAAATGGATAGTAATGGTTCGTCTCCTCTACCGTGCCGCTCTGGTTGATGACTACCCGGTTGTTACCCTGATGGTCTTTCAAGTAATAGTGATACTTGCTGTCACTCAGAGTAACATAACCCTCATCAGTCAGCAGCAACTTCTGAACACCGTTCTCATAGACCACGTTTCCGCAATAGTCCGTCGTGGTGGTAGTGCTGCCTGTCTTATGGACAGTTTTCAGCTTTGTGCCGTCGGCTGCATAAGTATAGGTAATCGTGCTACCATCACTAAAAGTTACTACACTAGGCAAATTTAAACAATTATACGATATATTGGTAATTCCCTTGTTTAAATCTTTAGTTAAATTCCCGTTGGAATCGTAGTTGTATTCATTCGCCTGCTTCACGCCGTCCTTGAACTCGAAACCGTTGTTGTAAGCAGATGTGGCTACAGCATCATCTACACGGGTCAACTGATTACCACCGAGGGTGAAAGTCAGGTTATCAATCAGACCATAGGTAGAAGCTCCGGTTTGACCGTAGCGTTGCAGGGTCTTGATGTTGCCGTTCTTGTCATAGGCGGTTACATTCTCACTGAAACGGTCGGTGTTCGCGTTGATGCCGGCTGTTTCGCCGTAGGTCGCGTTCAGCAGCCTGTCCAGCCCGTCGTAGGTGAACTTGTAGCCGCGGACGGTGCTTTCATTCCCTGCCTTCCAAGTCATGCTGCTGATGCTGTTATTGTATTTGGCTGTTGTAAAACAAATTCCGCGTAAGCTTGCTTCCACTGATACCCGTCAGTCAGCTGCAGACATTGTAAGTGTACGACTGCTTGTTCACGGCAGAACCGTGCAACGACTTGCTCTGTAGACGGCCCAGATTGTCATAAGCGTAGGCGGCAAGCGTTACCTTACTCGAATCATCAACCTGATACTTCAAGAATAGTTCACGTTGAACAGGCTGATTATGAGATGTCCGACAAGACAATACCTCTCAAGGTGTCAGGAATACTAAAAAGTCCAAAGATTAGATACAATGCCCCCTAAAAGTTGGATAAAATACTTTTAGGGGGCATCTCAGCAATATTAAAACACATCAGATGAAGAATATCTGCTGCAAATCACTTCGTTACCTTCGTCCATACTTCCTTAACATATATACCAAAACTATAAAATTCATAATAGGGATCAATATATATATCATAGGCAATTCAAAGAATAGAAATAAAAGGAACATTATAAGACCTAAAGCTACTGAATATAAAAAGCATATACCTAAAAATATAATGTTATAGGTATTACTCTTAATAACTATTCCAAGAAATGATATTAATAACAATATGATTGCGGCAATAAAGGTCTCAATGGATTTAAATGATAAAAGCCAAATACTTTGTACAGCCCAAAAAACGGTATTGTTAATTTTAATATATTCCCTTTTAGTATCATTTATTTCTCCTTATTATGTATCCTAATGGATTGTTCTTTTCTATAGCCTGATATGCCTTACTTGGCAAATAAGGATTTACTTTTACATTGAAAATGTTCCCAGTTTGCCTATTGGTTACTTTCATTTTGTTCATTGTTTCTATACCAGCTTTATTTAATGATTTTTGAACTACGATGGAACAATGATTGCCCACTAAAGAATACCCTTGATCTACAGTTTCAAGAAATGTATTCTTGATGATTCTATCCTGTTTCTCCGTTGTCGGAATAAGATAGCCTTCTTGATAGCCATAACCATTAACCTTGCCACTTTCTAGGTCCTCCTTATAAGTATTCTGATTATACTCACTATCCAGAAATGCTTGGGGAGTAGGCCAAGAAAGCTCCCCTTTATTATCTTGAGGACCGCCTCCTAAACTTCCTTCTGTCGAGTTGTATATTTTATCGCCATTGAAAGAATAGTATTCCCAACGATTAGAACTATTCTGAATTAATAAACCTAAATGTTCACCACTCGTATAATTAAGTACTACAATGCTATCCCCATTCACATCAACATTCTTCACCGGATTATTCGCCCCATACTGATACGGAGACATCGAATGATACTTTTCAGCAAATCTGTCATTTGTCGTAAACCTCCCCAACGCCGCATCATAATGCCTCGCCCCATAATCATACCAGTTCAACCCCTTCTTCGCATCAAGCTCCTTGCCGTTATACTTGTAAGGCTGGACATTGCCTGAGCTTGCAAACACACCACCGAACGGATAGTAATGGTTCGTCTCCTCTACAGTGCCGCTCTGGTTGATTACTACCCGGTTGTTCCCCTGGTGGTCTTTCAAGTAGTAATGATACTTGCCGTCGCTCAAAGTAACATAGCCTTCATCGGTCAGCAGCAACTTCTGAACACCGTTCTCATAGACCACGTTTCCGCAATAGTCCGTCGTGGTGGTAGTGCTGCCTGTCTTATGGACAGTTTTCAGCTTTGTGCCGGCGGCACCATAAGTATAGGCAATCGTACTACCGTCACTGAACGTGACCATATTGGGCAAATTTAATACATTATAGGTAATTGTACTAATTCCCTTGTTTAAATCTTTAGTTAAATTTCCATTGGAATCGTAAGTGTATTCGTTCGCCTGCTTCACACCGTCCTTGAACTCGAAACCACCATTGTAGGCAGAAGCTGCTGCCGCATCGTCCACACGGCTCAACTGATTGCCGGCGAGGGTGAAAGTCAGGTTATCAATCAAACCGTAACTGGAAGCAGCGGTCTGACCGTAACGTTGCAAGGTCTTGATGTTGCCGTTCTTGTCATAGCCCGTCACGTTCTCGCTGAAGCGGTTGGTGTTCGTATTGATGCCGGCTGTTTCACCGTAAGTGGCGTTCATCAGACGGCTTAATCCGTCGTAAGTGAACTTATAGCCACGGATAGTGCTCTCATTTCCAGCTTTCCACGTCATGCTGCTGATGCTGCCGTTGTATTTGGCGGTGCCGGTGCCGGTGTTGTAGTACAGATTCTGTGTAAACTTGCTTCCACTAATTCCCGTCAGCCAGCCACGGACATTATAGGCATACGTCAGCTTGTTGGTGGCACTTCCGTGCAGGGACTTTGATTGCAGTCTTCCCAAGTTGTCATACGCATAGTCGGCAAGGGTTATCTTGGTGCCGCCTAGCGTATGCTCCACCTTCAAGAGTCTGTCCGCATGGTCGTAGCTGTAAGTATACACTTCCGTGCGGGTTGTTTTTCCGCTTGCCGTGTGGGTATGGGTCACTGTAGCAGGCTTGTTTGTAAAAGTATAGACGGTAGCTGCTACATCATAACCACCCAAAGGATTACTTTGTACAGTCTTCACCACACGGCCCTTGATGTCATAGTAGTATGCGGTATAAATCTTGTTACTACTACCAAGTACCGTTGCCACACTTGCAGTCAAGGCACCTTTTCCATTGCCCGAAGCATCATCAGGGAAATTGCTGTTATTGAAACCTGCTTGCGAACGGAAAGCGTAACTGTCATAGAAGTGCTGCACAAGTACATTCGTTCCAGAAGTGGTCACTTTGTTGGTACAAGTCCCCTGTTCCGTCAGGCGGTTCAGCCCGTCGTACTTGTAGTACGTCCAGTTACCGGATGTAAGGGCACGCTGGTTGCCGTCCTGCGAGAATACCAGGCGGTCGGCATTGTCATACACCATTTCCATATATCCCGCACCGGGAAGCTTCTTCCAGATACAGCGGTTGCGTCCGTCGTATTTGTACTGAAAAGCATACAAGTCGAGATTGGCCGAGCTCTGGTACATAGGCTGGAGTACGAAACAAAGATTACTTTTGTCGTCATACACATAGTAAGTGTCGTGCGTTTCACTGCCTTTCATCTGACGCGTCAATACAACATGTCCCATCTCATCGGTAAAGGTGTAGCTCACATTCAGGTCTTCATCGGTGGTTTTAATAACCGAAAGCTGACCGGAAAAATTGCGTATAGAAAGCAAAAGGCAGATGATTCACGAAGCCAAACTGAAAAACAAATTCCCTGCTTATATTCAAAAGACATAAGCAGGGAATCATTTAGTTTATTGAATCAGAGATTCGGGGACTTGGGAACAATGGGGGAAGAACATACACTGAAACAGAATATTTTATCTTATCAAGAAACGTCCAAATATAAAATACCATTCTTCAGAAAGTGCATTATTCGTTTTTTGCCAACTTCCTTCAGTGGATAGGAGTATTTTTTTTATTAACTTATCGTAATTATACTTGGAGTTATTATACCCTGCCCTTTTCACAATTTTTATTTCTCTAATTTTAAGTTTTCTGTCAAAAAGAATAGTGTATAAACAAGAGGCATTCTGTTCATCACCATTGTAGTTTTCCCAATAAAGACTATCTTGGTATTTCCTTAATGATTCGTTTCCACCAATATAAGAAATTTCCGTTGAGACTTCTCGCAACCGCTTCCTAAAATAATAAGAAGTATACATTTTAGAAGATCTTGCAGTATCCAATATCAATTCAAAAACTGGTAAGTTGGTCTCAGTATCAAAAAAGATAGTTTTTTCTATCTTCTTTTTATAGGAACTTATATCACTTGAATATATTATACTTTCTTCCACCAACTTATTTTGTCCGTACAATAATGGCGGAAGCATAATAAACATGAAAAATAGTTTTAATTTAATAGTCATATCCTAATCGTTTTGACATTACATCAGCTCTTTTATTGTATATAAAATTATTGACCCCTGGCTGTCCGTGGCTAAACGGTACATTCCTCAAGTATAAAATAACATGCCCAAATTCGTGTGCAATCCCAACTGTTCGATGATTCAAAGTGCCATTCTTATTAATTATGACTTGTACATGGCTATTGGTTGAACTCTTACCGGAAGCTAACCTCTTGTCAGGTACTAATGTCTGACCTAAATTTCCTTGAATATGTTTTCCAAAAGGGACTCCAGCCTTTGAATACTCTTCTTTTTGATGAGCAGGTATTTCGCTATCATCATCGTCATAAGGAGTACCAAAAGTTTCTTCTACAGTCTTCCCATTCATTTTATATGTATTCTTATCAGATAATGACAGTTCTACCATTTTCTCACTATTGGCAATCTCAAATAAGTCTTTCAGAAAGAAATCATTACTACTATTAGCTTGTTTCGCAATGGAAGTTGGATCCAATATACCATTATTGAATTGCATCTTTATGTTACTACCATCCTGCAAACCATTGTAAATAGCTTCAATAGCTGCTGGAGTTACAATAAGCAAGCTATCTCCATTGATGTCAATGGTATTCACTGGATTATTCGCTCCATACTGATACGGAGACAATGAGTGATACTTCTCGGAAAACCTATCATTCGTTGTAAATCTCCCCAGCGCCGCATCATAATGCCGTGCCCCGTAGTCATACCAGTTCAACCCCTTCTTGCCATCATACTCCTTGCCGTTGTACTTGTAAGGCTGCACATTGCCTGAGCTTGCAAATACACCACCAAAAGGATAGTAATGGTTCGCTTCCTCTACCGTGCCGCTTTGGTTAATCACTACCCGGTTATTACCCTGATGGTCTTTCAAGTAGTAATGATACTTGCCGTCACTCAGTGTCACATAACCTTCTTCGGTAAGAAGCAACTTCTGAACACCGTTCTCATAGATCACATTTCCACAATAGTCAGTTGTTGTGGTTGTACCTCCTATCTTATGTACAGTCTTTAGCTTGGCGCCGTCAGCTGCATAGGTGTACACAATCGTACTCCCGTCACTGAATGTCACCGCACTTGGCAAATTTAAACAATTATACGATATATTGCTAATACCCTTGTTTAAATCTTTAGTTAAATTTCCATTGGAATCGTAGGTGTATTCGTTTGCCTGCTTCACACCATCCTTGAACTCGAAACCACCATTGTAGGCGGAAGCTGCTGCCGCATCGTCCACACGGCTCAACAGATTGCCACCGAGGGTGAAAGTCAGGTTATCAATCAAACCGTAACTGGAAGCAGCGGTCTGACCGTAACGTTGCAAGGTCTTGATATTGCCGTTTTTGTCATAGGCGGTTACATTCTCACTGAAACGGTTGGTGTTCGTATTGATGCCGGCTGTTTCGCCGTAGGTCGCGTTCATCAGGCGGCTTAATCCGTCGTAAGTGAACTTATAACCACGGATAGTACTCTCATTTCCAGCCTTCCACGTCATGCTGCTGATGTTTCCGGTGTAGCATGCGGTGCCGTTTCCGGTGTTGTAATACAGATTCTGTGTAAACTTGCTTCCGCTGATACCTGTCAACCAGCTGCGTACATTATAGGCATACGTCAGCTTGTTGGTGGCACTTCCGTGTAGAGACTTGGACTGCAGTCTGCCCAAGTTGTCATACGCATAGTCGGCAAGGGTTATCTTGGTGCCGCCTAATGTATGCTCTACCTTCAAGAGTCTGTCCGCATGGTCGTAGCTGTAAGTATACATTTCAGTACGAGTGGGCTTTCCGCTTGCAGTATGCGTATGCGTTACAGTAGCGGGCTTATCGGTGAAGGTATATACGGTAGCCGTCACATCATAGCCCCCCAAGAGATTGCTTTGCACGGTCTTCGCCACACGGGCCTTGATGTCATAGTAGTATGCGGTATAAATCTTGTTGCTACTACCAAGTACCGTTGCCACACTTGCAGTCAAGGCACCTTTTCCATTGCCCGAAGCATCATCAGGGAAATTGCTGTTATTGAAACCTGCTTGCGAACGGAAAGCGTAACTGTCATAGAAGTGCTGCACAAGTACATTCGTTCCAGAAGTGGTCACTTTGTTGGTACAAGTCCCTTGTTCCGTCAGGCGGTTCAATCCATCATACTTGTAATACATCCAGTTGCCCGTGCTGAGGGCACGCTGGTTGCCGTCCTGCGAGAAAACCAGGCGGTCGGCATTGTCATACACCATTTCCACATATCCTGCACCGGGAAGTTTCTTCCAGATACAGCGGTTACGTCCGTCGTATTTGTACTGGAAGGCATACTGGTCGAGATTGGCCGAGCTCTGATACATGGGCTGCAGCACAAAGCAGAGGTTGCCTTTGTCGTCATACACATAGTAGGTGTCGTGCGTTTCGCTGCCTTTCATCTGACGCGTCAATACAACATGCCCCATCTTGTCGGTGAAGGTGTAGCTCACGTTCAGGTCTTCATCGGTGGTTTTAACAACCGAAAGCTGACCGGAAGCATAGCTGCCGTTGCTCGTCAGTGCGCCTGCACTGCTTACACTATAGTTGATGCAGTTCAACTGCGCGTTAGCCGTACTGTTGGCCAGATAGTCCGTATTGACGGAATGCCCGCCATGCCATGCGGCTCCCGGTCCGTATTCCTTGACGGTACGGTTCAGCGGAGAAGCCTCGTACACCGGCTGGCCGTAAGGACGCGAGTCGTTGCCATAGTTGCCGGGCGCACTGCTCTTGAATGCAGCAGGCGCCACATACTCGGCAGACGAGACTATCGGCAGCCAGGAATTCACGGCACGTCCTGCAACGTCGTACTCCTGCAGCGTCACCAGATTGCTGTTGCTTGCCGTCACCTTCTTCAATACCGTCTGGAACGGACGTCCCAGACCGTCATAATACTCCACCTTGTCCAGGTATTTCCCTCCCGTTTCATCCAGCATGCTACGGGTACGCACATAATTGTGGCTGGCATCCTGCGCCGCTGTTGTCAGTGCATAGCACAGCAACGCCATGAACATATATTTTCGTTTCATACAATTCTTTCGTTTCATTGGGGTTTGTAATTATACTGATATTCGTTCACTACCTTTCCATTATGGTCCTTAACCTGGAACAAGCGGTTGAAGTCGTCATAGGCAAAGGTCGCTTTCTCTTTATTCGGTTCTACAATTTCCGTAACACCCACAAGCGGGCGATAGAGATAGGTAGTAACCAAAGCATTGTCGTTGGCAAGCCCGTTTCGCACTGTGTTCAGGACAGCTGTAATAGACGCAGTATTCACATTGGCTGGCAGTTGGCTGATGCTCGCCGACGAGATTTTCTCTACAGCCTCATACGTCTTTCCTTCTATCTTGGCCACCGGATAAAGATTGTTATAGGCCCATAGGAAGCTCACCGGCAAATTGTTGCGTATATAACCCAGCAGCCGGCCTCTCGAAGTGTACTTGCCAAACCAGATGTCCTGCACATAGGCTCCCGCATAGTCGGCCAGTGTCTTGGGAGCAGCAGAGCTGAATTTCAACGTACGTTTGGGCAGAATCATGTTGAGCGTGTCTTTATATTCCGTCTTCGACGCATTCACCACTTTGCCGGCAGAGAGTTCGACGCGTTCTATGGGTATGCCCACCATATATTTCCCTTTCATCTTGACGGAAACGGCATCCGTAAAGCTGTTTGCATATTTAAACTGCTTTTCTTTCTCCACCCCGTGCTTGTTGCTCTTCAAGGAAGAAAGTACCCCATAGTCAGTATAGGCATATCTCTCTTCGTCCACTATATTGCCTTCAGCGCGATAGTCGGTAGTCACTTTCTTGCTGAGATAGTACGATTGTGCCCACAGATTGTAAGGCTGCATGGTACGGGTAGGATGGGAATAATCCGGATTGAAATAATAGTTGCGTATTTTCGGTGCCCAAACCTCTTCCGAAGAAGAAGGTGAGTAGGTGTACTCCTCTCTCTTCAGCAGTTTATGATTTTTATCCCTATATTCTACCGACGAAAGTTTACCGTTCTCATAGTCAGGCACCGTAGGAATACCGGCCAGGTATATATCAGTAACCTCATCCGGAACGTTATGGTATCTGTAAGTGGTATATCCCTGAGTATCCATGTCGCCATATGATTCACTGACCGCCGTATATCCCACAAGGTTTCCTCTGGAAAGATTCGTCAAAGGGATATAAGGAGCAGATTGAATCAGTTCATAGTAAGCATTCATCCAGTTTCCTGCCCAACTTTGCATTTGTTCTACATAGACCGGTGCGTTGAATACCGGCTTCACCATCAGCTTTGCATCCTGATATTCAAACTTACGCCAACTCTGGTTACCGTTGCCGTCCGTATTCGTGATGGACTTGATGCGCAGCCCGGCACCCAGGTAATCCTTATCCAAGGGAGCATTCGTTTTGCCTACTATCTCTACCGAAATATTGATAGGATACTCCAACCTTACATTCTGCACTGCCAATGTCACACGATACGTACCTCTGTCCAGTTGCTTTTCAGTGTCATCAGGCCAGGGCTCCATCACATCATAATCGGGAGAAGAGAACAAGGTTCTATAACCATTACCCTCTTTCTTTTCGAGTTGTGTTGTGTAAGTAAGCGACGAAGCAAGATGTTCACTGGGATGAGGTTCGTCATGTCTTCTGCGGATGATAATCTTGGGATTGGCATCGTCCACTTCAAAAGGCTCGCCAATATACATAAGGACAGGAGCTCCGGGTGCTACGGGCGGCATACCGTTGTCTACCAGGTTAAGGGTTCCTTCGCGCAAGGGGGGCATCATAGGCAAAGTTTCAAAACGATGTCCTTCATACTCAAAGGTAGTTGTGCCACCCGTAGGATAGGTGATAGTGCGCAGCGTCCCTATCTTGCACAACGCCTCATTGAATGAACGGTCCATACCTTCTTTGAACAAGCTCGTCTTACTGCTCGGCTTTATCGACTCCGACCAATAAATGCTGGGGCTAATCTTTAAAGAAGCAGTCATTGGTGACGCACCGTTGTAGAATCCCCAGGCATCTACAGACAGAGAGCGTTTGGGCGGCAATTTCCCCATATTGTAATCCATGGTATATACATTGTTCTTCTTCGAACCAGCCACATCATATACCTTCGACAATAACAAACGGTCATCATAACCATTGGTAGTGGCAGCCATTCCGCTAAGCAGATATTTATACTCCAGCATGGTGGTCTTGATAAGGTTACCGGCAGTATCACTCACCTTGATACTCGACAGCTTCTGTACCTTTTTTCCGGTTTCCGCACTCTCTATATCCTCACGATCAGTTGTACCGAATTCTACTTTACCCCCTTCAAAAGTAATAGCCGACAATGTCCATTGCTCTATCTTGGAGTATGAGTAATTGTAGTTGAACTTATTGGTGAAATACTGCGGAGATTGTGAAGACAATTGGCCATTCACTATTTTAGACAAAGATATAACGTCTTCTGTAGTAGAAATGGGAGTAAAAATACTTTCTTTTTTGTAACTAAACGTAATCTTTCCACCGTTGGGAGATGTCACAGAGTCAAGCATCCAGGCTGTTACAATCTGCGGTTCGTTATAGTATGGAAATATATGACTTCTAGTTATATCTGTTTGAAAAAAATCAATGGTATTTAAGAAATAGTATGTGATTTCTTTTGTCGAGAAGGAATAGACATATCCTTCCAAGTCCGTCATGGTCCATGTTTTGTTACTTGTATTGTATACCATCTTTACCACTTTTTCTTGTGTTTGGATGGTAGGGACGGCATTCAGTTGTCGGTTGTTCTTCAATACGTCGAAATACATGGAGCCCGAATGTCCGCCTGCATTGAAGTAAAACATATCAGGTTCGGCATCATAGTCACCTTTGAAATAACCCATATACTTCTCCAAATTCTGGTCGGTCACTTCAAATCTGGGATTGGTCAGCCACGGAGCATCAGTAAGGTTATAGCACCCACGTGCTGCAAAGTCGTCCGTACCCTGCACTTGTCTGACGACGCACCCTCCTGCCTGGAGGGTCCATCCAAGGCCGATCCAAGTAGCTTCTTGTGCAACACGTGTTCCGTCCGTATGGTAGGATAGTGCAATGGGGAACTTCTTTCCGTCAAGGTCAATCTCGTAGATCGGGATAGTCAGATTGGCTTGCCCCACATAATTGTCGGTAGGTATCATGCCGAAAGTTCCCAATGAAGCTGCATTGGGAGATACCGGAACAATCCGGAAGTTGGTTTCAGGATGGCCATCCTGCGAATACATAACCGTTGCCTTCAGTAAAAGGAACAGTAATAAAAACAAGGATATTCTTTTCATGATAAATCGTTGTTATTAGAAAAATTATTCAATATGTTTTGCGGGATAAGGGATGGGGGAGGCTGTTTTCCAAGCCTCTCCCATTCCCTTGCTGGCTTTTCAGCCTCCTACAGTGGCATCGCCTGCACGCCCAGCACACTGGCTATGGTGGCAATGATGGTGCCCACAATTTTCAAGATATCTT
>ERZ791802.1768-NODE-1768-length-15177-cov-2.595225_pt1 | contig 15177 bp, 10 predicted proteins | sample MGYA00510308_ERZ791802 | MGnify/ENA primary metagenome ERZ791802 (study PRJEB30046, sample SAMN00792028) | human gut metagenome | study: EMG produced TPA metagenomics assembly of the A metagenome-wide association study of gut microbiota in type 2...
TAATGGCATCTTCGGGATGATTATCAGATAACAACCGATTAAGAATAGGAAGAAGATAAGCCGCAGTTTTTCCTGTACCGGTTTGGGCTACACCTATTAAATCTTTACCTTCAAGTATAACAGGAATTGTATGTTCTTGCACTGGAGTACACTCCTGAAAGTTCATCGTATCCAATGCTTGTAACACACAATCGTCTAAATTTAACTCCGTAAATTTCATTTGCTCTTATATTTGCCGACAAAGATAATAAATCATTCCAAAGTTTAAACTACTGATTATAGTTTTCCTTGTTCTTCCAAATAAGAATCTTTAAAACCAAGTACATAAAGTACCAAAGTTAAAATTCATATTGAAACAAATTAAATGATGGGAAATAACGTCTGGTAAACGGTCTATAAATAATAATAGACTGGGACAAACCAGTCCATTATTACAAAAAGTTAAGGTTTTGCTAAAAGCTCAATGATTGCATTATATCAAATTCCAAATAAAGGTTATTTTATCATATATTGTTTCTTTGTAAAAAATCAAGCAACTGATCCTTTTTTACAGGTTTTGTTAAGAATGCATCACAACCAGCTTCCATCGCACTAACTCTATCAGAATCGAAAGCATTGGCTGTAAGCGCAATAATAGGTATTTGGGCATTGAATTCCCGAATTTTGCGTGTTGCTTCCAAACCACCCATAATCGGCATATTTATATCCATGATAACAAAGTCGTATTGTCCTTCAAGTACACTTCGTACAGCATCTATTCCATTGGAAACCCGACTAAGATTGAAGTTTTTAAGTATACTCTTGACTAATAAATAGTTACTATCATTATCTTCGGCAAGCAGAATCTTCATATCCTTTTCCTTGATTTCTTTAAAAGCAGGTAATTGCGATAAAGGATCGGAATTATTCTCGTTTTTATCATTTAAATCTTCAATCTCACAAGGTATCCATGCCCAAAAAGTAGACCCTACACCCGGCTCTGAATTAAAGCCTATTTCTCCTTTTGCTCCTTCTATAATAGCTTTGGAAATGGCTAGTCCCAACCCTGTTCCCTGAGCAAAATCATTAAGTTTCTGGAAACGTCCGAAAACTCTATCTTGTAATTCATATGGAATACCTACTCCCGAATCTTCCACGTAAATCCGGATTCCTCCTCTCTCAATGGAATATCCCATTTTTATATATCCGGCTTTCGTACATTTTGCTGCATTAGTTAAAAAATTCATCCACACTTGTTTTAGTCGATTCGGATCTAAAACAACACAGCAATCCGGTCCTGAAACTGATCGGAATTCAACTTTCGGATTAGTGATTTTGGGTTGTATTGTTGCACATAACTCATTACAGACCTTACGTAGATTGAATTTTTCCCGTTTACGTTCAAGGATGCCTGACTCAATCTTTGAAAGATCCAAAATATCATTGATTAAGCGAAGTAGTAATTCATTATTAAATTCAATGATGTCCATATACTCTTTCTTTTCAGCCAGATCATCACAATCCACTAACAGTTCGGAGAATCCAACAATTGCATTTAGAGGCGTACGTATTTCATGGCTCATATTGGCTAGAAAAGCAGACTTTATCCGGTCCGAAAGTTCAGCTTTTTCTTTTAGTTCCTTCAACTCATTGGCCATATTCTCCCACTTCGTATTATTGAATGTAATGCCGGTATAACGAGTTACTTCTCCTTTCTTATTTCTTTCTGCTGGGATTCCTGTTACAATGAGAGTTTGCCATTCCTTATCCCACTTAGTTCTGGATCGATATTGAAAACTGAGTTCTTTATTAACTCCCAAAAGCATTCCTTCAAAATTTTCACGGACTACATCTACATCATCAGGATAAGTAACAAGTAAATAATCTTCTAATGAAATGCTCTTTTCCGAATCATAATTATTAACCGGATCGTTGAAGGCATGAAATTGTTTGGTATCCAAGTCTAGAACCCAATAAGACATACCTACTGTCTTAAATGTAAGTTCCATTCTGTAGTTGCGTTCCCTAAGCTCCTCATCAAGTTGATGCTGCTTGGAAATATTCTGTCGAAGTCCTGTAAAACGAATTACATTTCCTTTATCATCTCTCTCAAATGGAACACCTATTATATTGCAATATTGCCAGGAATCGTCATATTTAGTTTGCATACGACAGACAAGGTCAATATTTGTCTCCTTCCCCATCATCATAGATTGAATGGCATCCAAAGTTGCAGATTGATCTTCGGGATGGATTACATTCAAGTATTCTTTTACAGTTAATAATTGATCCGATACATAATCATTCACCGGGTCATTATAGGCTTCAAAGTATTGGGTTTGTACATCAAAATCCCAATGGACTATATTACTGACTTTCATTGCCATTTCACGTTTGGCAATCAATTCTTGTGTCTCTTTCGCCATTTGTATTCTTTTAGTCACATCCACCTGTGTACCTATAATCAGCAATTTCCCCCGATGTTCGGATGATAGTCGCATCCGGCTTTCATAATAACGATACTGATTTTGTAGCTTATCGAATGCTCGTATTGTTATTTGCCCGTGTTCTATTTCTCTTTTTATCAACTGATTAAAAAGTTCTGTCAATGTAGCATAATCTTGTGGGTGAAGTATTCCCTGCAGTTCTTCTAATTTCATGTCTTTTCTGACAATCGTGTTTCCATGCAACGAACTGAATACATTATTTTGCAAATCATACACCCAAGAGGACATATTTGCCGCCTCCATAGCCATTTCCAAATTCTTCTTACTTTCTTCCGTACGAAAATCGGCTTCTTTAGTAGAGGTCACATCATTAGTAAGCAACATATATCCTAAAATAGTCCTGTTACTATTGCGAATGGGTACTATTTTAACTTCATATATAATCGTTTTTTGATGACTAGAAGAAAAATATTCTCTGTTCATACGGTCAAAGTCGTACTCAAATTCCAAAGTAATATCTTCACCTGCCTGTATACGGGCTTTAAGTTCCTCATCAATATATGGACTATCGAAAAGGTTGAGTTTATTAACAACGGCAGTTTTATCTTCAACTCCATATATTTCCAAGGCACGATTATTTATACCACGTAAAATAGGTATTGTGTCATAGATTTCAATTCCTATCGGTAAATGAACATAGACACTCTCAGGGAACAATATTTGTTCCGTCAGTAGTTCTGACATTTTTTCATCAAAATATTCTTTGTCGCTTTTGCGGGAATCTTCTTTTGTTTGTTCCATATTATAATATGATATTTTTATATAAATACACTATAATCCTACCGTATAGTATGAATCATACGTCGATATTCCGAAGGAGACATACCTGTCTGCTGACGGAAAAAACGACTTAATGCTGATTGACTGGAAAAATTTGTTTGTTGAGCCACATTCTTTATATCAATATGTGAATCCCGAAGTAGTTTTTTTATTTCAATAATAAGATAATCTGCTATCATCTCATGAGGAGACTGTCCGTTCATTTCTTGAATTACCTTTGTCAGATAAATAGGCGATATACATAACTGAGCTGCATAAAAAGAGATTTCCCTGTTACTACGATAATATTCAGAGACCAACATTGCGAATTTAAAAGCTATGTTTTCTTTATTAGAGTTTGTAAGAGGTATTTTCTCACTATTTACCTTTTTTAGAAAAGATACATAATAATCCCAAAAATAAATCTGAAATAAATGTATAATCGTTTTATTACGGAAAACAGGGTCATCATTGTTATTTCGGAAATTGATGACATTACAATAATTAGAGAACCTTCGGACCTCACTATCATTTAAATGATATAGAAAATTCTTTCGCATATAGAAAAAGAAATCTGGAGTTATTTTCCCCAGACCACTCATTATATCAATAAACATAGTCTTGTCAAACTTAAAAAATGTCATGGAAAAATCATCGCTAATCTCTCGTATTGCTGCTAATTGCAATGGTAAAATAGTAACAATATCATTTGTAGATATTCGCTGACTGACCGAAAAAACTTCTATAACAGCAGTTCCACCTGTACAGAGCCCCCCAAAACCTTCTTTCAGATATGCCTCATGCCCATTTAAGAAGATGTGAAATGTCAGTATATATCATTAAAATATAATATTATTTTATAGTTATAGGTCAATAATTACCTCACAAATTTAAAATGTTTTTATTAGCACATGCCTATTATAATCGTAATTGGATGCAAATGGCAAATTTGGGTATCAAATTTCTGTCTGATTAAAAATAATAAAATCAAAAGGCTATTTTAATTGTTATCCAAGTAATGCTAATCATTTTATATTTAAGAGTAACGGAAATAATAGTAATATATTGGCTATTTAGAGATAAAGAAAATATTGAAAATAAATATTATTCTATATTATCGCTTGTGTTAAATGCCTATTGAATGGATATATTTTATGCTAAATAACATAAAATTAAAGACCAAATAGTTCTTTTTTTACCTTTTTATTTGGATAAGTGAGTAAATTGTACTTACCTTTGCACACGGTTTCTAAAACTAAGCGCTTTGATTATCAATATTTTGATGCAAAGTTTAAGTAATGTTCCGGGAAGAGACCACTGTTTAAGGGCAGTCCCGGATAGTATTAACTAAAGCCTTATTACATGAAATATGTAACGTGGATTTTTGTTGTATTATTTATTAGTTCCTTGACTTCATTTGTAGAAAAAGACAAACCGACAAGTGGTTTGAATGTAGGAGATGTAGCTCCAAGTTTTAAAATCGATGCTACATTCAACGGGCAGCAGCTTGACCTTCAAAACTTGAAAGGAAAATATGTATTGCTCAGCTTTTGGGCAAGTTATGATGCGCAATCCAGAATGCAAAATGTCAGTCTAAACAATGCGCTTCAAAACTTATCTAAAGATGTAAAAATGGTTTCAGTATCTTTTGACGACTACCAATCGGTGTTCAGCGAAACCATAAGAAAAGACAAGGTACAGTCTTCTGACTGTTACTTGGAAACAAAAGGAGAAGCTTCTTCTATATTTAAAAAGTATAATTTAGATAGAGGCTTCAAAAATTATTTATTGGATGATAGAGGTGTGATCGTAGCTAAGAACATATCCGCATCCCAGCTTTCTTCTTATTTCAATTAAGAGAAAGAGTTCCAGAGAGGACATCAATACAACAAAAATAAAAAGGGCTGTCTAATAAATCAAGACCTAAAATATGGTAGATTTATATGACAGCCCCTTTTTTATAAAATCAATCCTAACTTTCAAAACACTATTTTGTAGGTTTCATTTGCAAATTTGAAAATATAGATTTGCCCTTTCTGCAAACCATTAATATAATTGAAACCTTTAACGGCAGTTCGCATCATTACTTTTTGTCCCATTACATCATAAACCTCTATTATTGCTGTCTGAGTTGCGTTAATTACAACGATATCACCAGAGACATAAATCGTGTTGGCTTTTTTGGTCGATTGAATAGAAGAAGACGATTTGGCTCTTCCTACTGTCAGTTTTATATTCTTTATCTCCCAAATAGCTGATTCCTTATCTGTCGATTTATATCGGAATGCAAAACCGAAATTTTGAGTTAAATACTTAGCAGGAATTTCAATCTCAACCGGACTGTATACCCACTTCACATTATCAGGGTAAGTCGGAATAGTTACTTCTTCCCATGAAGCAACAGGTACTCTGTTTTCTTCTTCCAATTGAGGCACATCATAATCGGAAGCAAACATTAGTGAATAATTTCCTTTTTCTATTTCTAAACTAGTTGGACCAATGGCATGTTCAAAAGAAAGCATTGCCTTTGTTATACCTCCTAAATTCAAGCTCGGTGACAAAAGCCAATCTTCATTGGCATAAGACTCTGCTTCTTCACGATTATAACCGGACATACCGGCACCATACTTATTACTAAAATACCAGGTTTCATCACCTATAACATTTTCTTTATAGAATTTATTAAAACTTTCTTCAGTCAACAAACTTTCATCCAGTATTACATTGGAACTTTGTACCACTCCATTTCCTTTTAGAGGAACTATTATGGGTGGATTAAAACCAGCACCCACCACGGTTAATTTGGCTTCATCTGTATAAGTCCCCGTAGGAGTATATGTTATCGTTGCTGATAACGTTCCCTTATTTTTATCAATAATAGAAAGAGGAGATAAAGTGAAAGTCGAGGTTGCAGGAGAAATATCTATAATCAAATCATCTGTTTCATAAAGAGGAGTTATTCTTATTTCCCTTGTAGCAGAAGAACCTACTTCGACGTTACCAAAGTCTACGAATAAAGGTTCAACCGTTCCGGTAGGAAGATCAGTTTTTTTATCACCTACCACCTTCACGTTCTTTATCTTCCAAGTAGGTGCGGCTTCTTTCGTACTTTTGTATTTAAAGTAGATAAAAACATGCTTTTTTCCTATCACAAACGATAAGTCAATTTTTCCGGAAGACACAAATTCTTGGTTACCATCACTAGGATAAACAGGAACTGTCAGCTGATGCCAGTCAGGAAATGCCGAAGAATAGGGCTCCTGAGTCCCTACCCACACAGTTAATTCATCTGTTACTTCTGCAAAATCTTTTGCAGCATGATCAAAAGTTAATGTTGCAGATGTTACATCTGTAAAATCCAATTCAGGAGATACTAACCAACTTTGGGCCTCATATTTGATTGAATTGACAAAAGCGCTTGCCTTCATCTGCTTGTTTGTAACATCATATTTCCAAATTGCACTTAATCCGTCAGGTAAACGTGAACCATATTGTATAATTGAGAAGCCTCCCTGACTTGTTTCAAAAGTTTCGGAAAGAAGAACTGTTTCAACTGCTTTTACATTACTTCCTAACAGAAATAAGACTGTTATAAGTAAACTCAATCCTAATGAAGTAACACTTTTCATAAGCTCATTGATTTAAAATTAATATATTGAGTGATAGTTACTTAAGAATATTTTCAAATATAAACATTTAGTAAACAAAAATCAAGCATTATTTAGCTTTTTGCATAAAATATGTTTTATATTATCAAAAACTATACAAAACTAATATGAAAAGTATAAAAGTTTTTTTTATTTTGGTGCTTTGGTATACAGATAAATAGCTATGAAAGTATAGAGTATGTTAGGTATCCATACCGCTATAATGGAAGGCATACTACCATTGATGGCAAACGTAGAAGAAACTGTTTGGAACATGATATAAGAGAAACTCAATGCCAATCCCAGACCAAGATGCAATCCCATACCTCCTTTAGTTTTCCTAGAAGAAAGGGCTAGGCCGATGGTGGTCAGGATAAAAGAGGCAAAAGACATCGCAATGCGTCGGTAATACTCTATTTCAAATTCTTTGATATTGGCAAAACCTCTCTGTTTCTGCTTGAGAATATACTCTTTCAGGACCGGACTGGTCATCATTTCCTGTTGCTTACGTGCTATCAGGAAGTCAGACGGTTCCATTACAATAATGCTGTCCATCTTATCGCCTTTGGTTATATGCTCCTTATTACCTTTCAATTCTCTTATCATGTAATCCTTGATTGTCCATCGGTATTCGGACAAAGTGTCATACGTAATACTTCGGGCTGTCATGTGAGACACTAATTTCTTGTTCTCAAACTTATCAAGTGAGAAGCGATAACCGGTTTTATTATAATCTTCATATCTCTCTATATAGGCTATAACTCCGCTATCTACTTCCAACTGTACGTTGCGTACATAATCTATTTTCTTCTTCTTTATGTATTTATTCTCAAAATCAAGTCGTGTGACATTGCCTTCGGGAATTACATAAGAACCCAAACAGAAGGTTACGATAGAAATGATGGCTGCGGAAATCATGTAAGGACGCATCAAACGCTTAAAGCTCATTCCGGTAGAGAACATGGCGATAATCTCCGAATTCTCCGCCATTTTGGAAGTAAAAAAGATAACAGCAATGAAGACAAATAAGGGACTGAAAAGATTAGCAAAGTAGGGGACAAAATTCATGTAGTAGTCAAAGATAATGGCTTTTAACGGCGCATCATTCGTCATGAACTTATCCATTTTCTCATTAATATCAAATACTACGGCAATTGATATAATCAGAGCAATGGCAAAAACGTATGTTCCCAAGAACTTGACAATAATATATTTATCAAGCTTCTTTATTAACTTCCATCTAAACAACTTCTTCATTGCCCAATGGTTATAATCTTGTGGATAAACGTTTTACCATCATAGGCTTCCATGTAGAAAAATCTCCGGCAATAATATGTTTGCGAGCTTCACCCACCAACCATAAATAAAAAGCAAGATTATGGATAGAGGCTATCTGCATGGCAAGTAATTCCTGTGCATGAAATAAATGACGAAGATAAGCCTTACTATAAAGTGTATCCACATAAGAAGCGCCATCCGGCTCGATAGGAGAATAATCATCTTCCCATTTCTTATTCCTCATGTTCATAATACCCTCTTTGGTGAAAAGCATTCCGTTACGTCCGTTACGTGTCGGCATAACGCAGTCAAACATATCTACTCCTCTTTCTATTCCTTCGAGAAGATTGACCGGTGTGCCGACCCCCATTAAATAACGCGGTTTATCTTTCGGCAGTATCTCATTGACAAGTTCTATCATTTCATACATCTTATCCACGGGTTCGCCTACAGCCAAACCTCCGATCGCATTTCCGTCACACCCTTTAGAAGCAATAAATTCTGCAGACTGCTTACGTAAATCCGGATAAACACACCCTTGTACAATCGGGAAGAGGGATTGATTATAGCCATACTTAGGTTCCGTCTCATTAAAACGTTTTACACAACGATCTAACCAACGATGGGTCAATCCTAATGATTTCCTTGCATATTCATAATCCGAATCTCCGGGAGGACATTCATCAAACGCCATCATTATATCGGCTCCTATAGTACGCTCGATATCCATCACTTTTTCGGGCGTAAAGATATGTTTTGAACCATCTATGTGCGAGCGGAATTCTGCTCCTTCCTCCCGTAACTTGCGAATACCGGAAAGAGAGAAAACCTGAAAACCGCCACTATCCGTCAGAATCGGGCGGTCCCAGCCATTGAATTTATGCAAACCTCCGGCTCTTTCCAAGATATCCAGTCCCGGACGGAGATAAAGATGATAGGTATTCCCCAGAATAATCTGTGCTTTTATATCATTTTTAAGCTCAGTCAGATGCACTGCCTTCACAGAACCCACCGTTCCCACAGGCATAAAAATAGGAGTTTCTATCTGTCCGTGGTCGGTCGTGATGAGTCCGGCTCGTGCATTTGATTTCGGGTCAGTATATTGTAAGTCAAAAGTCATTCGGTCAATTGCTTGTTATTCATTTACTAAAGTCTATCGCATCCGCCACTTTTTCTTCTGTCAAAGCCAATGCAAATACTTCTTTGATATCTTTTACATAATGGAAAGTCAGACCTTTCAAATAAATATCCTGAATTTCCTCAATGTTCTTTCTGTTCTCTTCGCATAAGATTATCTCTTTAATACCGGCACGTTTGGCAGCCAATATCTTTTCTTTAATACCACCTACGGGAAGCACCTTACCACGAAGAGTTATTTCTCCGGTCATTGCCAGATTCTTCTTCACTTTACGCTGTGTCAATGCCGAAGCAAGAGAAGTAGCCATCGTAATACCTGCCGACGGGCCATCCTTCGGTATAGCTCCTTCAGGCACATGGATGTGTATATTCCAATTGTCGAAGATATTTTCATCAATATTCAATAATCCTGCATGTGCTTTAATGTATTCCAAAGCCAGCATGGCGGATTCTTTCATCACATCTCCCAGATTACCTGTTAATGTAAGTCTGCCTCCTTTTCCTTTGCTCAGGCTGGTTTCCACAAACAGAATCTCTCCGCCTACGGCTGTCCATGCCAATCCTGTCACTGCTCCGGCATATTCGTTACCTTGATATTTATCACGGGTATATTCCGGCGAACCCAAATATTCATTCAAATCTGCCGGTTTTATTTCACTCTTGGCAAAATAACCATCAGTAGCATACTGACGCGCAACCTTTCTTAAAATCTTACCGATTTTCTTTTCCAGTTCACGTACTCCGGATTCACGGGTATATGATTCAATAATGACCTCCAACGTATCTTTAGGTATCTTTAAATCATGTTTATCGATACCGGTAGCTTCCATTTCTTTCGGAAGAAGATGCTTACGGGCTATTTCGATTTTTTCTTCCGTGATGTATCCGCTCACTTCTATCAACTCCATACGGTCGAGTAGGGGCTGAGGAATGGTATTCAGATTATTTGCCGTCGCAATGAACATGACTTTCGACAAGTCATAATCCACATCAAGGAAATTATCATGGAAAGCATTGTTCTGTTCCGGATCAAGTACCTCCAACAGGGCAGACGAAGGGTCTCCCTGACGGTCTGCACCAACCTTATCAATCTCATCCAAAATAAATACGGGATTGGAAGAACCAGCTTTAATCAGGCTTTTAATGATACGTCCCGGCATAGCACCGATATAAGTCTTACGGTGTCCTCGGATTTCAGCTTCATCGTGAACTCCACCCAATGACATACGGATATACTTACGCTTCAAAGCAGCAGCGATAGACTTTCCCAAAGATGTTTTTCCAACTCCCGGGGGGCCGTACAAACAAATAATCGGAGACTTCAAGTCGCCTTTGAGCTTCAATACGGCAAGATGTTCCAAGATACGTTCTTTCACCTTTTCCAAACCGTAATGGTCCTTGTTCAATGTCTTTTCGGCATTTTTCAGATTGAAATTATCCGTTGTATAAACACCCCACGGCAAACTCAACATTGTTTGCAGATAGTTTAACTGAACATTATAATCAGGAGATTGCGGATGCATACGTTCCAGTTTGGAAAGCTCTTTCTTATAGATTTCATGAACTTCATTACTCCATTTCATGCGTGCGCCTTTTTGACGCATCTCTTCTATTTCCTGTTCCTGACCGCCACCGCCCAGTTCATCCTGAATATTCTTGATTTGTTGTTGCAAGAAATACTCACGCTGTTGCTGGTCGATATCTTCCCTTGTACGCAGCTGGATAGATGCTTTTATTTCTGCCAACTGAACTTCACGGTTCAGTATTTCCAACAATTTATAAGCTCTACTCTGAAGAGAAGAAATCTGCAATAGTGCAATTTTCTCATCTTTCGACAATGGAAGGTTACTACAAATAAAGTTAATCAAAAACATACGGTTCGTGATGTTCTTGATAGCGAATGCAGCTTCCTGATGCATTGAATCCGAAGTCTTTATATAACGGATTGTTAAATCCTTGCAGGCTTCAACCAATGCTTCAAATTCCTTGTTTTCTTTAGGTGGCAGCTTTTCGTCTTTCGCTTCGATCGTACCCTTCAAATACGGATAAGTCTCTGTTATTTCCTTTAGCTCCAGACGTTTTATACCTTGAAGAATAACCGTCGTTGTCTGATCCGGCATTTCCAATATACGAACTACTTTGGCAACCGTGCCGATAGGGTGTAAATCAGAGAAACCAGGTGTTTCCGTTTCCGACGATTTCTGGCAAACAACGGCTATATAACTGCTATTTTTATAGGCATCGTTTACTAATTTCAAAGAAGAAGTTCTTCCTACGGTAACAGGAAGTACTACACTGGGAAACAACACCATATTTCGTAAAGGTAATACCGGAAGGCTTTCTTCTACTTTAACGTCAAACAACTGTTCTTCATTTCCTTCAAAATCAGCAATCAAAGAAAATGCATTGTCGTTTGACTCTTCCATTTCGCTTAGGTATTTACTATTTTTTATCATTCTAATGTGTGTATTGAGTTTATGCCAAAACTGACAGTCACAAAAAAGCGACTGCAAAGTTAATTCATTATTCACTAAAAATAAAGTTCTACCTAAGAAATATACAATAGTTGTGCCAATTTATTTGATAATAGTTTATATCTTCGCCCCGATTTACCTATTTTTGACGAAAATATTCGTTTAGTAACAATGCCGAATCCTTATTTTCAATTCAAAAGATTCACTGTATGGCATGACAAATGTGCCATGAAAGTGGGTACGGACGGAGTCCTGTTAGGCGCGTGGGCGGATGTATCTCATGCCCGTAAAATCCTCGATATAGGTGCCGGAACAGGTTTGCTTTCATTAATGATGGCCCAGCGTAATGAATCGGCAAATATCACGGCAATAGAGATGGATAAGAATGCTGTACTGCAAGCGCAGGAGAATGTAGCCCGTTCGCCATGGAAAGACAAAATCAATGTCATTCATGCTGACTTCAAAAAATATGTTTTTCACGAAACTTTTGACCTTATCGTGTCCAATCCTCCTTATTTTTCCGATTCTCTGAAATCCGGGAATAATCAGCGGGATATGGCACGACATACGGAAGAACTGACCTATGAAGATTTAATCTGCAAGTCAGCTTTACTCCTGAATCCTGACGGGCTTTTTTCGGTAGTCATTCCTGCCGATGTTATGGAGAGGGTAGTAAGTATTGCAGAAAACAACCATTTATATTCCATACACCGAACAATGATTCACACCACTCCGAATGCAATACCCAAAAGAGCTCTGCTTGCATTTTCTTATCAAGACAAAGTTTGCGAAACCGATGAACTGACCATCGAGCTTTCCCGGCACACTTATACTGAGGAGTACATTGAATTGACCAAAGATTATTATCTGAAGATGTAACCGGTTATATCTTTTATCCGTTTACCCTTGCTGAAACGACAGGATAGGCAAGGGTAAACGCAAGGCTTCCCATGCTCAAACGAATTGCTCATCCTGATAAAACAATTCAATTTTCCAATACATTATTCTCATTCGATAAGGAGTATTTATTAGATGTTTTTACCCATATATATTTATATAAATATATATGGGTAAATTTAACTCTATAAAATGATTGGAAATTCCGCTCTTTTAAGCGACTATTTTTTACTGCTTTTTCCTTTAAGTTTCTTGATTAATGCTTTGTTCTTATCCAACAGTAACCGATTTCTGTTGGTTATATCTTCTACAATGGCATCGCCTATCGGTTTTAATCCTCCGATATAGCCAGAGGCCTTTTGAAGAACATTATAGTCTTTTCTGTCATTGTGAGGTACACAGACATTTAATCCCTGGCTAATGATCTTTACTTCAATTTTATCACCTGCCATAATCGGATCTCCGTCGAAATGAATCACTCCGGGCTTACTTCTGGTGATGGTTATCTTTTTACATTTGAATGTTTTAATCCGGCTGTTTTGGTCGATAGTCTTGTTAAACAGTTGAAAAGCAAGAGCGGGAACGTCGAGTACGGTAAACGGTTCGAGGATGGTGACATCCATCAAGCCATCGCTTAAAGATGCCTGCGGAGCAATATAAGCATTATTGCCATATTGGGAAGCATTGGCACAGGCTATCAAAAACGCCTTGTACTTCATTGTACCGTCTTCATTCTCTATCTCATACGTCTCAGGCTTATAATTCAGGCTCTCATGGAGCGTATTTTCTAAATAGGTGAGGAGTCCTCGTTTTCCTGACTTGGAGAATTTAAGACTGACAAAAGCGTCAAAACCCACTCCACAGGTACAAAAGAAAGGTATATCGTTAATCTTTCCATAATCAATGCACTCAATATTACCTTTATTAATAATATCAATTGCTTTTTTAGGCTCCATTGGTATTTGCAGATGTCGTGCAAGCCCGTTGCCTGACCCGCAAGGTATAATGCCGAGAGCTGTTTGCGTATGAATCAGCGCACGGGCGATTTCATTAATCGTACCGTCTCCTCCGATAGCTACAGCCATATAAGTATCTTCAGTAGCAGCCTGGGATGCTATTTCTGCTGCATGACCTGCATATTCAGTTCGCACAATTTTATACTCATACAACTCCCTATCAATCCTTTCTTCCAAAAGATTTAATATTTGTTCCTTATTTTGCGTGCCTGATATCGGATTAACGATGAAAATTAGTTTCTTTTTCCCCTCCATGCCATCATTATTAATACTGTTGACAAAAATAGTACATTTATACAATAACAATGAAATTTATGGATTAGTTTTCACCCTAAAGATGTATTTTTTCAGAAAAAGGATACTTAGAGTTACATATTTTATTATCTTTGCAGCCTGTTTTTTAGAAAAAGATAAAAAGAGGGAAACAGAATGTATTGAAAAAGTATATACATTAATATAGGCGAGAGCTTATTAAAACATTGTTATGGGATTATTACAAGACAAGTTAGCAAAGTACACACTTCCACAAGAAGTAAAGGCGAAGGGTGTATATCCTTATTTTCGTGAAATAGACAGTGCCCAAGACACAGAGGTACTGATGGACGGAAAAAAGGTACTGATGTTCGGATCAAACTCTTATATGGGTCTCACTTATGATCAAAGAATTATCAATGCGGCAATAGCTGCAACACGTAAATACGGTACCGGATGTGCCGGTTCGCGTTTTTTAAACGGCACATTGGATCTTCACGTGCAACTAGAACAAGAATTAGCTGAATTTGTAGGTAAAGAAGATGCATTGGTTTATTCAACCGGATTTACAGTCAATGAAGGTGTCGTATCCTGCTTGACCGATCGTAACGACTATATTATATGTGACGACCGCGATCATGCATCTATCGTAGACGGACGCCGTCTTTCTTTCTCCACCCAATTAAAATATAGGCATAACGATATGGCGGCTTTGGAAAAAGAGCTGGCTAAATGTAAACCGGAATCTGTTAAACTGATTGTTGTGGATGGAGTGTTTTCTATGGAAGGTGATTTAGCTAAATTACCGGAAATTGTGAAACTAAGCGAAAAATACAACGGATGTATCATGGTGGACGAAGCTCACGGATTGGGAGTGTTCGGTAAACAGGGACGTGGTGTTTGTAATCACTTCGGATTAACCGATAAAGTGGATTTGATAATGGGAACATTCTCTAAATCATTAGCATCTATCGGTGGTTTCATTGCTGCCGACAAAGCTACGATCAATTGGTTACGCCATAATTCACGTTCTTATATATTCTCTGCAAGCAATACTCCGGCAGCCACAGCCGCCGCAATGGAAGCTCTACATATCATACAGAATGAACCGGAACGCCAAGAGAATTTGTGGAAAATCACTAATTATGCATTAAAATGTTTCCGTGATGCCGGTTTTGAAATTGGTGATACCGCCAGTCCTATTATTCCGTTATATGTACGTGATATGGAG
>ERZ791802.1769-NODE-1769-length-15172-cov-15.417874_pt1 | contig 15172 bp, 9 predicted proteins | sample MGYA00510308_ERZ791802 | MGnify/ENA primary metagenome ERZ791802 (study PRJEB30046, sample SAMN00792028) | human gut metagenome | study: EMG produced TPA metagenomics assembly of the A metagenome-wide association study of gut microbiota in type 2...
TGCTCTCTTTGGGCTATCTCGACAATCAGGGAGTCATGAACCGCTGGAACCTCGACTCAAGTACGCAGAAAATCAATTTCCGTACCAACCTGGAAGCTAAGATAGTGAAATGGATGACCGTCGGCACCCGTCTTTACGGGCAAAAGCAGGATTATGGAATGGCTAATATCAGCAACGGATTCAAGTATCTCTATCAGACCACTCCGGGTGTATATCCCGGCGAGCCGAACTATTGGGGACGTGCCGCACTGGCCAGTGAAGAATCTTCCAATGCCAATAATATCTTCGGTCAGATGGCGGGAGCCACCGGTTTCAATACCGTATGGCGTCTCAACGCTTCGGTCTATGGAATTATCACTCCCTATAAAGGGCTCAACATTGAAGGTACCTTCAACTATTCGCCGACATTCACCGACAAGTCTTCTTACAGTCGCCAGAATGGTTATTGGGACTACGTCACCGACCAGCGTGTCAGCGAAAGCGCGTTGGAGAACGCTTCCATCACCAATACGAGCGCACGCACCTGGCGTCAGAGTGCTGAAATACTGGTACGCTACAATACGACCATCAAGAAAGACCACGATCTGGGCGCACTGCTCGGATATTCCGCACAGGAATATTACAGCAAGAGCTTTGCCGTTTCCCGTAAAGGCGCTACGGACTGGACGCTGAACGAACTAAGCACTTATGAGACGCTCGTCAGCTCTTCCAGCTCATCACCTGCCAAATGGGGACTGCTCTCTTACTTCGGCCGTGTCAACTACGGATATAAAGGACGTTATCTCTTCGAAGCCAACCTTCGTGCCGATGCCTCCTCCCGTTTCGGTGTGAACCAGCGTTGGGGATATTTCCCTTCGTTCTCCGGTGGATGGCGTATCTCAGAAGAATCATTCATGCAAGGCGCATCGGACTATCTCTCTAACCTGAAACTCCGTGTTTCCTGGGGAAAGACAGGTAACAACTCTACGGGCAACTACGACTGGCAGGCAAACTACGCCACAGGCAATGTCGTAATCGACGGTGAAGGAACCAAAGGACTGGTACGCAAGAAACTAAGCAATGACAAGCTGCACTGGGAAAGTACCGCCACCACCGACATCGGACTTGATTTCGGCTTCTTCAACAACCGCTTGACGGGTGAAATAGACTATTATAATAAGTATACTTCGGACATTCTCTACCATCCCGAACTCTATCTTTCGATGGGTGTCGTAGGCTCTGCTCCCGAGAATCTGGGTGAGGTGCGCAACCGTGGTGTTGAATTTACCCTGAACTGGAATGACCGTATCGGAAAAGATTTCGAATACCGGGTAGGCATGAACTTCTCTTTCAACGCCAACAAAGTAATGAAGTTCAAAGGCGAACTCCAGAAATACTGGACGTATGATGCGCAGGGAAACAAAGTCAGCTATGTCAATAACTTCAGTGATGTGTCTGAATCCGGTTTCGGAGGTTACATCTGCGAAGGCCGCCAACTTGGGGAAACCTATATGTATAAGGTGTACAGAGGTTCCGGCGAAGGCTATACCGGAGGTGCGGTGGATATCCATGCGGGGCCGAAGGACGGAATGATACGTACGAAAGAAGATATGGTATGGGTGCAGGCCATGATTGACTCCGGTTATTCGTTCGGAGGAATGAAGACAGTTGCCAAAGACCAGCTTTGGTATGGCGATATTCTCTATGCCGACAGCAACGGTGATATGAACTACGGCGATACCAACGACCGGGATTTCTCCGGACACACCAGTGTCCCCAAATTCAACCTGGGTTTCAACTGTGCCTTCTCTTACAAGAACATTGATTTCTCCATGTTATGGTCGGGAGCTTTCGGGCATTACCTCAACTGGAATACGGATTACTACAACTCGACACTAGTCAGCCACGGATATGGCATTATCGAGCATATCGCCGATAACCATTACTTTTTCGATCCTTCCAACCCGGACGATCCGCGCACCAACCAGTCGGGCAAATATCCCCGTCTGACATACGGTACTACCTATAATAATAGAATCCAGAGCGACTGGAACGAATATAAGGGCGACTACTTCAAGTTGAAGAATATCCAGATCGGCTATACGTTGCCGCAACGGATTTCCAGCAAGTTCTTTGTTAATAAGCTCCGTGCTTTCGTGTCGATGGACAATATCCTGACGATTACTAGTTATCCGGGACTCGATCCGGAGATAGGAACTGCTATCGGTTATCCATTGATGCGTCAGATCTCTTTTGGCGGACAGATTACCTTTTAATGATGTAGAACTAAAAAACAGAATCTGATATGAAAAAGATATTAATGATTTTAACGATGGCGCTGGCGGCTACTTCCTGCATGGATATTCTCGATGTGGCTCCGGAAGACCAGATCGCAAGTGAAAACATGTGGACCACGGAGGAGCTTGCCGACAAGGGAATGGCAGGACTCTACTTCCCCTTCTATGCCACCCAACTCTCCTCCACCCAGCTTCGCCGTGCCGACGGACTGAACCGTCAGGGAATCGAAGCTATGAGCTTTGCAACCGATTATTATTCCAACAACTATCCGGTGGAACTGCTTTCGCTGGCTACCAAGCCTGCCAATGACTTTCAGGTGTGGTATGAATGGAAGTTCTGTTACACCATCATCCATGCGTGTAACGATGCGATTGCCAATCTGCATAAAGCGGATATGAGCGCAAATAAACTGGCACGTTACCAATGCGAAGCCCGTTTCCTCCGTGCCTGGGCGTACAATCGTCTGAATATGCTTTATCAGGGTGTCCCCGTTTATCTGGAACCCATCAATAACGAAGACTGTACCCGTGGTCAATCTTCGGTAGATGAGGTATGGCAAGTGATTCTGGATGATTTGACGTATTGCATCAACAATCCCGACTTCCCCAATAACACGCTGAATGAAAACTACGGCCGTCCTTCTAAAGGTGCCGCTTATGCCCTGCGTGGTATGGTGTATATGTGGAAGAAGCAATACAAGGAAGCAGGCAACGATTTCAAAGAAGTGGAAACGTGTGGTTATGGCTTGTGGACAGGCGAATATGCCGACTTCTTCAAATATGAAAACGAGAAAGACAAAGAAATGATCTTCTCGCTCCAGTTCAGCGAAGAAACCGGTTATTGTGATAACATTCAGCAAATGACCGGTGCCCGCGATACGTATGATGGCTGGACGGAAATAAAACCTTCTGCAGACTTTGTGGACTACTATAAGAACGCCGACGGATCGGACTTCAAATGGTCGGAAGTAGACGGCCTGCAAGACTGGGACTTGCTGACTCCAAAACAGCGTGAAATCTTCTTCTGCCGTGACGGACTGGAATCCATGTCCTCACAAAAGAATGCGCTTATCAAACGGGTAGGCGAAGATATCTATCAGAAATATTACCTGAACAGCGGTAATGAAGCCCGCATCAAAAAGGCGTATGACAGTCGTGACCCGCGTCTGCAACAGACCGTCGTCACTCCTTATGTGCCGGTAGACTGCTACAAGCCTAATTATGCAGGAGATGCCAACCAGATCGGTAAACAACTCCGTTGGCCGTTGAAGGAACAGGGCACGAATGGTGGAGACTTCTGGCTCGATAAACGTACTTCTGCTTTCTACTGCTATCGCAAGTACAATGAGTTTGAGAAAGGACGTTTGATTAGCCGGAGCCGTTGCCATACCGACTGGCCGTTGATTCGCTATACCGATGTACTGTTGCAGTATGCCGAAGCATTGGCGCAGACCGATCAGTTGGGAGAAGCCATCCGCCTGGTGAATAAAGTGCGTACCCGCGCCCACATGCCTGCACTGACAGAGGGCGGAAGCGGCCCGTGCGCAGTGAACGGAAAGGAAGACATGCTCGAAAGGATACGTTATGAACGTCGCGTGGAATTCTGTCTGGAAGGAATCAACTTTTTCGATGAAGTACGTTGGGGAACCTACAAAGAAACCAAATTCCAGGGGAAAGACGTGAATGGCGGCAAGTCCTGGTGGGGCGATATGGTAGAGTATAACTGGTATTACACCGATTACATGTGGCCATGGACTGCTCCTATCTCTGAAACGCAAAAGAACCCGAACCTGACTAAACGAAGCGGTTGGGCGTATTAATCATAAAGATTTGAATAAGGATGAAGAAAATACTTTTACTATTACTCATTTTTGTATCCGGTTGCACGGGTGTAGTTGCGCAACAGTTTGATTATGGCAAGATAGCGCCTCATCCCCGGTTGTTATTGCCGGCGGAAGGAGAAGAAGCCATCAGGAAAGCCATTGCGGAGTATCCCCCGTTGGCCACTGTTCACCAGCGGATCATGGAACTTTGCGACCGGACACTTACGGAACAGCCTGTGGAACGTATCAAAGAGGGCAAACGCCTGCTGGCGATTTCGCGCATCGCATTGAAGCGTATCTATTACCTCTCATACGCTTACCGTATGACGGGAGATAAGAAATATGCTCACCGTGCGGAACAGGAGATGTTGGCCGTCAGTCGTTTCACCGACTGGAACCCCACTCATTTCCTGGATGTGGGTGAGATGGTAATGGCATTGGCTATCGGTTATGACTGGCTGTACGATTCTTTGCAGCCCGACACCCGCCGGGTAGTGCGCGAAGCAATCATCGCGAAAGGCTTCGACGCGGCAAAGAACACCCGTCATGCCTGGTTCTATACAGCTAAGAACAACTGGAATTCCGTATGTAATAGTGGATTGGCGTATGGCGCGCTGGCTCTTTTTGAAGAGATCCCGGAAGTATCGAAAGGCATCATAGAGAAATGCATGGAGACAAATCCGAAAGCGATGGTAGGTTATGGCCCCGACGGAGGTTATCCCGAAGGATTCGGATATTGGGGGTACGGGACAAGTTTTCAGGTAATGCTCATTGCTGCGCTCGAAAGTGCTTTCGGCACAGACAATGGGCTCTCCCAAGCCCCCGGTTTCATGGAGTCTGCCCGTTTCATGCAGTATATGACGGCTCCGGGCGGAGATTGTTTCTGTTTCTCGGACTCTCCGGTAGAGGCGGAGTGCAACATGATGATGTTTTGGTTTGCAGGCAAAGCGAAAGACCTTTCCCTGTTGTGGATCGAACGTCAGTATCTCGACCGGCCGGATATGCCGTTTGCCGAAGACCGTTTACTGCCCAGCCTGATGGTGTTCTGTTCGCAGCTCGATTTGAAGCATATCGGCAAGCCGAAGAAAAACTTTTGGTTCAGTCGAGGAGATACGCCTGTGTTTATCTACCGTGGCGGATGGGACAGCAAGGAAGATACCTATCTGGGAGTGAAAGGCGGTTCGCCTTCTACCTCTCATGCCCACATGGATGCCGGTTCGTTTATCTTTGAGAGAGACGGAGTGCGTTGGGCGATGGACTTGGGTATGCAGAGTTACATCACGCTCGAAAGTAAGGGAGTAGACCTGTGGAATATGTCGCAGAACGGACAACGCTGGGAAGTATTCCGGCTAAGCAATATCGCTCACAACACCCTGACGATTAACGGCGAACGCCATTTGGTAAAGAGTAATGCTCCGATCACCCGTACTTTCGAGTCGAAGAAACAGAAAGGGGCGGAAGTAGACCTGTCGAGTGTGTTTGCCAACAGCGTGAAGAAAGTCGTCCGCACCGTGATATTGGATCAGAAAGACCATCTGGAAGTAACCGACCGGTTGGAGACGGGGGACAAGGAAGCTGCCGTATCCTGGATAATGGTCACTCCGGCGGAAGCCAAAATAACGGGCAAGAACCGGATGGAATTAACCAAAGACGGACAACGGATGCTATTGACGGTAGATGCCGATACGGAAGTAGAAATGAAAACCTGGTCGAACGTGCCCCCGCATGAATATGATTTCCGCAATCCGGGAACCATCCGCGTGGGTTTTGAGACGGTGATTCCTACCAATCGTGCTTCGCAACTGAAAGTACGACTTATTCCTTTGAAGTAGTAATACAAATAAATTCATTGAACCATGAAAACGATTCTTTTTAAAACAATCATCATAGCTTTCTTTGTAGGAACAGCCGTTAGTTGTTCCGATGAAGATGAGAACAGATTCCGTCCGGGATCTACCCATGAGAAACCGAATCCCACGGAGCCGGAGGGCGGACTGGATTATTCCAAACTGACCGCGGACAATCATCCCCGCCTGTTGATGAACGCCGAGGCTTTCACTGCATTGAAAGCCAAAGTGGATGCCAATTCGAGTGCCAATCTGACCTTGCTCCATAATACCATTATGGGAGTGTGCAACAGCAAAGGGATGAACGCCACGGCACTGACTTATAAATTGGATGCCAGCAACAAACGTATCCTCGATGTGTCCCGCGACGCGTTACTGCGTATTTTCACCTGCGCTTATGCCTACCGGATGACCGGCGATGCCAAATACCTGACTAAAGCGGAAACGGATATCAACGCTGTCTGCAACTTTCCCGACTGGAACTCGAAACGCCACTTTCTCGATGTGGGCGAAATGGCTACGGCTGTTGCGTTCGGCTACGACTGGCTCTACAACGAACTAAGCGCAGCCACCCGTACAAAAGCGGCCAACGCATTGTTGAAGTTTGCCTTCCAACAGGCACAGAACAAGAACTGGAACCTCAACTTCTACGAAGCCACCAACAACTGGAACCAGGTTTGTAATGGCGGACTGGTCTGTGCGGCACTGGCTTCCTATGAAAACAATCCTTCCGAAGCAAAGGACATGATTGAAAAGGCGTTAGAATCCAACAAACCTGCATTGGAAGTGATGTATTCTCCCGACGGCAACTATCCGGAGGGCAGCGGTTACTGGTGTTACGGCACGCTCTATCAGGTATTGATGCTTGCCGCCCTCAACAGTACGCTCGGCACGGATAACGGGCTTTCCGATACACCGGGATTCTCCAAGACGGCAGAGTATATGCTGTATATGACAGGCTTGAACAGCAAGTTCTTTAATTATTCCGACTGTGCTCCCTCCTCTACTGCGGCATTGGCTTCGTGGTGGTTTGCCGATAAATACAGTAATCCATCCTTATTATATAATGAGCTGAAAATGCTGAAGAACGGTGAATACGCTTCTTGTGCCGAAAACCGCCTGTTGCCGATGATTATGGCGTTTGCCAATAATCTGAATCTGGACGCAATCTCCGCTCCTTCCAATAAACTATGGAGTGGAAAAGGGGAAACGCCCGTGGTGATGGTACATACTGACTGGACATACACTGATACGGACAAATACCTCGGAATCAAAGGTGGCAAGGCAGGTTCGAGCCACGGACACATGGATGCCGGTTCGTTTGTATACGACGCGTATGGAGTGCGTTGGTCGATGGATTTCGGTCTGCAAAGTTATACAACGCTCGAGTCGGTATTAGCCGGCTTAGGTGGTAATCTTTGGGATATGGGACAGAACTCGATGCGTTGGGATGTATTTCGTTTGAATAATTTGAATCATAGCACGATTTCAATTAATGATACCCGTCACCGGGTAAATGGGGCGGCTACGCTGACTACTACTATCAATACCGCTACGGAATTGGGAGCCACTTTCGATCTGACAGAAGTAGTGTCCGATCAGGCTGCGTCCGCTACCCGTACCGTGAAAATCGTGAACGATAAAGATTTAGTGGTCATGGATGAGATCAAGGCAAGAACGGACAAATCCGCCAAAGTGCGCTGGTGTATGGTGACGCCTGCCGTTCCGACGGTGGAAAGTAACCGCATCGTACTAACGAACGGAAGCAAAGTGATGTATCTCACAGCCAGCGGAAGCGTGAAGCCTACCTACAAGCAATGGAGTACCACCAGTGAGAACTCTTATGACCAGGCTAATCCGGGCACCTATATGGTCGGCTTTGAAGCAACGGTTACCGCCAATCAGACCGCCACATTTACCACAACCCTGTCCCCTAAATAAAAAAGAATGGAACGTATGAGAATCCTATTAATATCTATACTCGGACTTTTGACATTGGCCTCCTGCACGAAGCAGGAGCCGATGGAGGCATTGATTGACCGTGTATTTGCCGTTGCGGAGCAACAATACACGACTATGGACACCCGCTTGACAGAAAAGACACTTCCCCGCACGCTCTCTGCCGACGGTGAGTTTGTTCCCTCAAATATCTATTGGTGGTGCAGCGGCTTCTATCCCGGTTCCCTTTGGTATATCTACGAATATACCCGGAAGGACGCAGTGAAAACACTGGCCGAGAAGAACACGCTGAAACTCGACTCTATACAATACGTGACCAGGGATCACGATGTCGGTTTCCAGTTGAATTGCAGTTATGGCAATGCTTTCCGGCTGACAGGTAATGAGGCTTATAAACAAGTGCTCTATCAGGGCGCCAAATCCTTGTCAACCCGTTTCAATCCTGCTGCCGGTGTGATCCGTAGCTGGGACTTTGTACGCAAAGGCTGCGACTGGAAGTTTCCGGTGATTATTGACAATATGATGAACCTTGAACTGCTGTTGTCCATGTCGAAAGCCTACGCCGACGACTCTTTGCAGAACATTGCCTGTACGCATGCCAATACCACTATCCAGCATCACTTCCGGGATGATTATTCCACGTATCATCTGGTGGATTATGACCCTGAAACAGGTGCGGTGCGCGGCAAGCAAACGGTGCAGGGCTTCTCGGACGATTCCTCCTGGAGCCGCGGACAGGCATGGGCCTTGTATAGCTATACGATGATGTTCCGCCTGACGGGGTATCAGAATTATCTGTTGCAAGCCGGGCATATCGCCGATATGCTGCTCCGTCGTTTGCCTGCCGACGGTATTCCTTACTGGGATTTCGACGCTCCGGTAGAAGCACAGACCTATCGGGATGCTTCCGCTGCGGCTATCATGGCCTCCGCCTTTATCGAACTAAGCCGTTATATCCCCGGCACGGAAGCCAAGGAATCTTATCTTGCCATGGCAGAAAAGCAACTCCGTACGCTTGCCTCGAAAGAGTATCTGGCAGAACTGGGTACGAACGAATGTTTCATCCTGAAGCACAGCGTGGGTGCACTTCCTGATAAAAGCGAAGTGGATGTCCCCCTGACGTATGCCGATTATTACTTTTTAGAAGCATTGCTGCGGTATAAGAATTTACAAAAATAAGACTAATACAATATGATTATGAAGAACTTACATATAAGCATGGCATTTATCTTCGTATTACTGCTGATAACTGCCTCCTGTTCGGACAAGGATGATTCGGCTCCGCGTGTCATTCCCACTATGAACCTGACAGTTTCGGAGATTGCGGACAATACGGCTCTGATTACTTCCGAGCAGCAAACAGGTACTACGTTCGGAGCGAAAGTCATTGAATTCTATCCGGTGGCCGACATTGGCTTTGATTATAACATTGAAGTGAAGCTAGTGAAATTCGTAGAAGAGAACGGAGAACCCGTATCCCTACCTTATACGCGCAAAATCACCGAAGGATTACGTCCGGGAGTGAATTACATCAGTGCGATCATCGCCTATAATGCCGAAGGACGTGCCGTGTGTTCCGCTTTCCAGACTTGGAAAGCTTCAGGAACGGAAGGAGCATGGAGTGACGGCGGTTCTGCCGGTGATCTGGAAGAGAATGAATGGTAAAAAATGGTGTAACTCAAAAGAATGAATGGTATGAAAAATAGATTATTTGCAATAGGTGCAATGATTCTCATGATGACAAGTTGCACGCAGGACGAACTTATTTCGTCCGATAAGGGCAAAGAACCGGCAACGGCAGGTTCATGTCTGACATTGGTTGGACTCTCGTCTCCGCAGACGCGTGTTTCTATCGGTGACAAAACAGGGGATGTTTATCCGGTGCTTTGGAGCGAAGGGGATGCCTTGGGTGTTTTCTCCCGTACGGCAGGGACCGACATCAATAATGTGCAGTCTTTATTGAGTGATGAGTCGATCGGGCAGAACTCCGGCGTCTTTACTTCGGACGACGTGAAGATGGCGGAAGAAGGAGCTACGGAACTTCTTATTTACTATCCTTACCGGGCAAGTACGGAACTGGCAGAAAATGATAACAAGATTACTTCTACCCTGTCCGTTGAACAGGAACAAAGCCGTCCCGGTGATAGCCATCATATTGGAAAGTATGGTTTTGCGTTTGCCAAGGCTACGGTCAGCAGTCCGGATATGCTTGCTAAATTTACGTTGAACCATGCGATGGCTTATGTGAAGTTCAGCATCTCGTCCCAGGAGCTTTCTACGTACAAGCTCAAGAGTGTTTCTTTATATGACAAGGAGACAAAAACTCCTCTTTCCGGTGTATTCACAGCAGATTTGGATACGGACGAACTGACCTACGGTACGGATGTGAAACCGTATGCTACTGTTTCACTGACTACTCCCGAACTGCTCGCTTCCGCACAGGATATATACCTGACTACATATCCTGCCGATTTAAGTGGCAAAGAAGTGTACATTGTCATCACTCTGGAGAATGACCAGCAGACTGTTACCATTCCTATTCTCAAAGAAGGAAAGCAACTGAAAGCCAATGCTGTCAATACGATTGCTGTCAACAACCTGAAACTTTCGGATAATTCCTGCGAATGGTACGAGCCGGTAGAGACACGTTTGTTGGCAGGAGGATGGGCTTATGGCGAGTCCAACTGTCTGTTGACGAATATTTCTACCAGTGGCGTGAGCAATACGATGAGCGTGAAAGCACGTGGTAACTTTATGGAAGTGGAAGAGCCCAAGTATGCAAAGACTATATTTAATTGTGATTTGAACAATGATCATAAAATGGTATATGTAAATGGATCTGCTACAGATTTCTCTCCTATTGCTAATGATTATACCATTACGGTTAATGCCTATAAAGTGAGTGGAGGATATGATGGTGGTTGTGGACAGGTGGCCATTTATGGAAATGACCAGTCTACTATATTATGGAGTTTTATTGTGTGGATGACTCCCACTCCGGCAGAACATATATATGGAAATACCGGTTATATTGTTCAGGATCGTAATTTGGGTACTTATATGACCGGTGAAGGAGATAACTGGAAGGCAAACGGTGTTTATTTCCAATGGGGACGTCCTACTCCGTTTGGGTGGGGAGCAAAAGGTTATTATTCTATGCCTACCGAAGCTACGAGCGTTCGCTTCTCCATTGAGAATCCTCGCTATTTGCTTTATACTGCAACGGTCGATAATACGAAATCCGACTGGTATTTGGGGGCATGGACAGGTGCACGTACTGACCGGAAAGATGACTTCTGGGGAAATCCGAATGAATCAAACACTTATAATAATCCGTCTGATGGTCATAAATCTATTTATGACCCTTGCCCAAAAGGATATCGTGTTGTATCTCCGGGGGTATTGACAGAGGTAGAGAAGAGTGGAGAATATGTGAAACTGTCAAGTATTGGAGTGATAAGATATTGTTATGACGGTACAAACTATTCCTATTGGCCATTGGCCGGTGCTCGTTGGGGTTCTAATCCTTCGGACCGTACTTCTAACAATTCTACAACTGCGGCTTGTTACTGGTCAAATTCACCCGCAACGAGCTATGGAAACGATAAAGATCAGGGAGGAAGTACAATCTATTACAAGGCAGCGGATAAAACTTGGACTCATACCGCCGGTCGTTCTCATGCATTCTCTGTACGCTGTATGAAAGATACCGAGAATCGTTAGGCTTATGGGTCTGTATGAGGAAATAGAGTTTTCCATCTCTGTTCCATTTTTAAGATTCAGAAGAAAACCGGAATAAGATAAAAGGACCTAATAGAAGAAAAAGTGCATATTCAGTTGCAAGAATATGCGCTTTTTCTTTTTATATTGCATTTATTTCCTTGAAATATGCAATATATGGTGTCACTAAACCATCGGTTTGGTGTAATCAAAGCTTCGGTTTGTTTAAAACAAACGCTCTCTTTGGTATAAACAAACCGTCGGTTCCTTTTAAAGGAAGCGAAACTGGGTTTTGGGAGAGCAGAATTAGAGCTGGTTTGCCTTTCTTTTCTGTTGGTTTGTAAATAGCAATCTGATATGTGTCTGATAACATAGTGGCTTTTTATACTTTTAAAAGGTCTGCTTTACTGCAATTTGTCTAGCAATAATAGACGTTTGGTATCGATTGCAAATTGTGCTGTTTTAAATTGCAGGCGTTTTTTCTGATTCAGAAGAGAGGAGCTCGAATTATGAGGCACAGAATAGATAAAATATGCGTTTCTTCATATTGGCACTTTTTTCTATATGCTAAACGTTTTGAAGATGTGGTTTGTGTTCATATCTTGAATTACTTCCAACTTAAAAAGAAGAATGTACTATTTATATGTAAATTCACCATATATAGTGAATTTACTTGCTTTTGTACTAAAAAGATTTTTCTAACATAAGAATCTATTCTTTTTGTCATTCTTCTTTTCTGCTCCGATAATTGGCCGGTGATGTTCCCAAATGTAAGCGTGCGGGAATTTCGCCGAGTGCGGTGCTCGATGCGGTGGGCAGTTATTGCGTTGCCGCTTCGGTCAGTTACGGGCTCGAACAATATCTGGGTGGTTATTACTCCGTATGGCTTACCTTCGCCAATTTTCTGATTGTCTTTCTCCTGTTGAGGGCGATGTATAAGTGCGGATTATTTTTAAAGGTCTGATGAAATGGTGATTGGTTAAGTAGGCTATATATAGCGTGCGTGTTGGATCTATATGTCCAACACGCAGTTCATATATGCCGTACACGTTGGATCTATATGTCCAATATGTACGGCATATATCTATTGTAAATAGCTGATAAACAATGCTATTCTATGATGTTTTTCGCCCTTTCCAACGCTACATTGATATTCGGACAAATATTATCTTTACCCAATAGCTCATAAAAACCGGATTTCTCCAGTACTTGGTGTACCTTGTCGTTTACTCCGGAAAGGATGACAGTCGTCTTTTCTTTCTGTGACATTTCACAAAGTACGGTCAAGTTATGAATACCTGTGGAGTCAATAAACGGAACTTTCCGCATACGGATGATACGTACCTTCGGACGGTCACCCAGTTGCGCCATGGTTTCTTCAAACTTAGTAGCGATACCGAAGAAATATGGGCCGTTGATTTCGTACACCTCTACCCCTTTAGGGACAATGAGATTTTCTTCGTGTACGGCAATGTCTGATTCCTTGTTCGGGTCAATCTCGTCGGTAATCACCGAAATCTCGGTAGTTTCCATTACACGTTTCATAAAGAGCACGCAGGCAATGACTAATCCTACTTCGATGGCAACGGTCAAATCGAAGATAACCGTAAGGAAGAAAGTGATAAGCAGGACGGTGACGTCTGATTTCGGGTTTTTCAATAAAGCCTTGAATACACGCCAGCCACTCATATTATAGGATACAATGACTAGTACCCCGGCAAGACATGCCATCGGGATATATTGTGCCAACGGCATCAGGAAAAGCAGAATCAGAAGCAGTACGATTGCATGGATGATTCCGGCTATCGGTGTCTTACCACCGTTGTTGATGTTCGTCATGGTGCGGGCGATAGCTCCGGTAGCAGGGATACCGCCGAACAAGGGAGCTACGATATTTGCCGCGCCTTGTGCAATAAGTTCCGTGTTGGAGTCGTGACGGTCGCCAATCACACCATCGGCTACGGTAGCGGACAGTAATGATTCGATAGCGCCCAACACGGCAATAGTGATAGCCACCGGAAACAATTCCCTGATAGCTTCCCAGTCCAAAGCAGGCACGACAGCATCGGGCAGTTCGGATTTAATCGTAAAACGGTCGCCTATCGTCTGGATGCAGTCGATTCCACCGAAAGTTTTCATCAGATAAACGGCAGCGGTGACAACGACAATCGCTATCAGTGAACCGGGAATTTTCTTTGAAAACTTCGGGGTAATGGCGATGATAATAATGCTGACAATACTTACAATGGTGTTCCACCAGTTGATGGTGTCGAAATGACGGAAATAAATCATCCACTTCCCGACAAAATCTCCCGGAACTTTCTCGTCTCCGAAAGACAAGCCGAAGATATCGGCAATCTGCGTAGTGAAGATGGTCACGGCGATACCGCTGGTGAACCCCACAATGATAGGATAAGGAATAAATTTGATAACGGCTCCGAGCTTGAATACTCCTAATAATATAAGGAGAACACCTGCCATAAGCGTTGCTACAATCAGTCCGGCTTCGCCATACTGCTGTATGATGCCGTAGATGATGACGATGAACGCTCCGGTCGGCCCGCCGATTTGGACTTTGCTGCCCCCCATCAGGGAGATGATAAATCCGGCAATGATAGCGGTGATAATACCTTTCTCGGGTGATACCCCCGAAGCGATACCGAAAGCGATAGCCAATGGAAGTGCCACGATACCTACGATGATACCGGCCATCAGATCCGCCATAAACGTTTCTTTCGAATAATTCTTTAGACAAGAAACCAGTTTGGGTTTAAATTCAAATAGCTTCATTTTTATATGTTGTTATACGTGTACTCTGTTCTTTTTTTGCAAAGTAGAGGTTGCAAAATTATATAAAATAATCGAAATAAGTATGTTATCCAGCATATTATTTGTCTGTTGATAGATTTCATCAATGATCCGATAGTTTTTATTCATAAAGAAAAGGTGGTTTATTGTGAACAATTCGCTTATATTTGCGTTGTAAATAGTACGACAAGTTACGTTTGGTATCACCAATTTTAAAAATATATATAGATTATGGCTAAGAGCATTAAAGGAACTCAGACAGAGAAGAATCTGCTGACTTCATTCGCAGGAGAATCACAGGCAAGAATGCGTTACACTTATTTCGCAAGTGTGGCTAAAAAAGAAGGTTACGAACAAATTTCCGCCATTTTCACTGAAACGGCCGATCAGGAAAAAGAACATGCAAAACGTATGTTCAAGTTCCTCGAAGGCGGTATGGTAGAAATTACTGCAAGCTATCCCGCTGGTGTAATCGGCACTACACTCGAAAATCTTCGCGCTGCCGCAGCAGGTGAACATGAAGAATGGTCACTGGATTATCCTCATTTCGCAGATGTGGCAGAACAGGAAGGTTTCCCGATGATCGCTGCTATGTACCGCAATATCTCCATCGCTGAAAAAGGCCACGAAGAAAGATATCTGGCTTTCGTGAACAACATCGAAAATATGACTGTATTCGCTAAGGAAGGCGAAGTGGTATGGCAATGCCGTAACTGCGGTTATATTGAAATCGGTAAGG